>ERZ772967.1818-NODE-1818-length-14234-cov-5.272022_pt1 | contig 14234 bp, 13 predicted proteins | sample MGYA00511677_ERZ772967 | MGnify/ENA primary metagenome ERZ772967 (study PRJEB29015, sample SAMEA2737931) | human oral metagenome | biome: human oral; feature: human-associated habitat; material: dental | place: China | collected 2146 ...
TAATCGTAGCTGCCAACTAAATTTAGATCCGCCATCTCACGCCTGCGCTACGTCCGTGGAATTTTCGCCTTCGTCATCCTCAGGCTTATACGGATTTATCATTTTGGCGATGAAGATTGAGAGCAGATAAAGCGCAATTAGCGGAGTTGCGAGCATAAACTGACTAAGCACGTCCGGCGGCGTCATCACCGCTGCAAAGATGAAAATAATGACGATTGCGTAGCGGAAAAAATCGCTCAGGCTTTTGTTCGTCACAAGCCCGATCTTAGCGAGGAAAAAGGTCACCACCGGAAGCTCGAAGCTGATGCCGAATGCGACGACGAGCTTAGCGAAAAAGCCTACATATTCGCCGATTGTAGGCATCGCAGTAAATTGCTTGGCGCCAAAATTTACCAAGAAATTAAACGCGACGGGGATTACGAAAAAATAGCAAAACGCCGCGCCTAAAAAGAACATAATGCTCGCTCCGCTAACGAAGGGGATGACGTATTTTTTCTCGTTGTCGTAAAGTCCGGGCGCTACGAAAAGCCACACCTGCCAGAAAATTATCGGCATTGCTAGAAGTAACGAGGTGAAAAACGACACCTTCATCGCGGTAAAAAAGGTCTCGCCAAGCTGGGTAAAGATGATCTCGCTGCCTTTGGGAAGTACGCGCACTAGCGGGCGGGTCATAAAGCCTAAAATATCTTCCCAAAAGCCGAAGCACGCGATAAAAAGGACGATGACGGACAGCACGCAGATCACTAGGCGCTTGCGAAGCTCGGCTAGATGGGGTTTTAGCTCTTCAAACATTAAATTTCTCTCTCATTATGATTTTTGCGTATCGTTATTTTGCGTGGAATTTTGCGTAGAATTTCGCGCATCGCCGTTTAAATTTGCGTTCAAATTTTGCGCAGCGTTTTTCGCTTCGCCGCTTGCTTTCGTATTTTGTGCGGAATTTCCTGCACTGTCGCCCGTGCTCGGCATGGAATTTTCGCCTTTGTTTTCGGCACTCGAATTCGCGCTTTTGCTTTCAGCGCCGGAATTCATTGCGCCGAGGGCGGAGCCTTGCATAGAGTTTGCGTTGTTAGCAGAGCTTTGCGCGGAATTTTCTTCGCTCGAATTTGCTTTTAAATTTGCCGTCTCGCTCTGTTTTTGTGCCGAGACTTTCGCGGAGTTTAGCACGTCTTTGGCGGCGTCCGAGCTAAGCGTTTCTTTAAGCGAGCTTTCCGCGCCTTTTAGCCCCGCATTTAGTGTCTCTTTGACCGAGTCGATACCGCCTTTTATCTCGTCGAGCTCCTCAAACGTGAGCTTTTTACGCACGCCCTCGCTTGCTTGCGTGATACTCTCTTTATATTTTTTGGCATCCTCTTTGAGCTCGGCGATGCGAAGCTCCTGATCGAAGCTCGATTTTGCGTCGTTGATGGTTTTTTTGATAACTTTGAAGTATTTCGCGAGCTCGACTAGTACTTTTGGAAGCTTTTCGGGCCCCAGCACGATTATTGCGATGATTAAAATGACCGTAATTTCAGGCATACTGATACCAAACATAAAATTTCCTAACGTAAAAAGTGGCGTATTGTAACTAAAATTTCATTAATCTTAAATTTAGCGCCCGCTTTGGCTGCTTTGCGTGATAAAAAGCGCAATCTCGTCGGCGAGCAAAAAGTTAGGATTATAAAATTTACCCTCGCCGAATTTCAGCTTTTTTGCCCGCACGAGCAGCTGCGCGTTGCTTAGCTCCGCGGCGTTTAAAATTTGCGCCTCAAATCCCAAAACGCAGCGCAGCCCAAGAAATATGCGCTCGAGCTTTTTATCCTGCGCGCTTAGAACTTCGCGCTGTTTTTGCAGCGGATCTGCGATGTAATCTCGCAAATTTTTAGGCGAGCTAAGGCGCACTTTCCCGCTAGTTCCGACCGCAAATGCCCCAAATCCCGCGTAATCCTCGCCGCGCCAGTAGGCGAGATTGTGCTTACAGCGCAGTCCGCGCGCGGCAAAATTTGAAATTTCATACTGGCTAAAGCCGCTATCCGCCGCAAGAGCAAAGAGAAATTTAGCTAGAGCCGCGCTTTCTCTTTTAAAGCTTTCGCGCCCGAAAAACGGCGTGTTTTCCTCAAGGCTTAGCGCATAGGCGCTTAGATGCGGCACTTCGCAGCGCGCAAGTGCATCCATTTCAAATTTTAAATTCCTTTTATCGTCAAATTTGCTCGCATAGATTAGATCCAAATTTATATTATCAAAGCCCGCTGCTTTGGCATTTTGCACCGCCAGAAAAATCTGCGCCGCACTGTGCGCGCGACCGAGGAATTTTAACTTAGCGTCGTTGAAGCTCTGCGCGCCGAAGCTGATGCGATTTACGCCGAGACCGCGCATCGCCCTAAGCCAAGCGGGGCTAGCGGAGTTTGGATTAGCTTCCGAGCTAATTTCGGCTTTGGCGGTAAAATGCGGCGCAAGCAGCGCAAAAATTTCATCGTAAAGTCCCGCATCCACGGCGCTTGGCGTGCCTCCGCCGATAAAAAGCGTCGAAATTTGCGCATGCGGATTTTTCGCCAAAAAGTCGCGCACTTCAAACTCTAGCGCGCGAAAGTAGCTTTTTGCGAGGCTAAACTTATCGCTGAAGGAGCCAAAGGCGCAATACGGGCATTTGGAGGTGCAAAACGGCACGTGGATGTAGATGTGCAAGGGCGGTCCTATGGGCTAAATTTACGTCGCAAAATTTAGCGAATTAATTTGAAAATTTATATAAATTTTAAGCCTCTTAACGCAAATTTTAATATTTTTAGGTAGAATTTTGAGAAATTTTTTGTGAGAAAACGAGATGGAAAAAGAGAAAAATTACAGACCGAATGTCGCTGCAATCGTACTTTCGCCCTCGTATCCGTTTAATTGCGAAATTTTAATCGCGCAACGAAGCGACATCAAAGGCGCTTGGCAGTTTCCTCAAGGCGGTATCGACGATGGTGAGACGCCTAAGATGGCGATCCGCAGAGAGCTCGGTGAGGAGATCGGAACAAGCAAAGTCGATATCATCGCTGAGTGCCCGAAGTGGCTTAGCTACGACTTTCCCGATGGGGTAGCTCAAAAGATGCGCCCATACGACGGGCAAATTCAAAGGTATTTTTTGGTGAGATTGCGAAGCTTAGCCGATATAAACATCAATACTAAACTTCCGGAGTTCGACGCATTTAAATTCGTAGGCGCGAATGAGGTTTTAAGGCACGTAAATCACTTCAAAAAGCCGATTTACGCGACGGTTTTAAAATATTTTAAGGAGGAGGGTTACATTTAATGCTGATCGTTCAAAAATACGGCGGTACGAGCGTCGGTACGCTAGAGCGGATCGAGGCGGTCGCGCAGCGCGTGATAAAGACTAAAAACGAAGGACACGATGTCGCGGTAATCGTCTCTGCGATGAGCGGCGTTACCAATCAGCTCATCGAGCAGGCGGAATTTTTTACTAAAACTCCCGTAGGCAGAGAGATGGACGTGCTGCTAAGCTCGGGCGAGCGCGTCACGAGTGCACTTTTAGCTATCGCGCTAAATGCCAAGGGCTATGCTGCGATCGCATTTAGCGGGCGTGGTGCGGGCATCGTGACGGATAATTTTCACACCAAAGCTCGCATCGTCTCGATCGATCCAAAAAGCATGCAAGAGGCGCTAAAGCAGGGCAAAATCGTCGTCGTCGCGGGCTTTCAAGGCATCAGCACCGCAGGCGAGGTAACTACGCTCGGGCGAGGCGGAAGCGATCTTAGCGCAGTCGCCGTCGCAGGAGCGCTGAATGCCGATCTGTGTGAAATTTACACCGACGTAGACGGCGTATATACGACCGATCCGCGCATCGAGCCCAAAGCTAAGAAGCTTGATCGCATCAGCTACGACGAGATGCTTGAGCTTGCGAGCTTGGGGGCAAAGGTTTTGCAAAATCGAAGCGTCGAGCTTGCGAAGAAATTAAACGTAAATTTGGTGACGCGAAGCAGTTTTAACGATCATGAAGGAACACTCATAACAGGAGAAGAAAAGATGGAAGATGCGGTAATTAGCGGCATTGCACTGGATAAAAATCAAGCAAGAATTACGATTAGAAACGTAGAGGATCGCCCCGGCGTCGCGGCTGAAATTTTCTCCGCGCTTGCAAGCAAGGAGATCAACGTCGATATGATCGTGCAAAATATCGGACGAAACGGCGAGACGAATTTGGGCTTTACCGTGCCGCAAAACGAGCTGGAAACGGCCTATAGGGTAATGAAAGAGGTAAATCCAAATCCGAATTCCATCATCGAATCAGATGCCGATATCGTAAAGGTTTCTTTGGTAGGCGTAGGTATGAAAAGCCACAGCGGCATAGCCAGCAAGGCGTTTAAGACGCTTGCGGACGAAGGGATAAATATCCAGATGATCTCCACGAGCGAGATTAAAATTTCGATGATCGTAGAGGCCAAATACGGCGAGCTCGCCGTGCGCGCGCTGCATAAAGCCTACGATTTGGATAAATAATGCAGGATCTGCACACTTGGAGCGTCACGGCGATGCGCTCCGAGCCCGGACTTGAGTGGCTCGAGGATCGCAAGGAGGACTGGACGCCGCTTTTAGCATCAAAGCTTAAATTCCTCCACGACGGCTTTGCTTTCATCGTCATCTGCGACGATGAGCGAAGCTGGTTTAGCGAATACATCATCAAAAAGATCAACTCCTCGACCAACTCACGCCCGCTGCTGCCGTTTTTTTCGCTGCGCTCGCTCTACCGCGGCGGCGTAAATAGCCTGGAGGATGCGCTTCTGCTAAACGATATGCTAAGCCTCGCGTTTGCCAACGGCTTTATATATTTTTACATCGGCAACGGCAACCATCCGCTAGCCAAAATCGCCAAAAGCCACGAGGACAGCTATCTGTGGCTCATCGACGAGAGGTTGCAAAACAGCTTTTACATGAGCGAGAGCGATCCGAGCCTGGATCTCAAACTGATCCAGCTTTTTAAAATTTTAGACAAAAGCATCGACGCCGTGCTTTTTGACGAAGTGGTGCTTTGAAAATCATAAATCAGATTGTTTTAACGAGCGATTATGAGGGCTTTAAAGATAAAATTTTAGCCGAAATTCCGCGCAAAAATTTAAGGTTTTTCGAAAGCGTCGAGCTTAAGATTGACGAGGCGCGAAAGATCATTGACGAAGCCTACGTCGCCGAGCGCGAGGATAAGATCATCGTCATCGCCGCTACGAAATTCGGCGAGGAGGCGCAAAACGCTCTGCTTAAAATTTTAGAGGAGCCGCCTAAAAACACGGTGTTTTTCCTGATCACCCCCTTCATCAACGCCCTGCTGCCCACCATCCGCTCGCGCCTGATCGTGCAAAACCTCTGCGTGCGAAAGCCCAGATACCGCACCGGGCTAAATTTAGCCAGGCTCAGCCTAAAGGAAGCGGTGGAGTTTATCGACGCGCAGATCGCGCTGGAGCGCAAGGGCGAGCTGGACAAAACGGCGCTAAAAGCGCTCATCGGCGAGATCGCGCTAGAGTGCTTCGAGGCGGGCGTTAGGCTAAGCGGCGATGAGCTGCAGCGGATTGACCGCTTGAGTTACCTCGCCGAGCACAACGCCAAAGCCCACGCCGTGCTTACTCCGTTACTGTTGATGATCGAGGAGAAAAGATGAAAATTTATAAAATTTCAAACGAGGTCGATTTCGCGCTGATTTGCGAGCGCATCGGCGTGCGAAATGCGGGGCGGGCGATAATGCAGAAAAAATCGCGCCTAAACTTTTTCTATCTAAAAGATCTGCGAGCGCCCGCGGCAAATATTTTAAAGCAGGATGCCCTTAGCATCGGCGCCGAGCTTGCGTGCAACGAAGGAGTGATCCTAGGGCGCGATGGTACGGACGCGGTTTTGATCGCAAACGACCGCCAGATCGAAGCTTTGGCGCAAAAAGAAGCTCTGCAGGATTTTGGGCTAAAAGAGCTCGCGAAATTTCTAAGCGAGAAATTTGCTAAGCCGCAAAACTGCGAAATAATGGGCGTAGTAAACATCAACTCTGATAGCTTTAACCCAGCAAGCCGCGCGGCAAGCTTAAAAGAGGCGACCAATAAGATCGAAAAGATGATCGAGCAGGGCGCCGCTATCATCGACATCGGCGGCGTGAGCTCGCGCCCGGGCAGCCGGTACTGCGGCAGGGATGAGGAGTTTGCGCGCATAAAGGACGTGTTGAGCGAAATTTACCGCCTGCGTCTGCATGAAAGGGCTAAATTTAGCCTCGATAGCTTCGATGAGTATTGTTTGGAATTTGCGCTAGATCGGGGCTTTAGCATCATCAACGACATAAGCGCAAACCTCGCTCTTGCCCCGCTTGCGCTTCGCTACGACGCCGCTTACGTGCTGATGCACATGCAAGGAAAGCCGCAAAATATGCAGCTTGCGCCCAAATATGACGATCTAATGGGCGAAATCGATGAGTTTTTTGCGCAGAATTTGCAACAGCTGCAAAACGCGGGGCTTAAAAAGATCATCCTTGACGTGGGCATCGGCTTTGGCAAGACCGCCGAGCAAAATTTAGTGCTGATTAAAAATTTGCAGCATTTTTTGCACTTTAGCTGCCCGCTGCTTGTAGGCGCAAGCAGAAAGAGCGTTATCGATTTTTACAGCCCCTCCGCGGTCGAGGATAGGCTCGCAGGCTCGCTGTACCTGCACCAGATCGCCGCTTTAAACGGCGCTGCGATCATCCGCACGCACGATGTTTTTGAACACGCTCAAATGCTGCGGCTAATGCGCGCGATGGACGCCGCTGCGGTAAAATTTTAAAATTTTGCGAAATTTTCACGAAATTCCATATTTTTCACGAGATTTTTGTAAATTTGCCTTATGCGGAATTCTAAAATTCCTCAAGGAAATATTTTAATTCTTTTAAAATTTTGCGAAAGAGCTTTTGCGGAATTTTATCCGCGTTTTATTTTGCGCCTAAGCTTTCGTGCGCTTGCTCGTCGAAACTTATAAAAATTTATAAAATTTCGCTCGATTTATGGGGCGCGTCAAAACAGCGAAGTAAAGAGGGATAAATTCTAGCGACGATTGCACGGACTATTTCTACGCGAGCCGAGTTATTTCATTTTTGGGCGAAACGAGCGCTTTACGTCAAAGCCCTTGCTAGCGATTTTTATATCATTTGGTATCGTGCCCGCCGGAGCAGAGGCGTCCTTTTTGGCGGATAAAAACTCGACTAAGCTTTGCCAGACAAAGTCGGCATCCAGATAAAACCTCATCGCGTTAAGCTGTGGATTTATCGCTGCGGTGTGAATGTTCTGTGTGAGCTTAAAAAATACGATTGGGGCGCTCAAAATTTCATCTTTGCTTATAATTTTATCGTCACGAACAATATTTTTTAGCATCGTTTTGCGGTCGTCCTCTAGCGCCACGAGCTGCAAAATTTCCTCGCGCGTAGCCTGCTCGCCGACCTTGCCTAGCCACGAGACGATATGGGCGCGAAATCCATCGCTAAAGCTCAAAGTTCTGTCTTCCCAATACTGCCTTCTTAGCTCCGTCTCGTCAAACTCTAGGCTTGTGTAAATTTTACCCTGAGAGGCGAAAATATGGACTAAATTTTTGCCGATGAAAATCACGGAGTGAAGCAGGCGCGGCAGTTTATTTACGTCCGTTTTGCTCCAGTTTATAAATTTACCGCCGATAAAGCGGTACCCGCTAAGCTTCCTTTCAAAGACCTTTTTATCGCCCTCGTCAAGCCTCCATAGCTCGTCCGCATCGACTAGAGTAGAGTTTCTGCGGTCATAGACCAAAGTCTCGTCAAGCCCGTATTTTGACACCATAAAATCGTAATTATCTTTAAATTTCGAGATAATTTTCATGTTCGTTCCCTAAAATTTTATCTTTCAAAAGCTCCTGAATCGGCGTGCTTTGCACTAAAACCGAAGCAAAATTTTATCATCGTAAATTCGCACTGCGAACCTCGTAAATTTTACTGCTAAATCGCCAAAATTTATATTGCAAGCCCACGGCTCGCTCAATTTTACCGCGTGTCGGCGAAATAGCAAAATCGCACAAAAAGCGTGCGGCGCGGCAAATTTTAAATTTATTTTACGCGGCGTAGAATTTTAAAATTTATTTTCTGCGATGGCGCAAAATTTCAAATTTATCTGCCGCAAAAACAGAGGCCTACCGCTTAAGTCGCAAATTTTAGTAGCGGTAAAAACCAAAGTCGCTACCGCTTAAAGTCGTGGATTTGTATATTCGCGCCATATTTTTTGCAAAGCTCGCTTACTTTTTCTTTCAGCTTTTCCTCGTCGTAGCAGATGAGATCGATATATGCGTGCTTCTGCCCGGTTGCACCGCCGATTATCTCCAGAAACGAGCTGCAGCTATCCAGCTCTTCGTCCTCGATCTTGTTTCGCAGATCAAAGCCCGCCTGCATGTCGCCGCCGTTATCGATGCTAAGAAAGCAAAATTTGATACCGAGCTCGAAGGCTTCGTTGTAGATGTCGCGCTCGCCGTTTAGGTACTGATTTACGATGGCCGTTAGGCAGGTGGTGCCCACGATCACGTCCTCGCGCACCTCGCTACCGCGCGGCTCCATCTCGTAGCTGAAAAAATTCTTTAGCGGTTCGCGCGCGGCTTTTTCGCCGAATTTCTCATCGATCAGATCGGCAAATTCGCTTAGCGGCACGCCGTTTTCCTGCGGCGCACCTAGCACTTCAAGCATGCCCAAAGTGTTAATGACAGTCGTCTCGCCGATGATGTTATCAAGCAGAATGAAGCTTAGATTGCCCGCCTTGCCCTCATCCTGCGCGAGCAGAGCCGCTAGGTTTTCGTTGTAAATTTTAATATCCACGTCGCTTTCGTTAAACTGCGCGTAGATCATCGACTCCTCGGCGCTTACGCGCGTATCGTACATCTCAAGTCCGCCGATACCTAGCGGCGCACGCGGCTTTCCGAGCGTACAGCGCATTCTGCCCTCGAGCTGCTTAGGCATAGCGTTTTTGATAAAGCTTAGCCAAAATAATCGATGCCTCATGCCCTCGGGAGTTAGCACCAGATCGAGCTTATCGCCCACGAGCCCCGTCATAAAATAGGGCTCGGCAAGGCAGATGCGAAGCTTCTCGTCGGTCTTTCGCATCGCCTTTTCAAACTCTTCCGTCGCCAGATCGGCCTTGATCTCATCTATCACGCCGCTAAATTCCGCCCAAAATTTATACACTCTGCCGGCAAAGGTACTTGGAATTTGCGCCTTTTCAGCCTTTTTTCCAAAACCGAATAACCCCATAATCTCTCCTTTAATTAAATTTAAACGCAATTATAGCTTAATTTTTGTAGGCGCGGAGCGCAAGCTGTAAAACCGCCCCACTCTTCTGCGCTCCGATATACGGCCCGCGCAGTGAAATTTTACCGCCATTTTAATCAGGCAAATGAAAGTAAATTTAAAATACAATACGAATCTCAACTAAATTTAAGGAGGGCAAATGGGACTGTTTAAAAAATTATTTGGCGGCGATGACGCGAGCTCGAAAGATAGCGATAGCAAGGGCGCGCAGGATGAAAACGCCGCGGCAAAAGACGCAAAAGAGAGCGAGCCCGTGTTTTACGCGGACGGCGAAGATGAAGCGATGTTAAAAGCCTTCGAGCAGGCGCGAAAGAGCTTTCGCTACTTCTGGCGCGAGCTGTACTGGGAGCGCCTCCGCATCGCCCCCGCGCTTAGCTTTGCCTGCGTTAAGGTCGCCTTTTCGCAAGAGCTAAACGGCAGCACCGAGGTCGAGCATATGTGGCTAAACGAGGTATATTTTGACGGCGAGCGCGTTTACGGCGTGCTCGTAAACGACCCGAACGTGCTAAGCAACGTCAAAAGTGGCGACGAAGTATCAGTGCCGCTAGAGCAGATCAGCGACTGGATGTTTGCGATAGAGGGCAAGAGCTACGGCGGCTTTAGCGTGCAGGCGATGCGCAAGGCTATGAGCGAGAGCGAGCGCGCCGAGCACGATGAGGCGTGGGGGCTAAATTTCGGCGATCCTGACGTCGTGCTGGTGGCGTACGAACAGCAGGAGCATCCGCAAAATTTAACCGAGCACCCGATGAGCGTCAATACGAAGAAAAATTTCGAGGAGTTTTTGCGCGGGTATCCGGACGAGATCACGCGCACGGACGATGAGGGCTACACGATGCTGCACCACGAGGCGATCGCGGGTAATCTGACGAGGATCGAGCTTTTGCTTGCTAAGGGTGCGGATAAAAACGCTAAAAATATCCACGGCAAAACCGCGCTTGATTATGCTAGAGCGCTCGGCTGGGATCACGTCGCGGAAGCGCTTAGCAGGTAGGCGGCGCAAATTCGCCGTTTGAAATTTAGCTTTTGCCATTTGTGAAATTTAGTGGCAAGTCTATGGCGATAAATTAGGCTGCGTGCGAGATGAAAATTTTATTATCGCTAGATGTGCCGAATACCGTTGCGGGCATTGTTTAAATTTCGCCGCTTGTAAATCCGTTTGTCGCCGAATACGTCCGATATAGCACGGCGGGCTTATTTAAAATTTGAAACTTTTAAAATTTAGGCTCGCTAGATTTATATATTTGGTTACAGTGCGAACTGCTTTGATAAAATTTCATTAGCCAAATTCAGTTATTGCGCGAAACGCCGGCGAGACTAAATTTTATGGCTTATAAATTTAACTAGCGCCTATTCTTTTTGCCGAGGCCAAATAGCCCATAAGCTCCGTCTTGATTAAATTTAAAGAACACGACGCCGATTTTTGCGCGGGCGCGGGGCGCAAATTTTAAAAGCCTACCCTCACGTGCACTGAAAGCAGCCGCCCAAAACCTCGCATTTCTCGCAGATCTGCACGTATATGACCCCCTCGCCCTGCACCAGCTCGCCGAATGGGATCTGCGCTAGATGCTTCATCGTCCCGCCGCAGCTAGGGCAGCTCAGATACGCGGCGTCCTGCACCCACTGCGGATAGCCGCCCACGGTCACGTCAAGCTCGCTAAAGCAGCCGTAAAATGGCGAAACCTCGCCGCCTAGCTTAAATTTCATACCGCTCAGCCGCGTCATATCCTGCTGCGAAAAGTAGCTCTTCTCCATCCCTTCGCCCTCGCAGCTTAACTCCATCTCGCCGTCTGCGCCGCGTTTGCAAAAATATATTACCGAACCGACGCAGGTCGGGCAGCAGCGAAAGATCGCGTCGTGCTTTAAATTCAGAAACGCAAGCCGCGGCTCATCGGCCTTAAGACGCAGCATATCGAGCATCTCGCAGCCGCAAAACTCGCACTTTTGCCCCGTAGGCTTGCCGATACGTACGGGCTCATCCGCGTTTTGGTTTGCGCCTTCGCAGCGAGCGTCCTTTGCATTTTCGCTTAAATTTAAACCGCTGCTAGCGTCTTTTTGCGCGTCTGCTTTGAAATTTACGCGCTCGTTCTGCAAGCTCGCGTCTTCGTCCATGCTTGCGCGAGCACACTGCGCGCCCGCGTGTAAATTTGAAATTTCGTCTACGTCTTTTTGCGTGTTTTGTTCGGAATTTGCGCTGCCCGCGCCGCCTTTGAAATTTGAAATTTTACTCGCGCTTTCATCTCCGCGCGCGCTCGTGCGCTCGCCGTTTTTCTCCGCGCTGTCTCTCGCGCGCACTACCGCGAGGCACTTATCAAAAACGAGCGATTTTCGCTCGCCCGCCTCGTCAAAGCTCCAGCCGCCGATTTGAGCGTAAATTTCGGTGCCTGCGTATAGCTTTTGGCGCCACGGCCTCGGGTTTTGATACAGCTCGTAAAAAAGCCGCGTCGTCTGCTCGTCACCCTGCCACGCAAGCGCGCACAGTAGGTCGTTTAGAGTATTTTTGGCATTGTCCTGCAGCGAGGCGAGCTTGCGGACGAGCGCGTCTCTCACGTCCTTCGGCGCGCCGAAGTAGAGCTCGGGCGGACAGTAGATCTCCGCCGCGGCAGCGGCTCGCGCGATCCTTGGATCGTGTATGTCACGCAGGCTAAAAAGCGCCCAAAAATCGTTGTAAATCTCATCCCATTTTTCGATTTCATCGATGCGGTCTGCGATTTTTAGGATCATCGCCTCCACTTCGTCCGCGCTTAGGTTTAAAATCTCCTCTCGCCTCTGTCTTTGGCTGCATGAGCGGCAGATGCCGTCGAAATAGATCGTGTTTTCGCCGCATTTTGGGCATAGATGAGCGCTCATGTTTGCTCCTTTGAGTTAAATTTCGTCAAATTCTATCAAATTTCGCCGCTTTTAGCGAGCAAGCGCGACTTTAAAATTTGACGCCGTCTTTGCTCGCTCGTCTCATTTGCCGTCCGTCCGCATTTCCGCTGTGCCCATTGCACGCAGCGCTACGAACACGGGCGGGCGTTGGTTTATATCGCCCGCGCAAATTTATCCGTATTCGTAAATTTTTAGCCCGCTTTCGTCTATTTCGTAGCCAAATTTGCCCGCCTTTGTCATGGCGCCCAGCACCGCTTCAAGCGGATTTGGGATAAATTTTGAGGCGAGCTTTTCGGCTCTGTTCATACGCGCCCGCTCATAAAATTTAGGCACGAAAACCCAGCGCAGATCCTTAAACAAAATCGCTCCGTTGGTGCAGTCAAAATACCTGTCCTCTAAGCGTCCAAAGCCGCAGATAAGCGTGATCTCCTCGTCGCTTGATAGCAGCTTCACGCGTATGTCCTCGCAGCCCGAGGCCTCTAAAATTTCGCAGAGCTTAAGCCATTTTGCGTCGTTCATCAGCGACGTGAGGCGGCGCGCTTTTGCACCGAGCCTTTTTTGATAAATTTCATATTTTTCGTTTAAATTTTGCACCAATGCCTCCTCGGCGCCGATAAATTTGTATTTAAATTTAGAATAAAGTTTGAGAGAAATTTAGGCGGGTAACCTCTCGCCTAAATTTGTAGATTAGGACTAAAAGCGAAATTTAACGCCGCCGCTCGTCAAATTTCGCCTATTAATTTACTCTACCGTCACGCTTTTAGCGAGATTTCGCGGCATATCTACGTCGTTGCCCAGCCTCACGGCGATTTCCAGCGCAAAAAGCTGCAGGATGATCATCATCTCGAAAAACTCGCTCATCGGGTGAGCTTGCTTGCTCGTTTTGATAAAATCGTCGCTAAGCTCGAACTCCTCGGGGCTGATCGCAAGTATGTAGGCGTCGCGGGCGGCGAGCTCCTCGACGTTGCTTTTGGTTTTTTCATAAAGGACGGTTTGCGGCATCAGCGCGATCGTAAAGAGTCTCTCGTCGGCAAGCGCGATAGGGCCGTGCTTCATCTCGCCCGCAGGGTAGCCCTCGGCGTGTAGATAGGAGATCTCTTTGAGCTTTAGCGCGCCCTCGAGCGCGAGCGGATAGAAGATATCGCGCCCGATAAAAAAGAAGCCGTGGCCGTGCAAATAGTGCTTGGCTAGGCGGCGGATGCGCTCTTGCGGCTCTTTGCTGATATTTAAAATTTGCGGAACGTGCAGGAGCGCCGCGATCTCGCTTTTTAGCTCTTCTTTGCTTATGGAGGCCTTGGCCTGCGCGATTTGCAGCGCTAGCATCCATAGAGTGACGACTTGCGTGGCGAAGGCTTTGGTGCTGGCCACGCCCTTTTCGATGCCTGCGCGAGTGAGCACGGTGGCGTCAGCTAGGCGCACGATCGAGGAGTTATCGACGTTGCAGACGGCTAGCGTCTTTAGCCTCGCGTTTTTGGCGATTTTGAGCGCTTCAAGAGTATCGGCGGTTTCGCCGCTTTGAGAGATAACGATGAAAAGCGAGTTTTTATTAAGCAAGGGCTCGCGGTAGCGAAATTCGCTTGCGATCTCGACTTTGGCGCGGATTTTGGCCAGTCGCTCAAAAAAGTAACTGGCTGCAAGAGCTGCGTGATAGCTCGTGCCGCACGCGCAAAAGATCACTTCATCCACATCCTCTAGCGCCTGAGCATCGATCTTTTCGAGCGAGACTTCGCCGTCTTTGATGCGTCCCATTAGCGTCTCGGCGACGACTGCGCTTTGCTCGTAGATCTCCTTTTCCATGAAAAATTTATAGCCCTCTTTTTGCGCATAGGATTTGTCTTTGGCGAGTTTTGAGAAGCTTAAATTTATATCTTTGCCGTTTGCAAAAATCTTGATCTCATCCGTGCCCGCGACTCCGTATGCGCCGTCGTCTAAGTATGCCGCTTCGTCCGCTACGCCGATGAGTGCGGCATCCGAGGATGCGAAAAATATACCGCCGTTTGCATCTTTGGCGACGATTAACGGCGCCGCATTTTTAGCGAAAAAGATTTTGCCCGGCTCGAGCTTGGTGATTAGCAGC
>ERZ772967.1822-NODE-1822-length-14212-cov-5.370347_pt1 | contig 14212 bp, 8 predicted proteins | sample MGYA00511677_ERZ772967 | MGnify/ENA primary metagenome ERZ772967 (study PRJEB29015, sample SAMEA2737931) | human oral metagenome | biome: human oral; feature: human-associated habitat; material: dental | place: China | collected 2146 ...
GTTTTTCTCTCATAGGAGACGCGGAAAAATCCTGCGCACTGCTCGGGTTTTTTCGCTCTAGCAATTTTTCCTTTTTCTCTGTATACTATTTTCCACTTTAACTATAGAGGCGTTTTGTGTATACACCGGTAAATCCGAAAGCGGACTTTCCCAAGCAGGAAGAAGAGGTTCTGAAGTTTTGGCGGGACAACGATACGTTTAAAAAGTCCCTCGCACAGCGCGAAGGCGCCGAAGAATACGTGTTTTACGACGGGCCTCCGTTTGCGACGGGGCTGCCGCATTTCGGGCATTTTATTCCTTCGACGATCAAAGACATCATCCCGCGCTATCAGACGATGAAGGGGAAAAAAGTTGAACGCCGTTTCGGATGGGACTGTCACGGGCTTCCCGTCGAAAATTTAATCGAAAAAGAACTCGGCATCAATTCCAAGCACGAAATCGAAGCTTACGGCGTCGAAAAATTCAACGATGCGTGCCGTGCGAGCGTGCTGCGCTATACGGACGAGTGGCGGAGGATCATCACGCGCATGGGGCGCTGGGTCGATTTCGACAACGATTATAAAACGATGATGCCCGACTACATGGAATCGATTTGGTGGGTTGTCAAAGCGCTGTGGGATAAGAATCTCATCTACGAAGGAAGCTATATCCTGCCGTATTGCCCGCGCTGCGCGACGGTTCTTTCGAATCACGAACTCGCCCTCGGCTATAAGGACGTGCAGGATCCTGCGATTACGGTGCGGTTTAAGGCGACAAAAGCTCCGGATGCCATAGACGATGCGGATTTTGCAAACGGAAACACGTATTTCCTTGCGTGGACGACGACTCCGTGGACGCTTCCGTCGAACGAAGGTCTTGCGATGGGGCCGGATATCGATTATGTTAAAGTGCGCGATACCGCTTCGGGCGATTATTATATCCTCGCGAAGGCGCGCCTCGGTGCATATTATAAAGACGAAAAAGAGTATTCGATCGTCTATACCCGAAAGGGAAGCGATTTTTTAGGCGCGGCCTACGAACCGCTTTTTCCGTATTTTAAACATTTCGCGGTAATGGACGACGGATCGGCCGGCGCGTTCAGAATATTCAACGGGGACTTCGTTTCGACCGAAGACGGTACGGGCATCGTTCATACGGCGCCCGGCTTCGGCGAAGACGACAGCAAGCTTTTTCAGGGTACGGGTATTCCCTGTGCCGAACCGATCGACGCCGAATGCCGCTTTACGCATGAAGTGCCCGACTACGAAGGCCGCTTCGTAAAAGACTGCGACAAAGATATCATGTCGCGCTTGAAAGCCGAAGGAAAACTCGTCAAACGGGAAACGATCGTGCACTCCTATCCTCATTGCTGGAGGTGCGCTTCTCCGCTCATCTACCGCAGCATCGGAAGCTGGTTCGTAAAAGTTTCCGAAGAGCACGACGTATTGCTCAAAGCGAATGCCGAAATCAATTGGCGGCCGCCGCACATCAAAGACGGGCGGTTCGGAAAATGGCTTTCGGGTGCGCGCGATTGGGCGATCAGCCGAAACCGCTTTTGGGGCAATCCGATTCCGATTTGGAAGTGCGATTCGTGCAAAGAATCGATCTGTGTCGGAAGCAGGGAAGAGCTCAAAGCGCTTTCGGGCGTCTATCCCGAAGATCTGCACAAACAGTTCGTCGACAAGATTACGATCCCGTGCAAAAGCTGCGGCGGTACAATGAAGCGCATTCCCGAAGTGCTCGACTGCTGGTTCGAATCCGGTTCCATGCCTTATGCGCAAAATCATTATCCCTTTGAAAATAAAGAGTATTTCGAAAAGCATTTTCCGGCGGATTTTATTTCGGAAGGACTCGATCAAACGCGCGGCTGGTTTTATACGCTCACCGTGCTCGCAGCCGAACTCTTCGATCGCCCCGCATTTAAAAACTGTATCGTAAGCGGTCTCGTGCTCGCTTCGGACGGGCGCAAAATGTCGAAGAGTCTGCGCAATTACACGGATCCCGAAGAAGCGATTTCAAAATTCGGCGCCGACGCGATACGCCTCTTTCTCATGCACTCTCCGGTCGTCAAAGCGGACGACCTTCGCTATTCGGACGACGGCGTGCGCGATATTTTAAAAGGCATCGTCATACCGTTGTGGAACAGCTACAGCTTTTTTGTGCAGTATGCGAATATCGACGGCATCTCCCCCGACGGACATGAATTCGATGAAGCGCTTCCGCAAAATCCGCTCGATGCGTGGCTCCTGTCGATCACGCAAAAGCTCGTCAAAAGCGTGAGCGCTTCGCTCGACTCTTACGACCTTTCCGGCGCGATCGATCCCATCGTGCACTTTATCGACGAACTGAACAATTGGTATATCCGACGAAGCCGCCGACGTTTTTGGAAAAGCGAAAACGACCGCGATAAAAAGGAAGCGTACGCGGCGCTGTACATTGCGCTTAAAACTTTTGCGCTCGCCGCGTGTCCCTTTATCCCCTTTATCACCGAAACGATTTGGCAAAATCTCCGCACGAAAAGCGATAAAGAATCGGTACACCTCGAAGACTATCCCGCATACGGCGAAAAGCTGCGGAACGAAGCGCTCGAGTTTAAAATGGAAGCGGTGCAAAAAGCCGTTTCGATGGGACACGCGCTCAGAAATCAATTCAATATAAAAAATCGCCAGCCGCTTGAAAGCGCGGCTCTCGTAACGCGGGATCCCGAAGAAAAAAAAGTGCTTGCCGAAATGGAAGATTCCATACGCGAAGAACTCAACGTCAAGCGCATCATCTTTCACGAACGGGAAGACGAACTGGTCGAATACCGGGCGAAGGCGAATTTCCGCGTACTCGGAAAAGAAATCGGTCCGCTCATGAAAGAGGCGTCCGCAAAGATCGCTTCTCTCGACCACGAAGCCATTCAAACGATCCTCGACGGTTCGAAATTGACGATCGAAGTCGAAGGGAAGAGCATCGACCTCGACGGCACGAAAGTGAACGTCGAGCGCATCGAAAAAGACGATTTGAAAGTGCTCAACGACGGTACGCTGACGGTGGGCTTGGACACGAAGATCACCGACGAACTTAAAAAAGAAGGCTGGGTGCGCGATTTGGTGCGCGGCATACAAAATCTCAGAAAGGAAAGCGGTTTTGCCGTTACCGATCGGATCCGTCTTTCGCTTTCAGGCGATGCGGAACTCAAATCCGCGTACGAACTCTTTGCACCCTTTATCGAAAATGAAACGCTCGCCGTCTCGTCTTCTTGGCTCACGTCTCTTTCGGGAAGAGATGTTGAAGCCGAAGATAAATTAATTGGACCATTCAGTTTCCGACAATTTATCTATTTGATCGTGGTGGCTATCTGTATCGCCATGGCCTGGGGATTGAGCCAGATTTTTATCGCCTTGGCATTGATACCTCTACCCTTTATATTACTCTTCGGCGCATTAGCATTACCACTACGCAAAGACCAGCCAATGGAGATATATCTAGCGGCAATAGTGTCGTATATGTTAAAACCACGCAAGCGCGTGTGGGAACCGGACGGTGTTGATTCTCTAATACAGATAACCACACCAGAAGTTGTCGATGAGCACCTCACCAAAGAACTGACTCAATATGAAACCGAAAAACGCCTATCGTATTTGGCCAATATTGCTGACACCGAAGGATGGTCGATTCGTCATGCTACCGCACCAGTCCCTAATAGTTCAATGAATCCTGACCAATACTATGCAGCACAGCAGACTGTAGACGTGATGGATGACGATGGTGGTGTAGCTAGGAAGTTCGACACTATGATAGCTCATGCCGATCAAGATCGCCGTACTCAGATTATGCAAAATATGCGTCAAACACAGCCTACATCAGCACCGTTACCGCAGTCGCCAAGCATGCCTGACGATCATAGCGATATTCAAAATGGTCGTGTATCAAAATTCAATCCGTATCCTACTATTCATCAAACCGTTATACAGCCAAGGAGAACAGACGACAAGCAACCACCACATAATCAAATTAACCAACCTAATACACAGAACCAGAATGGCGTGAGACAACCAAATATTAGCACTAACATCACGTCAGATGCTATAATGAGTATAGCTAATAATAGCGGTTTGTCAGTCGAGACTATACAGAGAGAAGTTGACAAGCTCAAGAAAAATAACGATGATAGTGAAATATTCGTATCATTACACTAAATAATAGAAAGGATGGGTATGCCGCCAGATCAGCAGAAACTAGCGCCGCAATTACCGTCACCGAATAATGTCGGTTCCGGACAAAACCCACCTGTACCGCCTATGAATAATGGCGGTCAAAGCATCAACCAGATGAGCCCCAACAGCTCTACTCCGGAAGACCCTAATAGTCAAAACTCTTCAAACTCCAAGAAAAAGAAGCAACAAAAGGCCAAATCAACAAGTACTCAAAACACCTTACTGTTTTCGGAATTAAGAGATAGTATGGTTATCATGGGTGACGGGTCGTTCCGAGCAGTAGTAGCTTGCAAATCTATCAACTTCGATCTTATGAGTTCGCGCGAGCGTGATGGCGTCGAGTTGAGCTACCAGGATTTCCTGAATGCCCTGTATTTTCCAATCCAAATATTTGTCCGTTCGCAACGTGTAGATATTGGTCCATATTTAGATAAACTTGAAAGCTTCCGTGTCAACGAAGACAACATGCTTCTAGGTATACTGATGGACGATTATATCAATTTCATTGATGTACTGTCCCAAGAGGCGAATATCATGGATAAGAGTTTTTTCGTGGTGATCCCATATTTCCCAACAGGCGACACTGTCAATGTCATGCAGCAAAGTAAAGGATTCTTTTCGATGGTGTTTGGCGGCAATAAAGATCCCGTCACCAAAATTAATAAAGAAACTTATATCAAAGCTAAGGAAGAAATCAAAAACCGAGTCGATTCTGTAATTGGCGGTTTAATGCGTGTCGGCGTACAATCTATACAGCTCGGAGAGCTTTATTATAATATATATAACCCCGATACGGCCGTACGCGAGCCGCTTGGCGACTTCCACGAGGTAGCCTCGTTGTATGTACGTAAAGGTACCGAGAAAGATAGAGAAAAAGAAGCTAATCCGTTTATCAATAATAGAGGAGTATCCTAGTGGCGCATAAGAAAAAAGCTGATCCGATAGATATCGCCGCGCAACAACGCGAACGCGAACAAGCCGAAGTAGAGCAGGCATTCTTGAAGGGTATGAATACGCTGCGTGATTTGATAGCGCCAAGCAGTCTAGAAATCCACTCAAGCTATTTCCGTATCGGTACTAAATACGGCAGAACTATATATGTCTACGGTTATCCGCGACTACTATATACCGGCTGGTTATCAGGGGTTATTAATATTGATCAAGTCATCGATATTAGCATGTTTATTTATCCTGTAGATACTGCCGTTGTTTTAAAGAACTTGCGCAAAAAAGTGACTCAGCTTGAGGCTGATATGGCTCTTAATGCCGAAAAAGGTAAGACTCGCGACCCGGGTAAAGAAGCAGCCCTAGCTGACGCCGAGGAGTTACGTAATGAATTACAAGTAGGTTCGGAACGTTTCTTTCGTTACGGATTGTATGTAACTATTTACGGCGACAGTCTTGAAGAGCTGGGCTATATACAGCACACTATCGAAACAATTTTTGGACAAATGCTGATTTATAGTAAAACCGCTTCTAGTCAACAAGAACAAGGTTTAAACAGTACAGTACCACAAATGAGCGATCAATTGCAGATTCGCCGTAATATGAATACTGGAGCAATTAGTACTAGCTTTCCATTTACAAGCGCTGATTTAACTCAAGAAAACGGTATTCTATACGGCATTAATATGCACAACAACGGCCTAGTTATCTTTGACCGTTTTACTCTAGAAAATGCCAATATGGTAGTCTTCGCGAAATCTGGTGCTGGTAAATCATTCACTGTCAAATTAGAAGCCTTACGTAGTATGATGATGGGCGCTGATATCCTAATAATAGACCCAGAAAACGAATATCAAAAGTTGTGCGATGCTGTCGGCGGCAGTTATACGCGGCTAAGTTTAAGTAGTGATACACGTATTAATCCGTTCGATTTGCCAAAAATAATTGACGGCGACGAAGCAGATGACGCTCTGCGCGCTAATCTAGTAACATTACACGGATTACTGCGGCTAATGCTAGGTGGTGCTTCAGCAAATAATGCTGGCATCGGCTTGTCGCCAGCCGAAGAGGCTGACCTAGATCAGGGACTAATTGACACTTATGCTCGCGTTGGTATTACTAGCGACCCGCTTACGCATACTTCTGTACCACCGACAATGGGTGATTTATATGATACGTTATTACACATGGGCGGTACCGGCCCACAGCTAGCGCAGCGCTTACGTAAATATACTACTGGTACTTTTGCTGGTATTTTCAGTCAGCAAAGCAACATAGATATCAATAATAATATGGTGGTATTCAATATTCGCGATCTCGAAGATGAATTGCGGCCAGTGGCAATGTATATCGTCCTTAGCCACATCTGGAATATTGTCCGTACCCAACAGAAAAAACGTATGTTGATCGTCGACGAAGCCTGGCAGCTGATGAAATATGACGATTCAGCGAACTTCATGTTCAGCCTGGCCAAGCGCGCCCGCAAATATTATTTAGGCTTGACGACTATCACTCAGGACGTCGAAGACTTCATGGGTAGCAAAATGGGCCGCGCTATTGTTTCGAACTCATCGATGCAGCTACTGCTGAAACAATCATCTAGCGCTGTCGATGTGCTAGGCGATGTGTTTAAATTAACCGAAGAAGAGCGCAAGCGTTTAGCTAATTTCCCGGTCGGACAAGGCTTATTTTTCGCCGGGCAAAACCACGTCCACATCCAAATTCAAGCAAGCGACACCGAGTACGATCTAATAAACACTAGCCCAATAACCCGACAAAAATTGCCGTCAGAAACCCCGGTCGGTGGATATGGAGACGTGTAGTATAATTGAGGGTATATGGCAACAAAAACTAGACCGCCAAGGATTGACTACACAACAGACGATAAAGTAGACAAGAGACTCAACCCTACCGAGCAGGCTGAGTTTGATCAGATTCAGGCTGGTTTTGGCGAGTCGGAATTAAGCGACCGCGAGAAAGCCGCCATTGCTGGTCTTGAGTCTCAGTTTGGCGATTCCGAATCTGATATAGACGGTCGTCGAGTCGATGCTGCCAGTGAATCAACCGACAGGCGGGAGTCCTCCGCGCCGCAAGATAATGGATTTTATCAGCCGACAGAAGGTAAAAGTCCTGGCAGAAAACAGCCACTAACATTAAAAGTGGCCCTACGAAAGGGTGGACCAATAGGTTTGATAGCAGCCCTCCTTGGAGGTTTTACATTTACTGGCGTGTTCATGACAGGACCTCTTTTGATGCTCTCTCATATAACAGAAAATCTTATCGACAAAAACGATTCTGCAGGAGTAGCCCAAGATGTTCGACTGCCAAGAGTTTTTAATAGAATCCTATCTGGAAAAGATTATAAGAGCCAACTTGGAAAAAAGGGAGGTCGCATATCCAATAAGGGATTGCAACGCCTGTCAAGAAAAGGTATTGTCGCAGTAAATGCCGATGGTAGCGCCTTTGACACTAGCAGTAAAAAGCTGTACCCAGAAAAGCAGCCGACTCATTACTCTATAAAGGAACTAAATGGTGGCAAGCCAATAAAGAGGGAAGATCTAGTAAAAGAACTGCTAAAAAAGGGTAATGAAAAATACGCCAATAAAGCATTTGGCAGAAGAGGCGCATTCAAACTACGCGTAAAAATGTGGCTAGGAAAGCACTTAAAATTCAATTTTCTTGAAAAGCTTGGTCTTAAAAAAGACGGCGGCATTGCCCGACGCGCATTTAATAAACTTAAAAAAAGCGAGCGATTTAAATCATTTAGAGAAAAAATGCCAAAATTCGGCACCCAAAAACCTGTAGAAACTATTAGGAATTTTTCAAATAAACACGCAACTAAGGCTAAAAAGGCTGGCATGATATACACAGTGCTTGTTATGACCTGTATGGCCGCACATATACCTAAAACGATAGCTATAGGAGTAGCTGCCGTACAGGTTGTTCAAATCGCATACCTAGTATGGGATCTTATACTGACGCCACACTCAAAGGCTAAGGCGGACGGTTTTGGAAGCGGCTTTACAGGAGAAGAAGCAGACGCAATTGGCACAGCACTCACAGAGAAAGGTATCACTGAAGGTTCTCAGAACACAAGAGGGTCGGCCCTACAGTCACCGATGCTTCTATTTGCCATGGGAATAATCAGAAATAAACAGACTGTTTCTGACTACGCTCCGGGCTATTCTTTTTTTACCAATAGCGTATTTCAAGGATACAACAAAGTTATGGACGGAGGTCTAGAGGCTACCTGCAACGTAATTACAAGTAGCTATGCTATGTGGGGGACATTAGCTGTTGAGGCGGTCTTAACCGTAGCGACATACGGTGTGGAGGCTCTTATATCATGGGCTGCCAAGGAGGCTGCAGTAACTGCTTTTTCTGTACTGCTTGAAACAGTTATTAAAGAAGTCTTCATACAGCTCCTACAGGAATATGCCCCAAACGATATGCTACCAAAAGCAAGATTCAAAGATCTAGGTGACGCGCTAGGAGTCAGCGCAATGGTATTCTTCTCATCTAGCTCAATGGCGCAAGCAATACCAACATTAAAAACCAGCCAGTTAGCTGAATTTAATAGAATAAAAATAGCCAACGAAGATCTTCAAAAGAGAATGGATTTAGCATCACTCAGCCCATTTGACACCTCCAGTAAATACACGTTCTTAGGTAATATTGTCCACAACATGGGCAATATGATGTTAACAAACGGAACTTACGACAAATCAATTATCTCAACACTATCAAATGTTTTTCGTCTGCCGTCATTCGCCCTATCATTTTCCTCTACTGCTCATGCTAAAACAGGCATGTATTCAGAGGCTTACTGTGGATATGCCAAAGAATTCGGGCAAAATGGAGACGAAACGCCAGCTGTAAACTCCGCAGGGTTACCTTGTACAGGAATTACGCGAGATCAAGCTGGTATGTCATCAGAGGAGGCTGTAGCAATCGCCGAGAAGGAGGGGTGGCTTGATGAGGGTGTAGAGGTAAAAGAGGGGGCCACCTTAAAGGATTTGATGGAGAGTAAGTATATAAAGGAAGATACACCTCTGCGAGATTTTGTTGAATCATGTACTGATGCTTCGTCTGGCGAATATTGGGTCAATCTAGGAGGATGCACAACACCAGACGGTACTACATCAGAATCTTTAGACCAGAGAACGTCAGTTACTGAAAAAAGTAGTTCGGGCGAAGAAACTACAATGACAGCGGCCGACCAAGGCATTGATTCACCAGCCACAGTTAAAACAACAGAAAACAGAAAGATGGCAGCGATACCAGTTTTACTGATGGACTTCATGATTGCTCAGTCTGTAAACGGCGAAGACGATGATAGTAGTAAGGCATCTTCTTCATCCTCGTCAGAAGACCAACCTACAATAGGCGGGTCCCCTTACTTAGAAAAGTCCTCACAATCAGCCACTACCTCAGATTCGCCATGGACTGACTTGGTCGCTACCTTATTACAACCAGAATATATTACCGAAGAAATTACAGAAGGTGGTTTTAAAAATAGCCCAGAACTAACGTCTACGAAAAATCCTATACTGCCTGTAGAACAAACCGCCCTATATAATGCTATATGTACTGGCCACGATTGGACAACGAGGATATTACGAAACTCAGCTTTTATGAATATAGTAAAGGAATATAGTATTTCTTAGGAGATATCACGTTATGCAAAATGGTATATATTTTATTAAAAACAATAACATCGTAATATTATTAGTGTTAATATTCACATCCTTTACGTTATTATACGCTCTATTTAGAGAGCCTTCAGACGATCAATATACTACAGTTTTATCGTCAGAGAAAAAAGTTAACAGAGATAATATAACAGACAGTAAAGAATATACGAGCAACAACCCAAAAGAGGCTGCTGACCTAAGATACCTATCAGAATTATTTAAATCAAACCCCAGCAAGTTTAAGAATATTGTTATAAAAAAGTATACTATAATAAAAGAGTCTAGCGATTACAGAGTTGCCGAGATGACAGTATACAACGACAGTACAAAGAAGTCCTATACCGAGCGTATTTTATTCAAAGGGCCAACAATAATTTCTGGTATCATCACATATCATCAAACCGAGTATTTAAAGGCTACCGGCGTTCCAAGCGATATAATAACTTTATATATAAAGAGGGGCAGTAATGTATAAAAAGATTTCGCTAGGATTGTGTTTATTTTTAGCAATTAGCATACTATTACAGCCTTTATCACTTGCTGCCAAAATCGACCCAAAAAAATTCCCAGAACTATACGCAGAAAATGAGATTCGATTTTATGAAGAAGACAACAAGACCACTTGTTCATCCACCTCCGCACATGGTATATCTGGAAATAGCAACCAAGAAAAAATCTGGAAATTTTTACGAGATTCCGGATTAAGTCCGGAACAGGCAGCCGGCGTGATGGGTAATATACAAGCAGAATCTGGATTTAGTCCAACTAGGCACGAAGTCGGTCTGGCCTGGGAGGAAGGTGGTTGGGGATTAGCACAATGGACATTTGAGCGAAGAACCACTATAGTAGACAAATTACCAGAAGAACTTAAAAAATACCATAGCCAAGAATACGGCGATTCTCCTGACGAGAACGGCACAATAAGTTCTATTCCAATCGAGGATAATGATAAGCTGCTTAGTTTTGAGTTAGACTTTCTTGTCCAAGAAAGCAGTAACCGACCGGTTACTGCTGCTGGCTTTCCAGGTAGCGGGTCAAGCGAATGGGAAAGGTTAAAAGAGCAAACAACTATTGAAAACGCCACAGTCTTCTGGCATAACAACTTTGAGGTTTCTAGCGACTCCGCAGAAAGGGTTATGAGCGTCCGCGGCGGATTTGCACAGGCAATATACGACCAATTCAACGGTTCTTCTGGTTCTTCTGGTTCCTCAGGGTCGTCCTCGTCGTCTACAACTTCTTCTCCTTCAAAAATCACGTTCTTAGGCGACTCAATAACTGTCGGTATGAAGTCTGATTTAATGTCGACCTTTTCAGATTCAAACGTGGAGGCGGAAGTCGGTAAGGGTATATCTTGGTTAAACGAAAAGATAGACTCAAAAATAACCATCAACGACACAGTGGTTATTAACATAGGTACTAACGACAATTTCCCGGTCGACCAAGCCAAGACTATGCTCGATAAGCTGAAAGATAAAAAAGTCTACTTAGTGAACAACTTCGGTAAAGGCGGCAGTGTCGACTTTGAATTAGTCAATAAAAACATAAAAGAGGCAGCAAACGGACGCACTAACGTGAAAGTACTAGATTGGAAAGCTGAGGTTGAAAAAAAGGCTAAGGCTGACGGCGTAAGCGACAGAGATTTCTACAAGGATGACGGCTATCACATAAATGAGACAAAAGGTAAAGAGCTTTATATACAATTCCTAAAGAGTTCGTTAAGCGGACTAGCTGGTGATGGCGGAAAATGCGACCCTGCCCCATCAGCAAACGGAGACTTCTCTGAATATGTCTTGAAATATGCTTGGCCAGACTCGACAACTCGCACCGATAAAAAACCAGAGTATGCTGAGGCTATAGAAAAAGCAAAAAGCGAAGGGCGCTATATTGGCGATGAATGCTTCGGCGGCGGCGTTGATTGTGGTGCCTTTGTGACGACTATCCTTAATGATAGCGGATTTGAGCCTAAGTATAACCACAGCGGAAAACTATCCGATGGAGCAGGATACACGGCCATCCAGAGAGCCTGGGCAGAAGCTAACTGGCAAACATTAGGTAACGGGGACTCTATTAATGTAGCTGATTTACAGCCGGGCGACGTCGCTCATAGTCCAGGACATACTTTCGTATACGCAGGAGATATCCCCGGGTTTAACTCAAAGATAGCATCAGCGTCTCAATGTGACTATGCACCTAAGGCAGGTCTGGAGAGTATCACATCCGGAAACGTAACGTGGTTTAGAAAGAAATAGGAGACACTATGGAGATAACAGAAAGCCAAAAAAAATACATTATACTAGCACTGTCAATATTATGCACAGCAATGTTACTTCTTACTATTATCACTGTCATCGGACGCGTAGGTAAGACTGCTGTATCGTTTGTGGTTTCTCCAGATGAAACGCAAATTGAATTTAATAATCAAAAAATCACCGGATCAAGAACAATCTACCTAAAGCCCGGAACATACTCTTTCAAGGCAACTAGAAACGGATTCAAAGAAAATACTATCCAAACAACCGTCAGGGATAAACCAGTACGAGTAGTATTCGCCTTAACACCAACAGGTAAGGTGTCTAAATCGGAAAAATCAACCAACGCTTCCAAAATAGATAAAATTACCACCGAAGCACTGGAAAAAGAACAAACAAAGCTTGTAGAGGCTAATCCTGTCATTAAAAAACTGCCAATTAAAAATTTCATTTATTCTATCGGTTACAGAGCAGATAGCAGCAAAGAAAACAGCATCATCGTAGAGATAGACGCTCCTAAAGGTTATAAAAATGCTGCCGTTAACGAGATAAGAAAGGCTGGTTTTGATCCTTCAAAACTTAATATTAATTTTAGGGATTATGCAAATCCGTTCACGGAGTAAATTTATACATGAATAGGAAACGTATATTATTAATTGCCGCTGGCGCATCGCTAGTTATCATCCTACTGACTGCTTATTTATTCATAAAACCCACTCGCCAGGTAAGCATCAACTTTGATAGAGATAGTCTATCAGCAACAATAAGCAGGCGATCTGGTAAATCAATCGACAAGGTAGCTGACATAAATAATTCGTCAACATTAAGACTACCCGATGGTAACTATACTATAAAAACTTTCTCTAAAAATAATATTATAAAAGAAAATACCACCAACTTTACCGTAAAAGATAAAGATACCACCGTTAATATAAAAACCGAATACAGCCAATCATTCATAACATCAGAAGTAAATAAATTTAGGAAAAATATTGAATCAGTACTGTTCGCCAAGTATCCCACATTAAAAACCAGCTATATATTCCGCCAGGAAACACTGTCTGGAAAAAACGCCGAATGGTACGCCGCAGCATACCAAGAAAAAGCACAAGCAAAGAATTCTGGCGATTCTTATATCGTGATCATGAAGAAGAACGGTAATTCTTGGGATATTAAAAATCGACCGCAGATAGTCAATACTATCCATAACACATCAAACATACCCGAGAATATCTTGGAAGACGCTAATAAGCTAACTTATTTCTAAAGAACTAGCTCTTCAGCGGCATAATAATATGCGTATAATCAGGATTTTTAACCTGCTCGCGGATGACGCATGGCGACAGTTTACCGTTGAAAGAAAACACGATATCATCATCGTCAATCACATTCAAAACTTCGGTTAAATACCGCGAATTAAGCGTAATTTGCCCGTCGGCAGATATTTCTGCGGCTGCCTCTGAGGTATTTTCCCCCAGTTCGGAAGCAATTGAATGAATCGACAATAAAGATTTATCTTTAGATGCCGTTAAGGTAATACCGCCGCCAGACTCGCGAGCAAATAGCGCTGCAATTTTAGTGATTCTGCTAAAATCTGCTTTTTTAATCTTTATTTCAATATCCGAAGTTGCCGGAATAAGCTGTTTGTAATCAGGGAATTTACCGTCAATCAAGCGGCTAACTATTTCCATATTATCGGTCCGAAAGCAAACCTGCGTGTCGTCGAATAAAATCGTCAATTGTTCGTCGTCATTAGCGCCTTTACCGACCTCAGCCAACGTCGATGCCGGAATGATCGCCTTCAGCTCGCTATCCGACTTCATCATTTTTTTCTCTGCCAGTCGGTAGCCATCAGTCGCCGCCAAATACAAATAACCTTCGTGCGTTTGCCAATAAATGCCCGTCAGCACCGCGCGCGTCGTATCGCTACTGACCGCAATCTTTGTCTGATTAATAGCTTTTTTTAAGTCTCCGGCAGTAATTTCATAGCGAACTGCAGTAGATTCATCGACGGTCGGCAGTTCAGGATACTCGTCGGCAATAACGCCGTTAATTACTGACGAGAACTTACCGGAAGTAATATTGAGATGGCTATCTTTAGTCTCCAGCTCGACTGTACCGCTTGGTAAATTGGTAATAAATT
>ERZ772967.1828-NODE-1828-length-14199-cov-58.421168_pt1 | contig 14199 bp, 16 predicted proteins | sample MGYA00511677_ERZ772967 | MGnify/ENA primary metagenome ERZ772967 (study PRJEB29015, sample SAMEA2737931) | human oral metagenome | biome: human oral; feature: human-associated habitat; material: dental | place: China | collected 2146 ...
CGGGCGACGTCGATGAGCTCGGACAGGAGCAGGACGACGACGTCGACGCGGGACTGCTCACCGGTGATGGTGACGGTGGTGCCGCGCACATGGAGGTCGACGTCGGGGAAGCCCCCCTCGACGGCGCGCAGGACCTCGTCGCGGGCGCCGAGGAGCGTCACCGGGGAGATGTCCTCCGGCAGGACCAGGGTGCGGACGACGTCGGCCCCGGGACCGGAGGCGGAGCCGACGCCGGGAACGGGCTCACCGCTCATGGGACCGTCCCCGGTGGGGGCGCGGCCCGGGGGCGGCTCGGCGGGCGCGGCGAAGGAGTCGTCTGTCATCGTGCCCCGATCGTACTGTGATCGTCCCGCGCCGCTCGTGCGACAGCCGCCGACGCCCGGCGCCGTCATGGGACGAGCATGGCGAGAGTCCCGGCGACGAGGAGCGCGAGGCCCGTGAGGTAGCGCCCGGTGATGGGCTCGTGCAGCACGAGCGCCGAGAAGGCGACGGTGACCAGGACGCTCAGCTTGTCGATGGGCACCACCACGCTGGCGGGGCCGTCCTGAAGGGCGCGGTAGTAGCACAGCCAGGAGGCGCAGGTCGCGGCTCCGGAGGCGAGCACGTAGCCGAGCTCCCTGCGCGGCACCGCCCGCGTCTCGCGCATCCTCCCGGTCACCAGAACCATGGCCCAGGCCATGACCAGAACCACTGCCGTGCGGATCGCCGTGCCCAGGTTCGATTCCACCCCGGTGATTCCGGCCTTGCCGAGAATCGCCGTCAGCGCCGCGAAGAACGCCGATCCGAGGGCGTACAGCAGCCAGCTGCCACCGGCGCGCACGGACCGGGGAAGACGGCGCACATCCTCGGCGTCGAGCATGAGGAAGGTACCTCCCGTGATCAGTGCCACACCGACGGCGCCGACAACTCCGATCCGCTCCCCCAGGAGCAGGAGCGCCATGACGACGGTCAGCACCGTGCTCAGCTTGTCGATGGGCACGACCCTGCTCACGCTGCCCAGCTGAAGGGCCCTGAAGTAGCACAGCCACGAGGCGCCCGTGGCCAGGCCGGAGAGCACCAGCAGCACCGTGCTACGGGGGTCGATATGGGCGAGCCCCCTCTGAGAGCCGACGATGAGGACCATCCCCCAGGCGCCGGCCAGCACCACGAGAGTGCGCAGGGCGGTCGCGACCGTGGAGTCGGTGGTGCGGATCCCCTCCTTGGCCAGCACAGCGGTCGCCCCGGCGAAGAGTGCGGCACCACTTGCGAAGACGATCCACATAAGGCGATCCTAATGTCCGTCAGCCGCCCGAGACAGGCCCCGGGAGGAGGGACGAAGTCCCCCTACCGGGTCCGGCGCGGCACGGTCAGGGCGGCGATGGTGAGGACCGCGAGACCGGCGGCCGCCAGGAGGCCCACGTCCGCGGCGAAGTCAGCCGTGGGCGTCGTGCTCACGGTGAGCTCGCCGACGGCGTCCACGGCCCAGCTCATCGGCAGGACGTTGCTGCACAGCTCGAGGGCGCGGGGAAGCTGGTCGCGGGCGACGAGCAGCCCGCACAGGAAGATCTGCGGGCCGATGACCACGGGCATGAACTGGACGGCCTGGAACTCGGTGCGGGCGAACGCCGAGACGAACAGTCCCATGGCGACGCCGAGGAAGGCGTCGATGAATGCCGTCAGGATGACCCAGGCCCAGGAGGCGGCGATCGCGACGTCGAGGAACCAGGCGGCCACCGCGCACAGGATGAGGGACTGGCCCACGGCGATGGTCGTGAAGGCGGTGGCGTAGCCGAGAAGGAGATCGGCTCGGTGCAGGGGCGTTGTCCACAGGCGCTCCAGCGTCCCGGAGCCGCGCTCGCGCAGCATGGTGACGCTCGTGACGAGGAACATGACGATCATGGGGAGCATCGCCATCATGGAGACGGCGACGTGATTGAACAGCGCCGCGGCGCCGGGGTAGTCGCGGTAGACGAAGTACAGCAGGGTGAGCAGGGCCGTGGGCACGGCCAGAATGAGCGCGAGCGTGCGCCGGTCGGCGACCAGCTGCGCCAGCACGCGACGGACGGTGGCCGCGTAGGTGCGGGCGTTCATCGGACGGGGTCCTCCTCGGTCTTGCGGATGACGGCGAGGAAGGCCTCGTCGAGGGTCGCGGCCCCGGTGCGCTCCAGGAGCGCGGGGGCGGTGGTGGTGGCCAGCAGGCTCCCGTCCCGCATGAGCAGGACGGAGTCGCAGCGGAAGGCCTCGTCCATGACGTGGCTGGAGACCACGAGGGTGATACCCCGTTCGGCCAGGGAGTGGAAGGTGGCCCACAGGTCCTCGCGGGTCAGGGGGTCGAGGCCGACGGTGGGCTCGTCGAGGACGAGGACCTCGGGACCGGCGACCAGGGCGCAGGCCAGGGAGGCCCGGTTGGCCTCGCCGCCGGAGTATGTGCCGACCACGCGGTCGGCCATGGGCGTCAGGCCCACCGTCTCCAGGACCTCATCGATATCGCGGGCTCGGGTCCCGGCCAGTGCGGCGAAGTAGCGCAGGTTCTGGCGGGCGGTGAGGTCCTTGTAGACGGCGGCCTCCTGGGTGACGTAGCCGACGCGGTCCCGAACAGCGGGCGCGCCGGGGTCGGCGCCGAGGACGCGGACCTCGCCGTCGTAGCGCTGAACACCGACGAGGACTCGCATGAGCGTGGTCTTGCCGCATCCGGAGGGACCGAGGAGACCGGTGATGGTGCCGGTGGGCAGGTCGAAGGACAGCCCGTGAAGGATCGGGCGGCCGCCGCGCCTCACGCGCAGCCCGCAGACGTGAACCGCCGCGGGCGAGGCGGACGAGGACGAGTCGGAGGACGGGGGAACGGACGCGCATCCGTCCGAGGCCCCCTCGCCCCCCGGAGCCGACGCGGTGGCGGGCGGGGACGCGCCCAGGTTTTTCATCATATGATGAATATATGGCGTGGAGCGCCGCCCCTTCAAGAGCGGTGCTCACGGGCACCGTCTCGCAGCGGGCTCAGCAGGTCAGGTCGCCGGTCATGTAGCGCTGGATGGTCGGCCCGACGGCGGCCGCCAGCGCGTCCGCGTCCGCGGCGCGAACGGCCTCCAGCCGCGAGACCCACCGCGCCATTCCCAGGCCGATCAGCTGACTGGCGACCAGCTGCGCCCGCAGGTCCGCCCTATCGGGGGCTATGCGCGCCACCACCGGGGTCACCAGGCCCGCGACGATCATGTCGCGGACTCGCGCCGCGACCGCGCTGTCCTCGAGCACGACGCGGACGGTCGCGACGAATCGCTCCCCCTCCGCATCCCACTCATCCCACTGGGTGACGAACACCCGGACCAGAGCCTCGCCCTGCCTGGAGTCGGGAAGATTGAGCACGCCGTCGATCAGCACGGAGGCGTCCAGCTCGCGCCCCTCCGGCGTGGCCAGGACTGCGGCGGTGAAGAGTCGGGCGCGCTCGGGGAAGTAGTGGTGCACGAGAGCGGGATCCACACCGGCATCGCGGGCGATGCCGCGCAGGGAGGTCCGGTAGCCGTCGCGGGCGAAGGCCGTGCGCGCCGCGGTGAGGATCGCCTCGCGCGCGTCCGGGCTGCCCGCGGGCCGGCGTCCGCGCGGGGTCATTCCGCGGGGCCCGACCGGCTAAGGGAGACGGCCGCCGCGATCGGCCGCGTTGTCATGGCCGTCATGGCCGTCATGGCCGTTGTCACGGTCATCGCAGCCGTCGCAGTCATCGCAGCCGTCGCAGTCGTCACGGCGTCGGGGGCATGCCGGGGACCTCGGACAGCTCCGGGCGACGCTGGCGCCGCTGCGCGAGGAGCATGAGGGCGAGCTGCGGGCCGGTCACCTCGAGGAAGTCCGCGCTGATCGGGCCGACGGGCGTGACGCCCCGATTGACCCGGTTCAGCCACCGGGACATCAGCCCCATGTGGTCCCACGCCCATCGCTCGTCCACCCAGAAGACCGCCACGAGGTCATTGAGCATCACCCGCATCGGCCGGAAGCCGAGCGTCTGCTCCCATGGGATGAAGCCGATCGACAGCCCCGAGGTGTTGTCCCAGATGCCCTGGTCGTCGACGATCAGGGCCGGGCGGGCCAGTGTGCGCAGGCTCAGGAAGGCGAAGAAGCCGAAGACGACCACCCCCAGGAGCCCTGCCGTCACGAAGGCGAAGGCCTGGGCGTCGAGGGACCTCGACGTCAGGCCGATGACGAGCAGCATGAGGCTGATGAGCACGAAGCCGGCCGACCCGACGATCTGGAAGATCGATCGCGCCTTCTTGCGGGGCAGACGAAGCGCAGGGAGATTCGACATGGCCGCATCCTAGCCTCCGTCCCGCATGCCCCGGGGCCCTTCGCTTGGCGGTCAAGGGTGAGGCTGCGTCACGCCCTCCGTCCCGCATGCCCCGGGGCCCTTCCCGCACTACGTCTCACAGTGATGAGACCAAAGGCTCCACCCGCGCCCCGGGACCGTCCTGCGACTAGAGTGACCGTCGATGTCGTCCCTAGCCCAGGTGCGCAGGAGGTGCCCTGCATGGATACAATCGCCCTTCAGTCTGTGCGATGGCGGGCGGTCGGCCTGTTCGTCGCGGTCGCCATGGGGGCCGCCTTCGCGCTGGACGCGGTCTGCGCCCTGACGGGCGGCCTGGGCACGCCCCTGTCCTATGCGCTCCTCACCATTCGCATGTTCTCCCCCGCTCTGGCCTCGTGGGTGGTCTGCCGCTTCGTCACCGGAGAGCCCTGGCTGCGGGCCGTCGGGCTCCGGCGGCCTGCGCCGGGCGGCCGGGGCCGGGTTCTGACGTCGGCGCTGATCGGAGCCGCGCTGGTCGTGGCCGTCAGCGCCGCCTGCCTGGCGGTGGCGGTCGCCGCCGGGTGGATGCGGCCGGACTGGACCCTGCCCGGGCTGATGGCGAGGATCTCGGCGTTGAACACGAACTCCTCGAAGCCGCTTCCGCCCGCGGGCGTCCTCCTGGCCCTCCTCCCGATCGAGTCCCTTGTGGCCGGCTGCACGATCAATGCCGCTGTGGCGCTCGGTGAGGAGACCGGGTGGAGGGGCTGGCTCCTGTCCGCGCTGGCTCCGCTCGGTGCGACGCGCGCCGTGCTGCTCACCGGGGTCGTGTGGGGACTGTGGCATGCGCCCCTGATCGCCATGGGGTACGAGTACAACAATCAGATCCCGCCGCTACCCGGCATCGCCCTGTTCACCGTCTCCTGCGTGGCCTTCGGTTGCGTGCTGGCGTGGCTGCGGATGAGGTCGGGGAGCGTCCTGCCGGCGGCCGTCGCCCACGGGACGCTCAACGCCTACGGAACCATGCCCCTCGCCCTGGTCGCCGTGGGCGATTCCTGGAACCCGGTCACCTCCAGCATCGTGGGCATTCCCGCTATCGTCATGTTCGCGGTGGTGGCCGTGGCGCTGCTGGGCGGTCATCGCATCGTCGTGAGGGCCGGCGAGGACTGAGGCGGGAGCGGAGCGGTGCGCTCCGCCCGATCACCCCTCGTTCGACACGTGCGCATCCGGCCCGTGCTGACGTATCCGATGCAGACCATGATCAGCGTCAGGGAGAGAACGACGAGGAGTCCGCTCGTCACCCACTCGCCGTTGGCGGCGGACCTCAGGAAATGCAGCTGGTAGGTCAACGGGTTCAGTCGTGCTACGGCGCGCAGGAACGCCGGAACCTGATCCAGCAAGTACAGCGTGGGAGCGCTGAACATCAAGGCGTCAGCATCATCGCCACAACGAAATCACGGGTCCTGTAGGACCTGATGATCGCGGTCAGCACGCAACCCAGCGCAGACCAGAAGAGACCGCACAGCAGCATCCCCCGAGGAGCGGCAGCGGTCGCAGCGCCAGCCGGAAGGACGACGAGACGAACGCGACCGCGAGCACGCACGCCACCTGGATGCACAGGGAGACCAGCGGCACGGACAGCATTCCCGCGTAGTACCCCAGCTGCGGTACCCCGGAGCTGAGCTTGAGGCTGCCCGGTGACCACTTGCGCTCAAGTGTCCAGCGGTAGATGACCTGCGTCATCATCCGCACGTACTGAATGCCGATCACGCCGATGGTCAGAAAACCGACGAGATCGACATCCACGCCGCCTCCGCGGGACGACAGGGCGGTGACGACGAATGCGCTGTAGAAAACGGGCTCGGCGATCAACCGCGCGAAGCCCCCGGGAGTGAGAAGGTCCGCGGCCTTGATCTCGAACTCCGCGGTGAGGACGGCACCCCTCAGAACGTTGGTCATCACGAATTCTCCTCATCTGCGGCAGCGGATCGAGCATAAGCTGTACGAATGGCATCGTTCAGGGTCGCACTGCTTCTGGTCATGTCGAGCACGTCGGCGCTGGACACCACCCTGGCCAGCAGGTCCCCGATCGGTTCGCCCCGGCCGATGCGCATCTCCAACGTCGCTCCGTCGGCACGTGCGACGACGTCTCCCAGCGCTCGACGCAGCTCCCCGTCCGCGGGCCGGCGCAGGGTGAGCACGACGGTCTCCTGCGGCACGAAGTGCGTGAAGAACTCCTCCTGCCCGCCGTCGAAGACGATGCGCCCCCCCCCGTCGAGCAGCGTGACGTCGTGCATATCCTCGCCCAGGACGTCGAGCTCGTGCGAGCTGACCAGCACGCTCGCTCCGGCGTCGGCGCGCTCGCGCAGCCGACTCATCAGACTCTCCTTGGCGAGCGCGTCGAGACCGACGAAGGGCTCGTCCAGGACGTAGACGTCCGGCGCGTAGGCGAGGGTGCGGGCGATCATGAGGTGCTGCTGCTCGCCGCCGGACAGCTCCTCGGGGCCTCTCGTCGCCTTATCGCTCAGCTCGACGGCCGCCAGAGCATCGGACGCCGCCGCCCTGGCGCCCCGGCCGCTGAGACCGCGAAGGCGGGCGCCGAGCAGCACGTTGTCCTGAACGTTCAGGAACCAGTCGATGACGAGCTTCTGCGCGCACTACCCGATTCTGACGCCGGGAGCACGCTCCACGGTGCCCGCGCCGATCGGCAGGAGGCCGAGCAGGCAGTGCATCAGCGTCGACTTGCCGGCGCCGTTCCGGCCGAGCAGCCCACGAATCCGGCCGCGCTCCACCGTCAGATCGACGCCCCGGAGAACAGGCTCCGCACGGCCCGGATAGGTGACCGCCAAGGATTCCACCGTCACATAGTCGGAATGGTCGGGCACCATCGCGTTCTCCTTGATCGGAACATGAATGGATCAATTGTCCGCCGAAATATTGCACCAGGCTTGTCCGAGAACGTGCAGTCGGCCGGTTGGGTCCCCTTCAAGGGCGACGAGGTCGAGTGACCGGAGTGCAGGACGCTACTCAGGCCAGTGACGCGCCGCTGGAGCCGGGGCACCGCGCCGCTCCGAGCCCCCGGCACGGGCACCCCATGGAGGCGCAGCGGCCGAACGGCGGCGCGGCGCCTCAGCTGCGGGCCCGGGCGCCGCCGAGCCGGTGCCTGCGCCAGTAGCCGACCAGGCCGGTCGTCAGGGCGATGGGCCACAGCAGCATGGGCGCGTAGCACAGGGAGAAGACGGTGCGCTGGCCGACGCTCATGCCCTCGATGGGCGTCCAGGACGGCGGCTCGCTCAGGAGGGCCAGTCCGAAGAGGAGGGCGACCGGGTAGATGATGAGGTAGAGCAGCAGGTTCCCCGCTCCGCCCAGGAGGAGGGGCAGCGTACGGGGGATCGTCCTCCCACCCGCGGCCGGCACCCATCGCGGGGCCCTCTCGCCCCACGACTGGCACAGCCCCAGGCAGAGCAGCCCGGCGCCGACCTGGAGGAGCTCCAGGGTCACGACATAGGCCGTCCCTCCCGCGCTGCCGCGATAGAGATCCGTCCGACCGAAACCCGTATCCGCCCCAGCCATCATGGCCACTCGCCAAGCAGCCGAGGGCAGCGCGCACAGGCACGCCGTCCAGCACGCGGCCCTGGCCCACGGCTGGACCGGCGGAGAAGCCGGCCCCGGAACGAGCGGAGGAACAGCTTCAAAGGCCATACTCGAAAACTAGTCGGGCGCCGCCGCTGCGACAAGCGGGACCGACGAATTCCGCAGCGCCCTCGCATGCCCTCACGCACATTCGAATACGACGAGACCCGCGGTACCGGGTTGTCTCCCCGGCCCGCGGGCCCTTGTCATCGAGGGGCTCCGCTCCCGTGTTCCCGAATCGGGGGAACTCCCTCCTTCGCCGGAACGATCGACCCGGGGCTCCCTTAAACCCCGAGCCACCTCGGAGGAGGCCGGTCACCGGGTTCCCCAACCCTCACGGCCCCGCCCGTCCGGCGGTGACTCATATATAACCCGCTGGACCTGAATACCAGCCCCCGCTCGGCCTGTGAAGACTCTGAGAATGCTGCGGAGCCGCCGACGCGGACCCGGCGCCTCAGCCCCACAGGCCTGCACGCTGGGCCAGGAGCGCGAGCGCGACCGGTCCGGCTGACGCCGTCCGCATGACGTGCGGCCCCAGTCGCACCGCGGTCGCTCCGGCGTCCTGAAGCGCCGCAGTCTCCGTCTCGTCGATCCCGCCCTCCGGGCCGACGACGACCGCGAGTACCGGCGGCCGCGCGTCATCCGGCTCCGGCAGTCCCACCCCGCCGATGGGCGTCGTCGCCTCCTCGTGGAGCACCAGCACCACTCCCCCGGACGCGACGACCCCCGACGTCCACGCGGCCAGCTCCGGTGTCGTCCGCACCTCCTCCACCTGCGGCACCCGGGCGCGACGGGCCTGCTTGGCGGCCTCCCGGGCCGTCACCCGCCACCGCTCGCGCCCCCTGACGGCCCTCGCGCCCCTCCACACCGACACGCACCGCTGAGCCCGCCACGGCACGACGGCCCCGACCCCGACCTCCGTGGCCGTCTCCACCGCCTGCTCGTCACGGCCGCCCTTGGCCAGGGCCTGCACCAGGGTCAGGCGCAGCGGCGCCGCCGGCTCGACGACGCGCTCGATCACCCGCACCACCAAGCGACTCCCGCGCCCGGCCCCGGCGGCCCCGCCGTTCACGGCCTCCACGGCCTCGACCTCGCACATCAGTCGCAGGCCCTCGCCGTCGACCAGGTCCGCGCGCTCCCCCGTCCGCAACCGGCGCACCGTCACGGCGTGACGGGCCTCGGGGCCGGTCAGCGTCAGCACGTCGCCGGAGCGGGCGGCCCCGGCTCCGCCGATCGACTCGAGCGCGTCGGGGCTCAGGATGAAGACGGGGGCGGTCACCGGGTCAGCCTACGGCCGCCGCGCGACCGGCGCCGCCGGTGTAGCGTCACCGGTATGACAGAGCCGCAGAAGCCGCAGGAGTCGCAGCAGCCGCTTGCCGAGAGGTTCTCCGCCCCGGGGGGATCCGGGCTCATCACCGCCACCACCGTGGAGGACTTCCGCCGCAACCTGGCAGCCGTGCGCGCCCGGCTCACCGCCGCCGCCGCGCGCGCCGGACGCGACGCCTCCGAGATCCGCCTGCTGCCCGTGTCCAAGACCGTTCCCGAGGAACGGCTGCGCTCCGCCCATGCCGCCGGCATCACCCGGATGGGTGAGAACAAGGTCCAGGAGGCCCGGCGCAAGGCCGCCGCCCTGGCCGACCTCGACATCCGCTGGGCCGTCATCGGCCACCTGCAGACCAATAAGGCGAAGGACGTGGCGGCCTTCGCGAGCGAGTTCCAGGCCCTGGACTCCCTGCGCGTGGCCGAGGCCCTCGATCGGCGTCTGCAGGCGGCGGGCCGCGGCCTGGACGTCTACGTGCAGGTCAACTCCTCGGGCGAGCCCTCCAAGTTCGGGCTCGACCCGGCCGAGGTCACGGCCTTCCTGGCGGCGTTGCCCGCCTACTCCTCGCTGCGCGTGCGCGGGCTCATGACGCTGGCCGCCCATACGGACGACGAGGGTCGTATCCGCGAGTGCTTCCGCCTCATGCGGGCCCTGCGCGACGCCGGGCTCCAGGCGGGCACGGTCGGCGACGGGCGGCTGTCCATGGGCATGAGCGGGGACTTCGAGCTCGCCGTCGAGGGCGGCTCGACCTGCGTTCGCGTCGGCCGGGCCATCTTCGGGCGGCGCCCGACCCCGGGCCCCCACCGGCCCGATGGCGGCGCCGGAGCCTGAGGCTCGTCTCAGCGGCGCCTGGACTTGTTCTTGAACTTGCCCAGCAGGGACTCGTCCCTGGCGGGCGCGTAGCCGTCCTCGCCCCGCAGCGAGGCGAGCTCGGCGAGCAGCTGACGCTGGCGGTCATCGAGCCTGGTGGGCGTCTCCACGACGATCTGCACGTGCAGGTCGCCGCGCCCGGAGCGGCGCAGGCGCCCCACCCCCAGACCCGAGAGGACCACCTCGTCGCCGTTCTGAGTGCCCGGCTTGACCGACACGGTCCGCTCACCGTCCAGGGTGGACAGGGGGAAGCTCGCCCCCAGCGCCGCCGCGGTCACGGGCACGCGCAGCTCGGTGTACAGGTCATCGCCCGTGCGCGAGAGGGTCTCGTCGCGAGTCTCGTGGATCTCGACGTACAGGTCGCCGTTGGGACCGCCGGCCGGGCCGGCCTCCCCGCGCCCGGACATGCGGATACGAGTACCCGTGGACACCCCCGCCGGGATGTTGACCTCGATAGTGGTGCGCACGCGCCTGCGGCCCTCGCCGTTGCAGTCGCGGCACGGGGAGGCGATGACGGTGCCGAAGCCCTGGCAGCGCGGGCAGGGGGACGAGGTGACGACGTTGCCCAGGAAGGAGCGCTGCATGTGCTGGATGGAACCCCGGCCGTTGCACTCCGAGCAGGTCACGGGCCTGGTTCCCTCGGCGCAGCACGAGCCGCCGCAGGTCTCGCAGGTGACGTAGGTGTCGATGGGCAGGGCCTTGGTCGCGCCGAAGGCCACATCGGCCAGGTCGACCTCGAGGGTCACGAGCGAGTCCTGCCCCCGCCGCGCCCGGGACGCCGGACCGCGCGAGGCGGCCCCGCCGCCGAAGAAGGCCTGCTGGAGGAAGTCCCCGAATCCCCCGAGGTCGGAGGCACTGAAGCCCCCGGCCCCGAAGCCGCCGCCACCGTGCACGGCGTCCTCCCCGCCGAGGTCGTACATCTGGCGCTTGTCGGAGTCCGAGAGCACCTCGTAGGCGGCGTTGACGGCTTTGAACTCGTCCTCGTGGCCGGGGCCGGCCACGTCCGGGTGCAGCTTGCGGGCCTTCTTCTTGTAGGCGCGCTTGATCTCGTCGGTGGTGGCCTGGCGGCTCACGCCGAGAACCTCGTAGTAGTCGCTCACGCTTGGTCGTGCTCTCTGGTCGGTGGTGTAACAGGTGCCGGGCGGCCTCCGGCCGGAGCGGAGGCCGCGATCGAGGGTAGGCTCGGGCCGTGCCCTCGAATAGTGCCCCTCATGGGCCGGTGCAATCGGTGTCGGTCAAGAATCGGGACAGGTAGCGGGCAACGGCCCGCACAGCCGCCATGGCGGCCGGATAGTCCATGCGAGTGGGGCCGATCACGCCCAGGTGCGCGACGACGTCCCCGGCCCCCGCCCCGTAGGACGCGGTCACGACCGAGGCCTCCGCCAGCGCGTCGTCGCGGTTCTCGCTGCCGATCGACACCCGCATGCCCTCATTCTCCCGTGAGCGGGGCAGCCCGGAGGCGGCGTCCTCCGCGAACAGGCGCAGCAGCACCACCTGCTCCTCGACTGCATCCAGCAGCGGTCCGAGCGAGGAGAAGTCGGGCGTGGAGCGGGCCAGGTTGGCCGTACCGGCCACGACGATGCGCTCCTCCCCGTCGGGGCGCAAGGCCTCGACGAGACCGTCGGACACGGCGGCGAGCAGGAGTCTCTCCTCCTCGGGGACGCCCTCGGCCAAGGAGGCCAGGATGGGGACGACGTCGGTGGCGATGCGGCCGACCAGGGCCGCGTTCATGCGAGTGCGCAGGGACTCCAGCGCCAGCGGGTCGATGACGCGCCCCGCGGGCACGGACACGGTGCGCTGCTCGACGCGGCCCGTGTCGGTGATGATGACGAGCAGCACACGGGTGGGCCCCAGGGCGACGAGCTCGAGATGACGCAGGGCCGTGCGCCGCAGACTGGGGTACTCCACGACGGCGAGCTGGCCGGTGAGCTGGGCCAGAACCCGCACGGTGCGGGCCACGATCTGCTCCAGGTCGACGGCGCCCGACAGCAATGCTGTGATGGCCCGGCGCTCCGGGGAGGACAGGGGCTTGACGCGGGCGATCTCATCGACGAAGAGCCGATAGCCCTTCTCCGTGGGCACCCGGCCGGCGCTCGTATGCGGCTGGTGGATGTAGCCCTCATCCTCCAGGGAGGCCATGTCGTTGCGGATCGTGGCCGGGGAGACGCCGAGCCGGTAGCGCTCGGCCAGGGCGCGCGAGCCGACGGGCTCACGGGTGCGCACGTAGTCGGTGACGATGGCGGACAGGACCTTCAGGCGACGGTCGTCGGCCATGGTCGTGCTCCTTCCTCGTCGGCCGCCCGCGACGCCGATTAGCACTCGCGGAGTGTGAGTGCCATCCTACGCCGGGGCCCGGCGGGTCAGCCGCCTCAGCGGCGTGAGGTTCCCCTACCGTGCCCAGGGTGAATGCGATGCCCTACCGCTCCCGCCCCGTGCCCGGCTCGACCGTCGAGCGCCGCATGGCCCTGCGCGCCCAGGCCTCCGCGGGGGCCTCCGACCCCGGGACCGGCGGACGGCGCCCGGCCACGGGGCCCGCCGGTCCCCCGCCGTCGCGGCCGTCGGCCTCGGACCGCTACGGCGGCGACGTGCTGGCCGTCGATCCGCACCGGGTGGGTCCGCACGCCGATCGCCCCGAGTCCGTGCACGTGCCCCTGGAGCGCGGCATGGTCCTGGAGGATCGTGAGAGCGGCTTCGTGGGAGCAGCGATGGCGGTGGAGAAGTCGGGCGGGCGCCGCGTCGTCGTCCTGGAGGACCGCCGGGGCGCGCGCCGTGGATTCCCCCTGGGCGGCGGCTTCTGGCTGGATGGGCGTCCCGTGATCCTCGACCCGCCGAAGCCGCGCTCCCGGGCCCCTCGCGGCCCGGTCAGCGCGGGCGGGCGCAGGCTCACGGCGTCGGGCTCCTACGCGGTGACCGATGAGCGGGCGAGAGTCGCCCGGGCCTCGCGCATCTGGGTGGAGGGCAGGCACGATGCCGAGCTGGTCGAGAAGGTGTGGGGCGACGACCTGCGCCACGAGGGCGTCGTGGTCCTCATGCTCGACGGCGTGGACAACCTCGAGGAGGTCATGACCGACTTCGGCCCCTCCCCCGAACGACGCGCCGGCGTGCTCGTGGACCACCTCGTGGCCGGCTCCAAGGAGTCGCGGATCGCCCGGCGCGTGCGCGACCTGCCCGGCGGTGAGAACGTGCTCGTGCTCGGCCACCCGTACGTGGACGTGTGGCAGGCGGTCAAGCCCGAGCGGGTGGGCCTGCGGGAGTGGCCGGCGGTGCCGCGGGGCACCGACATCAAGCACGGCACCCTGCAGGCGCTCGGGTGGCCGCACGCCACCCAGGCGGACGTGGCCAGGGGCTGGCAGCGGATCCTGGCGGCGGTGCGCACCTACAAGGACCTGGAACCGGCCCTGCTGGGTCGCATGGAGGAGCTCATCGACTTCGTCACCGCTCCGGGCAGCCGCTGACCCCCGGCTCCCGGTTGCCGGATCCCCCCCTTCACCGAGATCGGTTCAGTTCCGTGCCGAGATCGGTCCGGTTCCGCGTCGAGATCGGTCCGGTTCCGTGCCGAGTTCTCGCAGACGGCGCACAAGCCACTCGCCGACGGCTCGCACGATCCTCCACGAGGCTTCCCGTATCCAGCAGGACCATCCGCTCGCCGAAAGGACCGACCATGCCTGTATCGCGCCGTCTCCTCCTGCAGACCGTTCCACTCGCCGCCTGCTCCTCGGACCCGACGACGAGCTCGCGCTCGTCGGACGACTCGACGTCCACCAGCGCCCCGCTCGCTCGGCGTCCCCGCCCGGCGGGTGGAGGACCGGGCCGATCGGGTCGAGCGGGGCGGGGTCGCGGGCTCAGCCGTCGACGAGGGCGAGGCGCCGTCCTGCGCGGATCAGACGCGCGTCGTTGGCGAGCAGCGCCGCCGCGCCGAGCCCTCCGAGCACCTTGGCCCAGACGGGCTCTGCGATGAACAGGCACACCATCACCGCCAGGACCGGCACGAGGTAGGTGAAGGATCGCACGACGTACCCGCCGAAGGACGGCATCTCGACGCCCCGGGAGTCGGCCACCGACTTGACCATGAAGTTCGGGCCGTTGCCGATGTAGGTGATCGCCCCGCACAGCACCGCGCCCAGCGAGATCG
>ERZ772967.1830-NODE-1830-length-14185-cov-2.963836_pt1 | contig 14185 bp, 10 predicted proteins | sample MGYA00511677_ERZ772967 | MGnify/ENA primary metagenome ERZ772967 (study PRJEB29015, sample SAMEA2737931) | human oral metagenome | biome: human oral; feature: human-associated habitat; material: dental | place: China | collected 2146 ...
GCTCTCTTAAGTTTATGAGATGGTTTCAGGAGATCAGGAGCAGCATCTCCCGCGACAAATAGAGGCCCGCTGCAATCAGTGCGAGGCCGCACGTGACGTTCAGGGCGCGCAGGATGACGGTGCCGCGCTCGCTCTGCAGCCAGCGGGACGCCAGCTGTGCAAAGGTGCCGGAGAGGACCAGCACGGCGCTGTACCCCAGCGCGTAGGCGACGATGAGCCCTGCGGCGGCAATCGGCCTGGTCGAGGCCTGGGACAGGGCGACGGAGAGCAGGGGAGAGATGTACCCGATGCTGCAGGGGCCGATGGCCAACCCGGATACGACGCCCAGCGTCAGCGCCCCGCGCAGGCCGCGACGGTCCGTGCCGCCCGCCTTGTCCGCTCCGCCGTTGAAGGAAAAGAGGCGAATGTGGACGATCCCTATCAGGTGCAGCCCCATGAGGATGAACACCGCCGCGGTGACGAACGTCAGCAGGCGCTCATGCCCTCCCAGCAGGACCCCCACGCCCGAGGTGATGAGGGCCACCAGCAACAGGTTCAGCACGATGCCCACGCAGAAGGCGCAGGATATCCTGAAGGCCTCCCATCGGCCGGGCTCGTCCGCGTTCGCGATGTAGCCCACCACCAGGGGGATGGCGGCGATGCCGCAGGGGCTGAGGATGACGCTGGCCATCCCCCACAGCAAGGCCCCCAGCCACTGCAGCGCGCCGCTTGAGAGCATCGCAGAAAAGATCGCATCGAGCATCGTTAGAGGTTGACACCCGCCTTCTTGAAGACCTCGACCACCTCGTCGAGGGACCGGTACCCCACCTCGGTGGCGACTTCCTTGCCGTTCGCGTCCAGGAAGATGAGCGTCGGAACGTAGCGGACGTTGTGCTGCTCCGCCGCCTCAGGGTGTTCCTCCAGGTAGACGTGCTCCGTCGCCAGCTTGCCGGCGTACTTGGCGTCGATCTCGTCCAAGACCTTGGACATTATGGAGCAGGTGGGTCAGGTGCGGGTGGAGAGCATCTTCAAGGTCGGCGTCCCCGCGGCAGAGGCGGGAACGGCTGCCAGGACGGCTGCCAGAACAGCGATAAACAGTGCTTTCATTATAGACACATCCTTTCGATCGTTCGGCCCCGCGGCCGTCGGCTTTTGCGCTCCCGGCCGCGAGGTCCGTTTTGTGAAAGCTATTTTACAGTGAGGCGGTTTTTGCGGTAAGGCGGGAAATGACGAACCCGGTGCTGGGGATTGAACGGACCCCGGCCTTGTGTGCCCCGTCCCTCTGGTGTAAGATAACGACGGCATGTACGCCGCGCGGGGCGCGAGATTGGGCCGGTTCGGATATCTCTTAACGGTTGCCGGAGTCATCCCTGACCGCTTTTGCGGGGTCCTCTGCGCTTCCTTGACAGTTAGATTAAAGGGAGGATTCTTTTATGGACGATAAGGGCGAGATCGTCAGCAGCCACGACGTGGACGACAACCTGTCCCTACAGATCTGGACGAAGGGGCACACGCCCCGCCTTGTCATCTTCAATAAGGCCAAGAATTCAAAGAAGCTGATTCGCCTTGGATGGGTGGAGAAGCGGGACCGCAAGCTGGCTGTCAGCGGAAAGAAGCGCGGCGAGAGCGTGAACTACACCATTCAGGATTTTGAACCGACGCTGCAGCGCATCCTGACGGAGTACGCGGTCTACGCGAACTTCCGCATCAAGCTGTGGCGGTTCGCCGTGGAGCTGGAGAAGATCGTCAACGCGCCGGAGATCGTGACGGACAGCGGGGAGATGAACCTGCTGACCGAGGACAAGCGCTCCTCGTTCTGGATCGCGGACTGCACGGGGCCGGACCGCAAGGCGGGCTTCTTCCGCCCCTTCTTTCCGGTCAGCGGGGCCGAGGCGGACGCGGTGGCCGGAGACCGGCTCCGCATCGCAGAGGGCAACCGCGGCGTTGAGGCTCTGCTGAAGACGGGGGTGCTGCGGGACCTGGCGAAGGCCAACCCAAAGCGATGGCACAATCCCGTCCGAGTCGTTGCGGCGGCGATGCTTCTGGGCTTCTCCTACTGCGAGGAGGACGGATCGGACTTCTCGGACGAGCTCTGGGGGGCGGGGGCCGAGGGCGGTGGAGAGGACGCCGCGGCGGCGGCCCTGACGGGGACGGTAAAGTTCACGCTGCGGGACCCCAGGCTTTTGGGCTTGGGCAGGAAGCTGGTGGCCTTCGTCCGACACTTTGACGCCGTGCCGCAGGTGGAGGTGTCGAACTCCGTGGACAGCGACAAGGAGCTTCAGGAGCAGGGCTTCGGCCGCACGCGGCGCCTCGAGTTCGGAGCGGGAACCATCGGCGACGTGCCGTACAAGGTGACGTTCTTCGAGCACGAAGACGGGCGCATCGCTCTGGGCTGTAAGCCCGAGGCCGCGACGCAGCGGCATAAGGGGGAGCTGGTCCTCACCCTGCCGGGTGACGTCTACCGGACGGCGCTGAAGCAGGACACCATGGGAGGGCCTGAGGACGACTTCTACACCACCACGCAGCTGGCCTGGGCCTGCCAGTTTAAGGAGTGGCTTGACAACATCACGCCCTACATTTCAAACTTTGCGGGCTTGATGTAGCCTCGCCCGAAGGGGGCCGAACGGGACTTCATGGAGGCGGCCTCTGTCTGTGGAGGACGCCTCCATGGCGGAGAGGCGAGTTTAGAAGGTGTCGTGGCGCGTCGTCGCCGAAAGCGGAAGGCGCTCGCTGTGCCTTGGGTTGGGGACGCTCGTTTCGTGAGGGTAGCCCATCGGCAGGATGGCGACCGGAATCACGTTCTCCGGCAGTGCGAAGGCCGACCGCACCTTCTGTGGGTCGAAGTGCCCCACCCACGTGGTCCCCAGGCCGAGGGCTGCGGCTTCGAGCATCATGTGGGTGGTGACGATGCTGGCGTCGACCTCCCCCATGTCCTTGTCGTCGTAGGGCCGCTTCCAGCTCACCGTGTCGTCGTAGCAGACGATCAGCGCGAGGGGCGCGGAGAAATGACAGGGCGTGCAGTCCTTCAGTTTGTCGAGGGCTTCTGCCGTGTCGAGCACCAGAATCCGCTGCGGCTGATTGTTGCAGGCGGTGGGGGCCAGCCTGCCGGCCTCCAGCACCGCGTCCAACTTCTCGCTCTCGACCGCTTCAGACGTGAACTTCCGAACGGAATAGCGCTCCCTTGCCAACTTCAGAAAATCCATGATAACCCCTCCCGACAACTTTTCTAAAAATTTTACGACTCGTCGCGTCGTCTCCGCTATCCGTTGATTTCCTGGTCCCCTGTGAACCACACCTGTTTTTCCCGGCGTCTGCGGGCTTGTTCTGCGCCATAATACCGGCGAACGGGTGCGGCAGGTACGGGGACCACTCCACTATAAACGAGCCATGAACAAATTTGTCTTGGAGAGGGGGGAATGTAAGAACCCCTGCCCCAATAGTGCGCGAACCGGCGGCGGAAAAGTCCTTTGAAATGCCAGGTTTTTGAGGCTTGAAAAAAGCGCGAATTGAAAATATAAAATCCGACGGGATAAGATCGTAAAATCTGACGGAATGGAATCTTGAAATCTGATGGAATGAGATTCTGAAAAACGACGGAATGAGGTATGATAAAGGCAACAAACTTTGGAGGGATCGCGCATGAAACATCCCGGTTACAGACCCCGCATTATCGACGGGAAGGTTGAGGAATATCTCTCCGTTTTCAGCGCCGTCTGCATTGAGGGGCCGAAGTGGTGCGGAAAGACCTGGACGTCTTCCTATCATTGCAGGAGCGCCGTCTATATCGGCGATCCGGCGGGCAATTTCCAGAACAGGAAGCTGGCAGAGGTCTCTCCCGCGTTGGTGCTGGAGGGCGAGCCGCCCCGTCTGATCGACGAATGGCAGGAGGTGCCGTCCCTTTGGGATGCTGTTCGCCATAAGGTCGACGCGACCCCTGAGAAGGGGCGCTTTATCCTGACCGGTTCCGCAACGCCGAACCATAAGGGCATCCTCCACAGTGGTGCGGGACGGATCGCCAGGCTGCGGATGCGCCCCATGTCCCTCTACGAGTCGGGCGATTCCAGTGGCGGGGTTTCCCTGAAAAAACTGTGTGATGGCGAACTGACGCCTGTGGCGACTGGCGAGGTGGACCTTCAGAAACTCATCGACTTGATCGTCCGCGGCGGTTGGCCCGGCAGCCTTGGGCTTGCTCCGGAACAGGCAGCGCTGCTGCCCGCGGAATACCTGGACGCGATCATCGACGATGACGTGTACCGCATCGACGGCGTCAGGCGGGACTCGTTCAAGATGCGCCTGCTGTTGCGCTCACTGGCCCGGAACGAGAGCTCCACCGCCACCAACAGAACGCTGATGAAGGACGTCAAGGGCGTGGAGGACGAGGACCTTGACGCCGGAACCATCGCTGCCTACCTGGATATTTTCAGGCGGCTGTTCGTCACGGACAATCAACCGCCGTTTTCTGCCGGCGTACGCTCGTCCGTCCGCGTCAAACAGTCGGAGAAGCGACACTTTTCCGATCCGTCCCTCGCCTGTGCGCTGCTGAAGACGACGCGCACCGGCCTGCTGAACGACCTGGAAACGCTGGGGTTTCTGTTCGAGGCGCTTTGCGAGCGGGACCTGCGCATTTATGCGGAGTCCTTTGGAGCCAGCCTTTATCACTATCAGGACTACAGAGATCAGGAAATCGACGCGGTCGTCGAGCTACCGGATGGCCGTTGGTGTGCCTTCGAGATCAAACTGGGTGCGAACCAGATCGACGCCGCAGCCGCAAGCCTGTTGGCGATCCGAAGGCAGATAGCCGAGGACCCCAGCGGTAAGCCGCCCGAAGTCCTCTGCGTCCTCTGCGGCATGGCCGTCGCTGCCTACCGACGCCCGGACGGTGTGTTTGTGGTGCCGATCACGGCGCTGAGGGAATGAGCGCGGCCGACGGGCTCGCTCCGGCCTGCGCGATCGCCGGGGACGCCTTCAGGGCTTATAAAAACACACGGAAAAACAGGGAATCCGAAAGTGTGCGTGAGCCTGGAGTCAAACCGACGGCAAGCTCAGGCGTGAATACACGTGGCAAGCGCGTCAGTGTTCGCCATAGTGTTCCCGACAGCCTAAAATTTCGAGGTTTTCCTCGAAAAACTCGATAGACCAGGCGATGCTTTTCGTTGATACGGCGGCTGAAGGCCGAGTCGGCTTAATCTGTACTACGACGGGCTTGATCCCTGATAAGGTCGTCGCAACCTGTGGATTGGGGTAACGAAGCCTGTCTTGACAATCTGACATAAGGTACAGTATAACTGATGAAGTAAAAATTTTCGGGGCCGTCGTTATTCTTGGATAGCGATGTGGGGGAATGCGGGCTTTGCCCCTGATAGGTAATTCTTAGAATTACGAAGCATCAAGGAAGGGAATGCTGATGAGGCTGGAGGAGTTGAAGCCCGATGCCGCAGTTCGGGGCGTTTTGCCCGACTCAGCGGTGACGGTCGTTGCCGTGGACTGGCACGGCAGCGAGGCGTTGACCTTGACCTACAGGACCCCGGAGGGGCGGAGGGCGGAGGAGCTTCTCTTCCGAGGGGATGAAGCCCGTCTTGAGGTTCTGGAGTGTGAACGTCCCTGGAGTTTCGATGGCGATGGAGCCCTGTTCCGGCTGGTCTCCGAGGCGCACCGCATCCGGCTTGCCCACCTCTTTGACCCGCTTCTGGCCGTCCACACGTCCAGCGTCGAGCCGCTGCCTCACCAGATCACCGCGGTCTACGAGTCCATGCTGCCCCGAACGCCCCTGCGCTTCCTGCTTGCCGACGACCCCGGAGCGGGCAAGACGATTATGGCAGGACTGCTCATCAAGGAGCTGATCGCGCGGGGGGATCTGAAGCGGTGCCTTGTCGTCTGTCCCGGAAGCCTTGCCGAACAATGGCAGGACGAACTTTTCGAACGTTTTCACCTTCCTTTCGATATCCTCACCAATGACACCCTTGAGGCGGCGAGGACGGGCAACTGGTTCCTGGAGCACCCGCTTGCCATCGCGCGGCTCGACAAGCTGTCGCGAAACCCGGATGTGCAGGACAAGCTGAGGCTCCCCGACTGTGGTTACGACCTCATCGTCTGCGACGAGGCCCATAAACTTGCCGCCACTTATTTCGGGGGCGAGGTGAAGTACACGAAGCGCTACCATCTTGGGCGGCTCCTCTCCAGGATCACGCGGCACTTTCTGCTGATGACGGCCACACCGCACAACGGCAAGGAGGCGGACTTTCAGCTGTTCCTGGCACTCCTTGACGAGGATCGGTTCGAGGGGAGCTTCCGCGCCGGCGCACGCCAGGCTGGGGTTGCAGACCTCATGCGCCGCATGGTGAAGGAAAACCTTTTCAAAATGGATGGTACACCCCTTTTCCCCGAACGACGCGCCGAGACCGTTCCCTACAGGCTCTCGGAGTCCGAAGGGCGTCTGTACAAAGCTGTCACCGAGTACGTGCGGGAGGAGTTCAATCGGGCCGAAAAGCTGAACAAAAAACGCGGGGGCACGGTGGGGTTCGCGCTCACGATCCTGCAACGGCGTCTTGCCTCGTCTCCCGATGCGATCTGCCAATCCCTGCGCCGCCGTCGGGAACGCCTGGAGAAACGATTGAGGGAGGAAGAGCTTCTCCGGCGGAGAGCCTTGTCGTCCGAGGCGTTCGACGAGGACGACCTGGAGGACCTGGACAATCTGGAGGACGCTCTGGAGAGCGGGGCCGAGGATGAGACGGTCCTGGACCAGGCGACGGCCTCCGAAACCCTGAAGGAGCTGAGGGCGGAGGTCGAGACGCTGCGGCGCCTCGAGGACATGGCCGCCGGGGTGCGGGACTCCGGCCGGGACACCAAATGGCTCCAGCTGGCGCAGATTCTGGAGGAACTGTTTGTCACCCCGGGTACCCGCGGTTCCGGCTCCCGAAAGCTGGTGGTCTTCACCGAACACCGGGACACGCTGAGGTATCTGGAGTCCCGAATCGGGGTTTACCTGGGGCGTCCCTGCTCCATTGCCGCCATCCACGGCGGGATGGGGCGGGAGGAACGCCGTAAGTCCCAGGAGCGGTTTCTCCACGACCCCGAGGTGCGGATTCTGCTGGCCACCGATGCTGCAGGGGAGGGCATCAACCTCCAGAGGGCGCACCTGATGGTCAACTACGACCTGCCATGGAACCCCAACTGGCTGGAGCAGCGGTTCGGGCGCATCCACCGCATCGGGCAGACGGAGGTCTGCCGGCTCTGGAACCTTGTCGCCTGCGAGACGCGAGAGGGCGATGTCTACCTCACCCTGCTGAAGAAATTGGAGGAAGCACGAAGCGCTCTGGGCGGCAGGGTTTTTGACGTCCTGGGCAAACTCCAGTTCGAGGGGCGTCCGCTGCGGGAGCTTCTTTTGGAGGCCGTTCGCTATGGGGAGGACCCCGATGTGCGAGCCCGTCTGACCCGCGTCGTGGAGGATGGCGTGGATCGTCCGCACCTTGAAACGCTGCTGGAGGACGGTGCGATTGCCCGCGAGGTCATGGACACGAGCCGCGTGGCCCGCGTGCGCGAGGAGATGGAGCGCGCAGAGGCCCGGCGTCTCCAGCCGCACTACATCGCGTCCTTTTTCCTGGAGGCCTTTGCCCGGCTTGGGGGAACCGTCCACGACCGGGAACCACGCAGATTTCAGGTTACTCACGTGCCTGCGCCGGTGCGTGCTCAGGGGCGCAGGATCGGCGTTGGGGAAGACGTGCTGTCGCGCTACGAGCGCATCACCTTTGAGAAGGAGCGGGTGAACCTGCCGGGGTCTCCCATGGCCGCCTTCATCTGTCCTGGACATCCGTTGCTCGATGCCGTGATCGACCTGACCCTGGAGCGCCATCGGGACCTTCTGAGGCGGGGGACGGTTCTGGTGGACGAGCGGGACTTCGGACGTGACCCGCGGGTGCTGTTCTTCCTGGAGCACTCCATCCAGGATGCGACGCGGCTCCCCTCCGGGGAGCGGCGCACCGTGTCGCGGCGGATGCTCTACGTGGAGATGAGGGAGTCCGGGGAGGTGCGGCACCTGAACTACGCGCCGTATCTGGATTACCGCCCTCTGGCGGAGGACGAGCCGACGGCGCGGGCGCTCCTGACCCGTCCGGAGTTTGGGTGGGTGATGCGCGGTCTGGAACAGAAGGCTCAGAGCTATGCTATCGCTTCCGTGGTGCCGGAGCACGTCGAGGAGGTCCGGAGGAACCGTCTGGGGTGGGTGGACAGGGCCCGCGTGGCGGTGAAGGAGCGGCTGACCCGGGAGATTGCTCACTGGGACCATCGGGCCGAGGAGCTTCGCCTCAAGGAAAACGCAGGGAAGTCCGGGATGAGTTTGAACTCCTCCGAGGCACGCCGCCGCGCTGAGGAGCTGCGGGGCCGCCTCGAGGCCCGTATGAGGGAGCTGGATCGGGAGGCTCAACTCTCCGCCCTGCCTCCGACGCTCCTGGGCGGGCTGGTCGTTGTCCCCCTCGGCCTGATGGCGGAGATGACGGGCCGACCCGTCCCGGCTCCGCCGACCGATACTCAGGCGTCCGCGGTCCGGGCTCGTGCCGCGGTGATGGCGGCAGAGCGCGCTCTGGGGTTCGAGCCCACGGATCGGGAGTTTGAGCGACTGGGGTACGATATCGAGAGCCGCGACCCCGTGCGGGGCCGGCTCCGCTTCCTGGAGGTGAAGGGGCGGGCCGCCGGGGCCCAGACGCTGACCGTGACCCGAAACGAGGTCCTCTACTCCCTGAACAAGCCGGACGATTTCATCCTGGCGATGGTGGAGTTCTCGGAGGACGGCGGGGAGCGCGTGCGCTACCTGCGCCGCCCGTTCCAGAAGGAGCCGGACTTCGGCGTCACCAGCGTGAACTATGATTTTTCCGAGCTCTGGGAACGGGCTGAGGCGCCGTGTTGAGCACTCTGTGCGAGACGGCCCGTTCCTGCAGGACGAATTTTTGACGCGATGGGGGAAGGATGAGGTTATGACGAACGCGGGCGGCACCCCGATAAAAAACACCAAAAAACTGATCGAGACGGTCATCCCGCTGGAGGCGGTCAACGCGGCCAGCGCGAGGGAGAAGTCCATCCGTCACGGGCACCCCAGCACCCTGCACCTCTGGTGGGCCCGGCGTCCGCTTGCCGCGGCCCGCGCGGTGCTGTTCGCCCAGATGGTGGACGACCCGGAGTCCGACCTGGAGCGTTTCCCCACGGAGGAGGCGCAGGCGTGCGAGCGCGAACGGCTCCTCGCTTTGATGAAGGAGCTGGTGGTGTGGGAGAACACGACGAACGAGGAGGTGTTGGGCCGCGCCCGGGAGGAGATCCGAAGGAGCTGGCGGCGCACCTGCGCCCTCAACGCGGGACACCCCCGCGCGGCGGAGTGGTTCGACCCCGACCGGCTCCCGGCGTTCCACGACCCCTTCGCCGGAGGCGGGGCCCTGCCGCTGGAGGCCCAGCGTCTGGGGCTGGAGAGCTGGGCCTCCGACCTCAACCCCGTGGCCGTGCTGATCAACAAGGCGATGATCGAGCTGCCGCCCCGTTTTGCGGGGCAGCCTCCCGTGCATCCCGACGCCCGCTCGAATCGGGAGCTGCTCGGCACGCCTTGGCGCGGTGCGCGCGGGCTGGCCGAGGACGTGCGGCGCTATGGGCGCTGGATGCGGGATGAGGCGGAGCGCCGCATCGGACGCCTCTATCCCAGGGTGACGGTCACGCCCGAGATGGTGCGGGAGCGCCCCGACCTGAAGCCCTATGAGGGGCGGGCGCTGACGGTGATCGCGTGGCTGTGGGCGCGCACCGTGCGGAGCCCCAACCCCGCCTTCGCGAACGTCGAGGTGCCCCTGGCCTCCACCTTCATGCTCTCCACGAAGAAGGGCCGGGAGGCCTGGGTGGAGCCGGTGATCGAAGGGAACACGTACCGTTTTGTGGTGCGGACGGCTGGGGCGGGAAGAGTCCCGCCGGAGTCCGCGAAGAACGGGACCTCGGCGGGGAAACGAAGTGCGTTTCTCTGCCTGTTCTCGAACGCTCCTGTCACCTATGAGCATATTCGTGCAGAGGGTAAAGCCGGGCGTATGGGAGCCCGGCTCATGGCGGTGGTCGCGGAAGGGGAGCGCGAGCGGGTGTACCTGAGCCCAACCCCGGAGCACGAGGAGGCCGCGCGAGGGGCCAGCCCGGAGTGGAGACCGGAAAGCCCCTTACCTGATAATCCTCGAGATTTCAAAACGCCAAATTATGGTCTTACAACCTTCGGCGACCTGTTCACCCTCCGGCAGCTGGTGGCGCTGACCACCTTCTCCGGCTTGGTGGGGGAGGCCGTGGAGCGCGTCCAGCGTGACGCCGAGGCCGCCTCCACTCAATCCGGGAGCCTGCCCCAGGACGACCGGCCCCTGCGCGAGGACGGTCGGGGCCCCCGCGCCTACGCCTACGCCGAGGCCGTGGGGGTGTATTTGGGGTTTGCTGTTGATAAGGGAGCCAATTACTGGTCTTCGATATGCACATGGCACCAAACGCGAGAAGGCATTGTCTCTACCTTTGGTCGCCAAGCTATTCCCATGACGTGGGATTTCGCTGAAGCCAATCCGCTGAGTGATTCATCGGGAAACTTCATTTTAGGTGTGGAACAGGCGGCAAAAATGAATGAGGGGTTTGGAACAGGAGAATTATCCCATGCTATTCAGGCCGACGCGGCTGTACAGTCGTTAAGCGCTGGGAAAATTATCTCCACCGACCCGCCCTACTACGACAACATCGGCTACGCCGACCTGTCGGACTTCTTCTACGTCTGGCTCCGCCGGTCCCTGGCCCCCATCTACCCGGACCTCTTCGCCACCCTTGGGACCCCCAAGGCAGAGGAGCTGGTAGCGATGCCCTACCGCCACGGGAGCCGGGAGGCTGCCGAGGCCTTCTTCATGGAGGGCATGACCCGTGCCCTGGGACGCCTGGCGGAGCAGGCCCACCCCGCCTTCCCCGTGACGGTCTACTACGCCTTCAAGCAGTCGGAGACGCGCGAGGGGGAGACTCGCAACACCGGGTGGGAGGCCTTTCTGGAGGCGGTGGTGCGGGCGGGCTTCGCCGTGACCGGGACCTGGCCCATGCGCACGGAATATACGGGTAATCTTAAAAAAAATGTCAACGCCCTTGCCTCCAGCATCGTCCTGGCCTGCCGACGGCGCGCGCCCGACGCGCCGTCCGTGACGCGCCGGGAGTTCCTGGAGGAGCTGAGGCGGGAGCTGCCGCCGGCGCTGCGGCGGATGCAGGCGGAGAACATCGAGCCGGTGGACCTGGCGCAGGCCGCCATCGGCCCCGGCGTAGCGGCCTTCACGCGCCACGGCGCCGTGCTGGACGCGCAGGGCGCGCGCCTCTCCGTCCGGGACGCCCTGACCCTGATCAACGACCTGCTGGACGAGACGCTGGGGGAGGGGGTCGACACGGACAGCCGCTGGGCCCTGGCGTGGTTTGAGCAGCACGGGTTCGGCGAGGGGGAGTTCGGCGTCGCCGAGACCCTCTCCAAGGCCAAGAACACGTCCGTCCAGGCCCTCGTCGAGGCGGGGCTCCTGGAGTCGCGCCACAGGCGGGTGCGCCTGCTGCCGCCCTCCGAGCTGCCTGCGGACTGGGAGCCCGCGGGGGAGGGAAAGAGGGATAATACCGTCTGGGAGACGGTGCACCACCTGATCCGCGTCCTGGAGTCCGGGGGGGAGCGGCCTGCGGCGGAGTGGGTCGCGCGGCTTGGTGGCCGGGCGGAGACGGCGCGTGAGCTGGCGTACTGCCTATACCTGATCTGCGAGCGGCGCGGGCGCGCCGCCGAGGCCCAGAGCTACAACGCCCTGGTGCGAAGCTGGCCGGAGCTGACGCGCTTGGCCCGCAACCCCGACGCCCTCCGGTCGGCGCAGGACAGTCCCTCCCTGTTCTGAGGAATTGGACGTGTAAGGGGCATGGGTGGCACGTTTTTTCAGTACGATAGCACGATGCGAAAGGAAGAACAGGAGGAATGGGGGACGGGAACATGAAAGTTACCTTGGAAAATCTGGGCGTCATCAAACACGCCGAGTTCGAGCTGGGCGACCTGACCCTGATCTGCGGCCGGAACAACACGGGCAAGACCTACGCCACCCACGCGGTCTACGGTTTTTTCGAGTATCTGCGTTCCTCCATGCGTTTCAGCATTGGCAAAGCCGTGTTGGCGAAACTGCGAGACGACGGGGCGGTGTCCCTGCCGCTGGCCTCCTATATGCAGGCTATCCGAAGGATCATCGATGATGCTGCCATCAAGTATTCTCAAGATCTGTACAGGGTTTTTTCCGGGAATCGAAAGGACTTTGTGGATGCGCGCTTTGCCTTCGAGCTCGATGTGCCCGAAGCCATCAAGCCGCGCAAAAGCAATGTCCGTTTTGGAACGGGCGAGAACAGCCGTTTGGAGATGCGCCTTGCCGAGGATGGAATGAGCCTGAACGTCCTGCTGTCCTATCGGGATAAGGAGGAATCGGACGAGCTCTTGTGGGAGGACATGCTGAATACGGGACTGCGGATGGTCCTGTACTCGGGCCTGCTGCCGAACCCCTTCATGTCGAGCGCCGAGAGGACCGGCGCCGCCATCTTCCAGAAGGAGCTGGATTTCACCCGCAATCGTCTGGTGGACGTGCTGAAGGAGGACAAGATCCATCCGATGGATCTGCTGGGACGCTTCACGGGCGCCTATCCGCTGGCCGTCCGGCGCAACGTGGACTTTATCCGCAGCCTGCCCAACATCGTCCAAAATGAAAGCCCGCTGACGGCAAAACACCCTGAGTTGCTGGAGGCGTTTTCCGACATCATAGGGGGAGACTATAAGGTGAGCAAGGATGGAGAGGTCTGTTATGTTCCCAAAGGGAAACGGGTTCGCCTCTCGCTGGTTGCGGGGTCGAGCTCCGTCCGCTCCCTCCTGGACATCGGCTTTTACTTGCGCCATGTCGCCTCCCCGGGCGACATCCTGATGGTGGACGAGCCGGAGCTGAACCTGCACCCTGAGAATCAGCGGCGTGTAGCCCGGCTCTTTGCCCGTCTGATCAACGTCGGCGTGAAGGTGTTTGTCACTACGCACAGCGATTATATCGTCAAGGAACTGAACACGCTGATCCTGCTGAACCAGCGGGGCAAAAGGCTGGAGGAACTGGCAGCCCGAGAAGGGTACGAGGAGGGGGAACTGCTGGATTGTTCCCGCGTGCGCGTCTACACGGCATGTGAGGGAAGCGTAAAGCCCGCGGGGGCCAAACGCAGTTGTCAGGGAGGTACCTTGGTTCCTGCCGAGATCACACCGCGGGAGGGGATTCGCGCGGAGAGCTTCGACGCCTCCATCGAGGAGATGAACCGGATTCAGGACGAGATCGTCTGGGACGGGGACGAGACGGATGACGTATGACGAAAAGATCAGCGACAGCGAGATCCTTGACGCGTTGCTGAGGCCGGAAGTTCGGGTCCCTTTGGAGAAGAAGCATAGCAGGGATATTCTGCGTTTATTGGAGCCGAAGACCCCGGATTCCCGAGCGGAGATCCGCGGGATGCCCCATGACGCCATTGTCTTTAAGCCGGACCTGTTCCCTGCCCCCGAAGCGGTTTTTCAGGGCAGGAAGGGAGAGTGCGACCGCGCCGATTTCATCATCATCAGCGAGCTGAGACGCGTTGTCCTGTACATCGAGATGAAACAAAGCGAAAGCAAAGCTTGGAAGGTCATCCACCAACTCAAGGGCGCGTTCTGCTGTCTGAAGTATTGCCAGGCCATCGGTAAGGCGTTTTGGGGCAAGTCCGATTTTCTGGAGGGCTATCGTGATTGCTTTGTCGCCGTCACGAACACAGGGCCGCAAAAGCAGAAATCTGTGGAGCACAGAAAAGCTCCCGAACACAATCGACCCGAAAAATTCATGAAAATATCTTCTCCCCACTATCTCCAATTCAACAAGCTGGTGGGCGGGTAAGGAGGAAGGCTGAACGAATCATGGCGATGACCAACACGATCCGATCAATAGCTCTGAAAAACTTTTTGAGCTTCGGCCCTATGACAGAACCTCTCGAACTGCGTTCGCTCAACGTGGTGATCGGCCCGAATGGCTCCGGCAAGTCCAACTTGATGGAGGCCTTTGAGCTGCTTCGCAGCGCCCCTTCGCAGCTGGTTGCGCCCATTCGTGAAGGGGGCGGGGTTGAGGAATGGATTTGGAAGGGGGGAAACTCTCAATTCCGCCCCGCGGCCTCCATGGAA
>ERZ772967.1833-NODE-1833-length-14175-cov-3.686473_pt1 | contig 14175 bp, 11 predicted proteins | sample MGYA00511677_ERZ772967 | MGnify/ENA primary metagenome ERZ772967 (study PRJEB29015, sample SAMEA2737931) | human oral metagenome | biome: human oral; feature: human-associated habitat; material: dental | place: China | collected 2146 ...
AATCTTCCATTGGTAAAAAATAGAAAGTGATCGGAGCACTATCGCTTATCAATTTTTCAAAAATATGATTCGGTAGACCTGCAAAAATACTATGTATAGTATCTATCATATTCAACATTGATACGATAGTGGGATCATATTTCCATGAGAGAAAATACCATGCGCTATCTATTATTGCACTTTGTATATCATTGGTGCCCTTATTATCAAAAAGATTTTGATAGTCCCCGCCATGCTCAACAAGGCCTGCGCAAAAATCTCTCGAACTCAATCTTGTTTCATAGGTAAACTTGCGTAATACACCTTTTACTTCTTCACTCAGCTTGTTTTCTTTAACAGCAAAATACCAATGCAATAAGAACAATGTCGTCAGGCGCTGCTGCCCATCAATTGGAATAAGCGTACTATCAGTTACCTTGCCGTATACAAAATCAAGATTTATTGGCTCACCGTCATCGAGCGCTTTTCTTATATCAGTTAAAAAAATATTTACTAAGGTCTTGGTTTTTTCATCTGTCCGCCCTTGTGCATAATCCCGCTGAATTTTTGGTATTTCTATTTTATACTGTGTCAATACATTCCAAAAACTTTTTTTATTGTCCATTTTCTGAGCCCCTTCCTATGTAATCTTTGAGCGTTTCTTTTATTGCTGCAAGATATGCAGCCCTATCTTTCACTGTCCAGATGACATTCTGTGTAACATCCTTGCTGTAATATTTTAAAAATACATTTTTGGTGCAAAGCGGTATAAATGAGCCTTTAGAATCAAGCTCGATTATTTTATCCCGTTTGATAGGGAAGATATTATTACTTAAAGCCGAATTATCACCGGAAGATAAAAGAGCCAAATTATCCAGTGTATCGTTGGATAACTGCCCTCCTTCATCTTCATCCGTAGAAAATTGAGAAAAAATATCTGTTTGTAAACCGATAAATTGTTCCTCATTGATTTCTTTTGCCTGTAATAGCTCATCTATTTTAGCGATAAAACAGTCATTATTTATTTTATTATAATACGCGCGTTGCTCCTCAAGTAACAATCTTCTTTGTTTATCTGTTTTTAGTTCTTCAGAGTTTTGTGCATGGATATGCTCTAAACTCCATTTTTCATCAATGTATCTTTCAAAGGGGAAACGGCTCTTTTGTTCAGCCATTGTCGAAAGAATATTAAAGAGAAATAAAATATTTTCAATATGCTTTCTATTATCATAATAGGTTAAATCCATGATATTTTCTTCCGTCACTTGTATAGTCGATTGTATTAGTTTCTCAAGTTCTTGTTTAAACTTTGATTTTGTTATGCCGTCTGCTAATAGCAAAATAGTATTGATCGATATACCGCTATGAATGCAATAACCTATCAAGTGATAATATTCATTATCATCAAACCATTCTTTAAACGTTCTAAAATACTTTTTTATGTCTTGCCACAAATCGTCAATCGATTTCTTTTGCTGATGTATGAGATCATTAAAAATATAAAACGTATAATAATCATCATTTTTGCTATAGGAATTACTGAGTATATTTTTACTATTTTCGGCAAATAAATCAAAGAGAAATTCTATCCGCGTATTTTTTTGATTTTGTTTATTATTAAGAAAAAACCAAAAATCATTATCCTGCAAAGCATCTTCAATAGCATTCCACTCATATGCAAGTCTATTCTGCTGTTTCTCTTTTTCTACATCATCTATAGCAGTAGTAAAAAAGAGTGCTTTGATCAATTCTGCATTGGTAAGCGGTATTTTCCCCATATTGATTTTTCTAAAAATTTTTTTATCGTTGGTTTCATCGTGGGAAGAAACATTATACCAAATAAAACGAACATTGTTTGCGCTATCAATCTCACTGTTGTTTTGATAATCTGCTTTTATTAAAGTGTTGAGAAAATCGCCACGGTTTATACTCTGCTGTTCTTCTTTTTCGTCAAACCATTCTTTGATGGCAATGTATGCATTACTTGCATGATAATAATCTGCATTCGTGCAATCTATATTAATTGTTTGCTGTATTTTTTCTAAAAACTCTCTGCTATTCTCTCTTGTTTCATAGAAAAGGGAGAAGGTAGGTCGCTTTGGAAACAGCACTTTTTTTACATCTTCAAGAAATTTTAATATAATATAAATAGTAGTAAGCCGCTGCTGTCCGTCAATCACATACCATTGAGAACCTTTCTTTGTAACAACGATGGGCTGTAAACAATAAAACTCGCCGGTATGCTTCGGCTCTTTGTTCATAAATTCAAGAAGGTCATTCAACAAGTCAATTACTTGGCGTTTTTCCCATCGATATCCACGCTGATAAGACGGAATAAAAAAAGATTCCGTAAGAATATCACCGATAGAAATTAACTGTAATCCTGTTTTATCTAAATTTTTCACTTTTTGCTCCAATCCTATGTAATAGGATAGTTTAAAAATATACTGCCGTCAAGCATTCGGTATCAAGCTATAAAATAAAAAGGCTGCCCAAAAACTAACATTTTCGGACAGCCTTCCAGTCGCAAGTTATATATCAACTAACGGTTATTTACTTCTTCTTCGTTGCGGTTTTGGCGGATTTCCCCGTTTTAGAAGTCTTTGTTGTCTTAGCCGTTTTTTTAGCTCCGGTCTTTTTTGCCTCTATTGCGGCCTGTGCAGCGGCAAGGCGGGCAATCGGAACACGGAAGGGTGATGCCGAAACGTATGACATACCGGAACGGCAGCAGAACTTGACGGATTCCAAATCGCCGCCGTGTTCACCGCAGATACCGACCTTTAATTCGGGGCGGGTTGAACGGCCTTTTGCAATGCCTTCTTTTACGAGCAACCCGACGCCGGCCTGATCCAAAGACTGGAACGGATCTGCAGGGAATACTCCTGCTTTTTGCTCATCGACATATTCAGGCAGGAACTTCGCAGCATCGTCGCGGCTTATACCCAACGTCATCTGCGTTAAGTCGTTGGTTCCGAACGAGAAGAACTCCGCCCGTTCTGCGATTTTATCGGCTAACAAAGCAGCACGCGGAGTTTCGATCATCGTACCGACCAAGTATTTAATCTTAGCCTCATGCTTTTTCAGAATCGCACCGGCAACGTTGCGGACTCTCGTTTCCAGAATCGCAAATTCTTTAGGATCAATAGTAAGCGGAATCATTATTTCCGGCAGTACCGTGATGCCTTTTTTATGCACATTGCATGCCGCAGTAATAATAGCGGTTACCTGCATTTCAAGAATTTCAGGATAGGTAATAGCCAAGCGGCAGCCGCGGTGTCCGAGCATCGGATTTGCTTCGTGGAGCTGCTCCACCCGTTCCTGTATCTTTCTAAACTCGATATTGAGCGCATCGCCTAATTTCTGCTGCCCTTCTTTATCATGCGGTACGAATTCGTGCAGCGGAGGATCGATTAAGCGGATGGTAACACCTTTACCGTCCATAACTTTAAAGATACCTTCAAAGTCTTTTGTCTGAATCGGGAGCAGCTTCGCCAAAGCCTTTTTGCGTCCTTCGGTGCTGTCTGCAACAATCATCTCACGAATTGCGAGGATGCGTTTTTCATCATTAAAGAACATGTGCTCAGTGCGGCACAAACCGATACCTTCTGCGCCGTGTTCAAGAGCGACCTTTGCATCTTCGGGCTGATCTGCATTGGTGCGTACTTTAATGGTACGGGTTTCATCAACCCACTTCATCAAGGTTTTATATGATTCAGGCTGTTTTGCCTGTACCAATTTCAATTCACCGACATATACATCGCCTTTGGTTCCGTCGAGGGTGATAAAATCTCCTTCTTTAAGGACTTTACCGTCATAGCTGCATTCGCCTTTTTCGTAATCGATGACGAGTTTTTCGCATCCGACGATACAGCATTTTCCCCAACCGCGCGCAACAACAGCAGCATGACTCGTTTTTCCGCCGGTCGCAGTCAAGATACCCTGTGCAGCGTGCATACCGCCGACATCTTCGGGACTGGTTTCCTTACGTACGAGGATTGCTTTTTCCTTCTTTGCAGCAAGCTCTTCTGCCTTAGCGGCGGAAAAACAGATTTTTCCGGCAGCAGCGCCCGGTACTGCGGCAATTCCGCTGACGAGTAAAGCTGCTTTCAAGTTAGCCTGCTTGTAGTCGATGGCAGGGTAGAAGATACCTTCAATATCGCTTGCCTTAATACGCATAATCGCTTCTTCTTTTGTAATAAGCCCTTCATTCACCATGTCGACAGCCATTCTGAATGCAGCGGCAGGAGAACGTTTACCGGTACGGCACTGGAGCATATAGAGCGTACCTTCTTCTACAGTGAACTCCATATCCTGCATATCCTTGTAGTGGTCTTCCAAAAGAGCGCGTACTTTGCAGAGCTGGTCATACGCTTTTTTATCTTCTTTTTCAAACTCGGAAAGTTTAATCGGCGTACGGATACCTGCAACAACGTCTTCACCCTGCGCATTAAAGAGATAATCGCCGTAGAATACGTTTTCGCCGCTGTTGGGGTCGCGGGTGAAGCAAACGCCGGTGCCGGAGGTATTCCCCTTGTTACCGAATACCATCTGCATAACGTTGACCGCAGTGCCTTTAATGCCGACGAGGTTTTCTACGCGGCGGTAGGTAACCGCTTTTTCGGCCATCCATGAATTGAATACCGCTCCGATAGCACCCCAAAGCTGTTCGATCGGATCCTGCGGGAAATCTTTCTTAATCTCTTTTTTATACAACGCCTTAAATTTTGTGATAACTTCTGCGAGTTCGTCTTCATTTACATCGGTATCACCGACCTTTTTACCTGCAGCAATGTTCAAACGTCCGCGGGTATGTTTTTCCTTTACCTCATCAAAAAGGTTGTCGAACTTAATGCGGTCGATGCCCATTGCCGTTGAACCGTACATCATAATGAAGCGGCGGTACGCGTCCAAGGCGAAACGGCGGTTCGATGTCTTTTTTGCCAAGCTTTCAACCGATTTATCGGTTAAACCGAGGTTCAAAATCGTTTCCATCATACCGGGCATCGAAACGGGAGCACCTGAGCGGACGGAAACTAAAAGCGGGTCATTGGGATCACCGAGCTTCTTACCGGCGCTTTTTTCCAGCTTCTGTAAATTCTCTTTTACAGACCGCTCCAAACCGGCAGGGTATTTTTTATTGTTCGAATAATACAATTGACAAACTTCTGTGGTAATTGTAAAACCTGCGGGAACGGGCAACTTTGCGCGAGTCATTTCGGCCAAACCGGCTCCTTTGCCGCCCAGCAGCTGCTTCATTTCGCCGTTGCCTTCCGCCTTGCCATTTCCGAAGAAATAGACGTACTTTTCTTCTGCCATGATTTCCTTCCTTAATAAGTAGATAAAAATAGATTAGATACCTATCGAGAACTTCTAAAAACAAACCGTTTTTTAGAGATGTCCTAACATATAAATAATGCGTTATTTTATAGTGTACGATGATTTATGTCAACGGCTCGATTCAAGGTAAACACATCAGGTCGGTTGTTTAACACCCCCGCGGAAAAATGTGCGAAATTTTATTTCCTTAAAATGCAACAGTTGAACAAAATATGAATTTTGGAAACTGTTGCATTCGTGCGCGAAAAGCGCACACATCAATGCGCAAGTTTTCGAAAGAAAACTTGACGGTTAAGGTGAGCGGCGTCATTGTAGACGCTCACCTTATACCTATGAAATTTCGCACAGAAGGAAGGCAACTGCTAAAAATATTTTCATGCGGTTGCCCTGATTACGTGTTTGAAATGCCGCATTCCTGATTGATGAAAATATATGATCTTGACGGCAATGATAATTCTTGGTATATTGAAGATATGGTGAGCTTCTACCACATTTGTGAAGCCCTAAAAAAGCGGTGAATTTCTACCATAATAAGTGAAATGCTAAAAAAGCGGCGAGTTTCTGCCATTAAATGAAAACCTAAAAACGTACGTTTTTATAAAGGAGCCGGAAATGGCTCCTTTTTTTTGAGAAATTTATGAAATTCTATCACATAAAAAATGATTTTATTGCCTATTTACGGCAGTTTGACTCCAAAGTCTCTGAAAATAAAAATGAATCCCGTCCTTATGTTGGGATTGTACTTCAGATAGAGAACATAAAGTATTATGCTCCATTTTCATCACCAAAACCGAAGCACAGAAACATGAAGAACGGAAAAGATTTTAGAAAAATAAATAACGGTATTTATGGGGCAATCAATTTCAATAATATGATTCCAGTTTTAGATTCTGTGCTGATGGAAATTGATATTATACATATTCCCGATGTAAAATACCGTCGTTTGCTACAAAACCAATACAATTATATAAAAGCTGATAGGGAAGGCATATTAAGAACAGCTGGAAACTTACGGAAGTTGATTTTTGAGGATGAAAAAAATCTTTCAGAGTATGAAAAGATTGTGAAAAAAAGATGCTGTGATTTACCATTACTGGAATCAAAATATCTTGATTTTAAATAATCGTACTTTTCATTTCTAATATGCTGCATTGCACAATGCTCTAAAAGCAGTTACACTGATGCCTATGATACTCGACAATAAATACACAATGCCGTATACGATACCGACCACTGCCATCGACGGGCAGTACCGCTGTACGCCGTTAACCGTTGCTGCGCTTTCGCAGGATTTGGCGGCTAATCACTATAGTTCTACCGGTATATTTATGCCGCAGCTGCAAGAACGGGGTTTGATGTGGATTATTTCGAAGCAGCATTTTGAAATACATGAATATCCGCTCTGGCTTGATTGCCTGACGTTACAAACATGGGCGCAGCCACCGAAGGGGCTTTTTTGTTTTCGGGATTTTGCCTATTACTACGCTGAGGGTGGAAAGAAAGATTCGTTGTCTGCGGCTTTTAAAGATTTTGATGCGGCGGAACGGAAGGGTACCGAATGGACGGCAGACTCGTTGCGCCGGCATGGAGCGCTGTGTGTGCGCGGCAGTACGTGCTGGGTTGTGCTGAATACGAAAACCAATCAGCCTGCCGTTCTTGACGACACGGTGTTCGGTTCGTTGACGTTTTGTGACGAGCATTTGGAAGGACGGGTTTTTGCAAAGATTTCCTTGCCGGAACACTGGGATCGCGAAGAGCTGTTCCATCCGTCGCTTTTGGATATCGATATGAACGGGCACGTTAATAATCTGAATTATATCCGCTGGGCATTGTCGTTTATGGGTGCGGACTTTTGCCGCGGCAAATTGCTCCGCGTCCTCGATACCAATTTTTTGATTTCCGCTCAATACGGGGAAGAACTCTGCTGCCGCTGCTCTCATATTGAAGACAACGTGTGTGTGCATTCTATTGTGAGAACTGCCGACGGCAGCGAGGTGTTCCGCGCCCGTACCGAATGGGCTGATGAACGGAAGATGGCACGGCCGCTTCAGGTTGAACATGAAACTTCCCGACTATAATGCGCCGTCCGCACTCGCTGCCGTGCTCGATGAACACGGGTTCGGGATGCAGAAAAAATTCGGACAAAACTTTTTGATTAATGCACATATACGGCAGGAGCTGATTTCCGCACTCGGTCTTTCCGCCGGAGATGCTGTATGGGAAGTCGGCCCGGGGCTCGGCTCGATGACATCGTTGCTGTTGGAGGCCGGCGCCGATTTAACCGTGTTCGAAATAGACCGCGGCTTCGTGCAGCTCTTAACATCCTATTTCGGTTCATATCATTCGTTTCATTTAATAGAAGGCGATGTGCTTAAAACATGGAAGGCTGAATATCAACGGCATGCACCGAAGGCCTTTTTCGGGAATCTGCCGTACAATATTGCGGCAAAGCTCATCGCGGCGACAATCGAAGCCGAGTGTTTTTTTGACCGTATGGTGATAACCGTGCAAAAAGAGGTCGGGCTCCGGATGACCGCGGCTCCGGGAAGTGCGGATTATTCGTCGTTTTCGGTGCTGTGCCAATGGGCTTATGATGTAGAGCCGATCCGCGATATTGCTCCCGCCGCGTTCTGGCCCAAACCGAATGTCGAGTCCCGGGCGCTCCGCTTTATAAAGAAACAATCGCCTCAGCCGGTACGCGATGCGCGTCTTTTTTTAACTCTTGTACGCGGCCTATTCGGAGCGCGGCGTAAAACGGTGAAGAATAATTTGAGTACGCTTCTTGCCGCACGGGGGAAAAAGGTGCTCCTTGCGGAAGCACTACTGAAAGAAGCCTCAATTGATCCCGCCGCCCGTGCGGAGTCTCTTACGGTCTATGATTTTATCCGATTATCCGATATACTTGAGAATATGTAAAAGCTCGGTTAGCTTTTACATATTCCCGACGAGTTCTGAGATAAGTTTTTTATATCATAACAACTTATCTCAGAACTCGCCAATAAGCTCAAGGAAAACCTCTAAAAAACTGAGGTTTTTAGAGGTTCGGATGTGTAAACGATTGCGTTGTATTGCATTTTTGGTTCTGTGCATGATGGCCGTTGCGCAGATGCCGCTGGTTGCGGAAGAAAAAAAAGAAGAAGATCATACGCCGGTTCCCTATACAAAAGAGGAATTTCCGCTTTGGCAGCGGGAGTTCAGACGGTTTGAAATACTGTCTTTCGGGGCGCTCCCCTTTGTTACACTTTTATCCTTTTGGGGTTACGATATGATTCGCGCGGCGAAGCACCCGAAAGACCCTGCCTATTATCCGTGGCCGCTTAAAAAAGCTGACAAAGCCGTAGCGCTTACCGAAAAAGAACAGCTCAACGTGTTCCTTACCGCCGCCGGTATTTCGGTAACCATCGCATTAATCGATATAACGTACCGCGCCATTAAACGTGCCGTAGTAAAAAAACGCTTGGAACGTGAAAATGCCTTTACCGAAGATCCCATTCAGTTTACACCGATCACCCTGCCGCTTGAAGATGAACCGTCATCTTCGGAAAACACCGGCGCCGCATCGGTAGAGAAGAACAGCACAGGCGCTGATAAAAAAGATGCTTTAGATGCGGAGGTTGGAGGTACGAAAACCGGCAGCCGGTCTGCAGCGCCTATGAATACCGAAGCCGTGCTGCTTGCCGGTTCGAGCGGAGGCATTGCAAGGCTATTTGAAAATACCGCGATAGCGATTTCTGCCGTACAGGGCCGCGGCGCCGATACGGTAGCGCAGTACTATGACTAAAGTATTTGAGCTTGAGGTGCCGGAAGGTACCGGCAAGCTGAGGCTTGATGCGTTTTGCAGTAGTATTCTTACCGGTATGAGCCGTTCACGGCTTAAAACCGGAGTGCAATCCGTGCAGCTCAATGGGCGGCAGGCAAAACTTTCAAGCGCTGTGCAGGCAGGCGACCGTATCTCACTGATCTGGGAAAATCCGCTCCCCGATGTTCTTATCCCCGAACACATTCCGCTCCGTGTTTTGTATGAAGATGACGATGTTATTGTGGTGAATAAGCGGGCCGGTATGGTAACGCACCCTGCGGCGGGCAACTGGACGGGTACGCTGGTGCAGGCGCTTGCCTATTACCGCTTGCACACTTCACCTATCCATGATGCATTTTTCCGCCTGCTCAAAACGGAACAAGGGAGAGAGAACTTTGCCGAGCTATTGCGTGCAGGTATCGTTCATCGGCTTGATAAGGATACCTCCGGCATCCTTATCACTGCCCGTAATGCCGAATCGGAAGCTTTTTTGAAAAACGAATTTAAGCTGCGGCGTACGGAAAAATATTATCTCGCAATTCTGAACGGCGTACCGGAAAAGCCGGCCGGCATTATCGAAACTTCGGTGTTCCGCGACGGGCATAGCCGGATTCGGTTTTCCGCCTCGGCAGATCTGTCTAAGGGAAAATATGCCCGCTCCCGCTATAAGGTGCTGCGGGTGTACGGGCGGTATGCGCTCGTGCTTTTTAAAATCGATACCGGCAGAACCCACCAGATTCGGCTCCACGCGCGTTTTATCGGTTGTCCGGTGCTCGGGGATCCATTGTATGGAAAAAAAGAGGCGGAATGGAAACCGTACGGGCTGATGCTCCACGCGTACAGGCTTTGTATTACACTCCCTTCGACACGGGAAAAAGCGGTTTTCACGGCTCCGCCGAGTCGGAGATTTCTTACCGTTCTGCGTATTTTACAGACACGATCGCCGCAGGGGAAAAGCTGAGACATTTATGCAAAAATCTGCGGAAGTTTTTTCCATTAAAGCTATCGATTATGCTCGATCGGAACCCTGTGTTATACGGGAAACAGCCCATTGGGCGGTTGTGTATAAACCTCCTCGTCTTCCTACTGCGCCTCTTCGTGCAGAGGAGCGAAATACGCTGGTGTACTGGTTTTTGCATAACGATGAGACCAGGGGGATTGGTCTGTCTGGTAATACTCAGATAAATGCACCGCCCGATAATATGCAGCGGGATGTATCGGAACTGCCTGCTGACTACGGACGGCGTATTCGGGAAGTACGGAGCGGTGATAGACAGGAGCCAGAGACGGCATCGATTCGTGTTTGGGAGGCGCAGGTGCGCGGAAAAAAAGCGATTGAGGCAGGACTGCTGCACCGGCTCGATACGGATACGCGGGGGCTTGTGCTTTTTGCAAAGGATCAGGCGGTATATGATTTTCTTGTAGCCCGGCAGAAAGCGGGGCAGATAATAAAAACCTATTGCGCTTTTGTAGAGCCGTGCCGGCCCGATGCGGCCGTTCACCGGATAGCTGCAGTGGAAAGTCAGTTTAGGAATTTCGGCCCCGGTGCAAAAATGGTTGCTCCTGTTTTTCCCGGCTCTCGGCAGTATAAAAAAGACGGGAGACTCTATACGACGGTGATCGAGGCGCTTGAAGAGTTGCCGCTCCCTGTTGAAGAGCTGCGGCTTTCGGTTGATATACCGCCGCCGTCCCCTGTTGATGTTTCAGCTTCCACTTCTCCGCTGATTCGGGTACGCTGCCGCCTTTCCCGTGGATACCGGCATCAGGTGCGTGCTCATCTGGCCTCTATCGGACTGCCCATTGTAGGCGATCCGCTTTATGCGCCGCAGAAAGCGGAGACCGTGCGCGGGGCGGAAAACAGAGGTGTGGGTTTGCAGCTTTATGCGGTCAGCCTTGAGTTCCCCGATCCTGAAAACCCTCGGCAGAATATACGCGTTGCGCTTCCGCCGCCAGATAAAATGAACCCGTAATCAGCAGCGGCCGGTTTTCGGCGATGCTTTGGGTAAATGCCTTCTTTAATACCGCGTTAAAATCCTCGCTCGCTTCCATTACAACATTGTTCTCATTCCCGAAAACCTGCGTAAATGCGCCGACGGTTTTTTCTAAATTACCCTTTTTAAACAAACCCGGCACGGTGAGGTAGAGGTGAGTAATGGTGCCGTAGAATATCGGCGCAAAACCGGCGGGGTCTTTGTCGGCCGCGCATGCAAACACCAGTATCGGTTTGGCATTATTTGATTCAGCGAATACGGGGGGAATATCGAAATGTTCAGGTATACTGCCTGTATAGAGAGCCGAAGTGTCGGATCCATTGTCGAGGAGAGAAAAAAACGTGTCTGCGCAGGTTTGGATGCTGTTATGCGTATGCGCACCGTCGATGACAATTAAAGGCTTGGTTCTTAAAAGCTGAAAGCGCGCGGGGAGCCATGCCTTTGAAAGCCCGCTTTCGATTAAGTCTTCCGGCATATCGGGAAAGCGGTATTTAAAAGCAGTGGCGGCGAGCGCAGCGTTCTCCGCCTGTACGGGCGTAAAAAGCGGGAGTATTGCGTGCAGCGGACGTTTAAAGAGCGCTCCGACCGGATGGGCAGCTGAAAAGCGGATGGTAACTTCGCGGCCTTGCGGTGTCAGCCGGTGCTCGATTGCTTCGATAAAATCGGGGAGATAGAAGAGCGGGGTATTGAGTGCTGCCGCCCGTTCTTTGAATACTTCAAGCGCGGAAGGTTGCTGCTGCGAGCAAAAAACGGGGACACCGGTTTTAATGATACCCGCTTTTTCCGCCGCGATGAGCGGAATGGTATGGCCGAGATATTCGCAATGTTCAAGCTCAATCGGCGTCAGCACGGTAATTTCCGGCTGCACGATATTGGTAGCGTCAAGCCTGCCCCCCATGCCGGTTTCAAACACCGCCCAGTCGAGCCGCTCCTGCCGGAACAGTACAAAGGCTGTCAGTGTTACCAGTTCAAACCAGCTCGGCTGAGGTTCAGTCTCTTTACCGATATGCGGCATAACGCTTTCCCGTACGGCACGGAAGGTTTCAAGATAGGCTGCATCGCTGAAAAAGCAACCGTTTTCCGTTATCCGTTCACGAAAGTCGTTTACGTGGGGAGAGGTGTAGAGGCCGGTCTTATATCCCGCCTCGGTGAGTAAGGCCGAAAGCATCGCCGCAACGGAGCCCTTTCCCTTTGAACCGGCAATATGGACGCACTTATACGCCGTTTGCGGGTTGGAAAAAAGCGCGGCATAGTATCTGATAACTTCAAGCGAAAAGGTCTTTTTGTGCGGCCGTTTTTCAAAGTTGATAAAACCGTCAAGCCATCGGTAAAAATCGTTTAGATTGTCTATAAGTGTTTGAGATGGTGCAGCGGTATATATTGTATTCATAAGGATTGTCGCTCGCTTTGCAGAGGTCTTAGGTTTGTTCATGATCGTTGTAGTTGAAAACGCCCGTTGAACGGACGTTTTTCAATTTTTTAACGGTACATAGCCATTGTTATCAATGATTTTCTGACCTTCAGGAGAAAGAATCCAATCTATCAGCTTTTTTACATTTGCATTTTTGTTATCCTTTCTGTAAATAGCAAAAAAATGTGAAGATAGAGGATATCTGCCATTTTGTATATTTTCTTTTGTTGGTGCAATCCCATTTAAAGAAATCATTTTTACATTTGCATTTTGTGTTATTCCTTCTACATAATAACGAAATGAGTAACCGATAGGACTTCCAAAGAAAATGCCTAAAGGATCTAATCGTATCTTTTCTCCATTCATAAATTTTAAGAATGCGGTTTGACTGCCGCTTCCTTCTTTTCTTTGCCATGCTGCAATTAAAGTATTTGTTCCACCAACTTTTTTCCAATTTTTAATTTTACCGGAATATATTCCTTTTATTTGTTCAATTGATAAGTCATTGACAGGATTCGTTATATTCTCAATAAACACAAATGCTTCTAAGCCAATTGGAACAAACTCTAATTCTATATTATTTTGTTTTGCATACAATAGTTGCCCTTCTGAAGGTGAGGCGCAAAAAATTATATCTGCAACGCCATCAACAACGGCTTTGTAAGCGCCTCTCGTGTTTCGCATTTGAACTTTACTTTCTTTGGTGAACTTTTCACCATCGAAACAAACTGATTTTTCAGGATAAGCTGCAGATGCAATCGCAGAAAAGACCGGATATAGCGCACTTGCTCCATCAAGTACAGGAATGGTGTCATCTATTTGAAAATCTGATTTTACATAATTTGTTTTTGAGTTCTTGTCAAATGGAAGATAATCCTTTAAATCAATTGCAAGAGTTGAGATTTCGTTACTCCCAGCTACAACAGCTATCATACCTGACTTTCTATGTAAAATATTAAATTGTATTCCTGAATATAAAAGACTTATCATTCCTAATAGAGAAATCATAATAAAAAGGATAACAGTAATTTTCTTCATGCTACTTTCCATAAACAGAAATTGAATAACTGATATAAAACAAAAATCCCCCAATAATCACAATCCATGCTACAATAATTATTGCACAAATGATAATTTCTTTTTTTAAGGCTTTTCTTTTTTCAATATTTTCTTTATTTGTCCTGCAAAATTGTATTATAGCACTTATCAGCCAAATTAATGCTACAATAGGAAGACCAAAAATTAAAAATTCCATTTATTTTCTCTATGCTCCTGTGTTACCGTGTGTGTATCCGCCTACTATTTTTTGATTGTCTTGAATCGCTCTGTTTGATAATTAAGTTTGATAATAGTGTACGGTATAGCTCTTCTGTCTGCTTATTAAAACAGACGTGGTAGACGGTCATATCCACCTTTGTTTCCGTTAAGTAGGTATAAACGGTCGAAAGAGCAATTACTGCCGCCTCTTCCATAGGGTAGCCGTATACGCCCGCACTGATACAAGGAAATGCAATCGTTTCACAGTGAAAGTCTGCGGCAAGAATGAGCGAGTTGCGGTAGCAGCTTGCAAGCAGCTCCGGTTCCCCGTGCTTACCGTCTTGATATATCGGCCCGGGCGTATGGATAACGTATTCTGCAGGGAGCTTATATCCGCGTGT
>ERZ772967.1834-NODE-1834-length-14167-cov-3.313705_pt1 | contig 14167 bp, 10 predicted proteins | sample MGYA00511677_ERZ772967 | MGnify/ENA primary metagenome ERZ772967 (study PRJEB29015, sample SAMEA2737931) | human oral metagenome | biome: human oral; feature: human-associated habitat; material: dental | place: China | collected 2146 ...
TTCTGATTGGACACGACGATCGTCGGCATCACAGCCACCAGCCTTTCATCGAAGCCGCCCCCACGCGGCGCGGGTAGCCCGCGGGGCAGTGAGCGGCCTTCTCCCATATCACGAAGCAGCGGCTGCTCCCCTCCGGTCCGTAAGGACGGACGACGGGCTCCGCGAGCCCCAGCCGGCCCCAGCGCCCGCGGACCTCCCCGAGCTCCTCCCCGACCTTCGGGCCCTTGAAGGCAAGAAGACGGCCGCCCACGGCGACGAGCGGCGACAGGTACTCCGCCGCAACCCCGGCCCGGGCGAGAGCACGGGCCGCAGCCAGGGCGAAGGTCTCACGCCGCGTCCGCGCCGTATCCTCGCTGCGCTCGCAGAGGAGCTCCACATTCCGGAGCCCGAGGGCCCGGACGATCTCCCCGACGGCTCGGCACTTCTTGGCCACGCTGTCCAGCAGCACGACTCGCAGGTCGGGCCGGCAAATCGCCCAAACCACGCCCGGCAGCCCTCCGCCGCTCCCGACGTCGACGACGGAGCCCGACGCGGGCAGCAGAGGAACGGACTCGAGACAGTCGCGGACATGCAGGTCGTAGAGCTCCTCCGTCCCCCGCGTCCCGGTCAGCCGGGCGGAGATGCAGCCCGAGAGCAGCTCCGCGTAACGGTACAGCGGCTCATGCCACTGCCGCTCCAGGGGCTCCACCGCAGCTCCGGGCCCCTCGTCCTTCCTCAGGCGCTCCGCATCCATCTGCACATCTCCCTCATTGTCCCTTTTCTCCATTTTAACATCGATTCAAGCACCGCAGCGGCGCGCAAAAAAAGCGGAAGAAGATGATAAGATAGCGAAAAGTAAGATAACGAAAAGGCGGAGAGGGGGAATCCCATTGAGTTTCTTCGAGGACGTCGCAGCCGCTGTGCCCCGGGCGGGAGATTCCGCCGTCGTGCGTCTGATTATGGGGTGGCACGCCAGTTACGTCCTGGCCGAGGACGGGCGGTGGGGCGTCGGCTTCGTCCCCGACTCCACGAAGGAGGCCCACACGGCCCTGCGACGCCCTAGCCTGGTGGGTACAAACAGCATGAGGCTCTGACCGCCGTCAGCTATCCATCCTGTCCCAGGCACCCAGCACCAGAGGCCGCGTATGTGCTGGTCAAGCCAAACGCAACAGGTGCGTCGTTGTTCTGTGATAATGTCGCCCCCTTCGTATCAGGGCATTGAGCAAGCTAAAATCGTTTTGAGAAAACTGTTCGCCACAGGCCGACAGGAACGGAGTGCGTCGTGTTTGGGACCAGTCGGCCGGAACAGAACAGGGCGGCAAGCGCCGCCCCGGTAAGAAGAATCAACGCTGCAATTCGCCGCATTATAGAATGGAATTCACGTTCAGGAACACAATGTCTCCGCCATCATATCGTGCAGCAAAATCTATAATGCCGTTGCCCTTGTCAGGGGCTTTGTACAGGTCACGATACAAGCCGATGTTACCCTCAACAATCTTCTGGCGAAGCTCGTCGGACAGGCCGTCCAGTTTATAGCCCACCCACCACTCTTTGTTGTCGCCGTGGAACACAAAACGGCTGTCGCTGTAGTCTACATCTTCCTCAAGGTACGGCTTCACCACCTCCAGGATATGCTCAGGGGTGTCCAAGACCGAAGCAAGGTTGTAATTCTTGTCCTGAGCGATTTCACGACCGTGCTTCGAGAGGAAACCCTTCAAGGCCTTTGCCGTTGTCCTTGCAGGCTTCAGAAATTTTTTGATTTCATCGTCCTGCGCCTCTTGAACCTTCAAGCTCTTGATGCCGAGCTTCTTAAGCGTCTCTTCGTTTTCCTCGCCGTAATACTGCCTCAGCCATGGGTTTTCCCGTTTTTCAGCGGCCTGCATCGCTTCAAAAATCGCCTTGGCATCGGCGACGCGCTTCTTCAAGCCCTCATTGGCAGCCTTTGGGTCGTCCGGCAACGGCGTAGGATGCCCATCAGGAGCGTACTTTTCAATCCACTCCAAAGCAGCCTTGTTTCTTCCAAGGACGGCCATTCCTCCAATCGATCTTCCTGCCTCCTGAAATTGCTTCATGAGCGCCTCATTCTCTGCGGCGAGTTCCTCCGGCGTCATCGAGGCGACGGCCGGCGTACTGATGAACAAGCCGCTGCCCAGCACAAAATAAGCCCCGGCAGCCAGAATGCCCAACACCAGAACAACAATAACCACGTTTCCCGTTTGCAGCTTCTTCATGAAACCCGTTCCTTTCCATCTTGCCACACAGGCTATCTGTGCAGCGTTTTTTTGTCCTTTTGTGCCAGAGGCTCGATACGCGCTGTGCTGCCGTCCCTGGCACAAACGATCTTCAGGTTCTGACCACGCTCCGGGAGAACATCCAGCCTGTCCAGTTTATGGACGTATAGGCCACTGCCGATCCTCTGCACGCAGTAGCCGCGTTCCTCGTTCACGTGGATGATCTCGCCTTTGTACGTCTGGCCATCCTTGTGCGGCTCGACAAAAATCTTCGGTCAAGGAAAAAATTTTCTCTTTCAACGAAAAACATCAGGACTCAAGCCATTCTTTTCCATAGGCTACTACCACATCATCAAGGTTGAATCCAAAATTTTTCAAGCGCTCTACTCCCCAATCCGCTTTAAGAACCCTCGCTGTTGGTAGGTCTAAAGGAATTTGCATCGAAAGCTTTATTGCGAGATCCTTATTACCAAATTTCATTGCATCTGCAACCTGTCTTCCAATTTCCTTACGCCTAGCTTCTGGCATTGTAGACTGAAACATAAAGCCTATCCCCCTTTCGATGAGATTGTATTACTGCCTGAGAACACAGGTTTTTCGCTGTCGTCGTCTGCGGGTGCACGGCACGTCAAATTATCGGACGTTCCAGTACAGGATGTCTCCGCCGTCATACCTTTCTTTAGGGGCTATACTCTTGTATCCATCGTGTTCCACATCGAAGTTTTGAGCCATCTCCTTGCGCACGTCTTCAGGCACACCTTCAAGGCTGTACCCAATCCAGCACTTTTTGCTGTTCCCGTGAAATGACCAACGACCACTGGAAAAATCGACAGCGGTCTTAGGAATACCCAACTCATACAGCTTTTCAATGTAGGGACGCAAAATTTTTTCCATGTGTTCCGGTGTATCCAGGACGGTCCCCAGGTCAAAATCCTTGTTCTCTTCAATTTCCTTCCTGTGGTCATCAAGATAGCCCATCCCCATCAGGCCATTGAGGGCCAATTTAACGTTTTTGATAGGACCGAGTATGTTGTTCAGTTCCTCAGAGGTAGAAAATTTGTCGAACGTCTTCTTGTGGCTCTGGATACCGAGTTTCTCAAGCGTCTGTTCGTTCTCCTCAGCGTAATACTGTGTCAGCCAGTGCATTTCTTTCCCCTGCTCTGCCTGAAGTTCCTCAAAGACCGTGCGGGCCTCGCGTACACGGGCTTTCAGCTCAACGTTAGCTGCGGCCGGGTCTTCCGGCAGCGGAGCATCCTTTCTGTCTTTGCAGTATTTTTCAACCCACATGTTCGCAGACTTCGAGCCTCTAACGGCTATCATCTGCAATTCCATCGAAGCATCATGAGCCTGCTTCGTCAGCATCTCATTCTCCGCAGCGAGCTCCTCCGGCGTCATCGAGGCAATGGCCGGCGTGTTGATGGACGAGCCGCCGCTGCCTACCAGGGAATACACTCCGGCAGCTAGAATTCCCAGCACCAGGACAACAACAACCACGTTTCCCATTTGCAGCTTCTTCACGAAAACCGCCCCTTTCCATCTTGCCACACAGGCTATCTGCGCAGCGTTTTTTTGTTCTTTTGTACCAGAGGCTCGACACGCGCCGTGCTGCCGTCCCTGGCATAAGCGATCTTCAGGTTCTGGCCACGCTCCGGGGAAACATCCAGCCTGTCCAGTCTGTGGACGTACAGGCCGCTGCCGATCCTCTGGAGGCAGTAGCCTTGCTCCTCGTTCACGTGGATGATCTCACCTTATGTATGTCTGGCCATCCTTGCGCGGTTCGACAAAAATCTTTGGCGCCTCGATGAGGTTGAGTTCCTGGATTTCCTTCTCCAGCTTTACCGCTTCCGGGAAAAGCGCCTCGCGCTGGAGCTCTTGAAAGTGTTCGAGGCCTGCTCTCAGATTCGCCTGGCGGGCGGCATAGTATTCCGTTCGGGCATCCTCCTGTGCCGGAAAGTACCGCTTCCCAACGCCCAGATAGGATATTTGGCCGCTGACGAAGGTATACATGCCATCGCCCTGCGGAATACCTCGGATTCCGTTGGGAAAGATGCTCTCGACGTGTTCTCGGTAGGCTTTTGGGTCCCCAACGAGCTTCAGGGACAGCTCCGCTTCTCCGCTCCGCGAAAGCTGCTTGTCCAGTATATCGGAATCCGTCTCCTTCAGGTACTGCTCGACTGCGATACACTGGCGCTCCAGCTTGAGGGCATGGAGGGCGTTCCCGTCCTGTGACGCCTCCAACAGAACAGACGAAAGTTCCTTCAACGCTGCGTTGTAGCCGCTCCGATCCTCTGATGAAGCAACGGATTCAAATACTTTCGTTAAGTCAAGAAAAAGATTCTCTCGACTCGTTATATCAGGCTTCAAGCCATTCTTTTCCATAGGCTGCTACCACATCATCCAAATTGTGTCCAGATTTTTTTAACCGTTCAACACCCCAATCTGTCTTGAGAACACGAGCCATGGGCAACGATAAAGGAATTTGCTTTGCAAGTTTTATGGCTAGTTCTTTGTTTCCAGCTTTAAAGGCATCTGCAACCTGTCTTCCAATTTCCTTACGCCGAGCTTCTGGCATTGTAGATTGAAACATAAAGCTCCTCCCCCTTCCGAGTGACATCGTATCACTGCCTGAGAACACGGGTTTTCCGCCGCCGTCATCCGCGGTCAACGGTTGTACGGCACGTCAAATGATCGGACGTTCCAGTACAGGATGTCTCCGCCGTCACTCCTCGTCCCGTTCCCTGAGGCGCACCGTCGGGATCTTCGACAGGCGCGAGAAGGTCGAAACCGGCAGCTGCGGCGTCTCATCGGCCCCCTCCACCTTCGCGGAGCGCTTCGCCGCCTCCGCCGCAACCCGGTTCTCCGCGACGATGACGTCCCAGAGCTCCTTGCGCCAGATCTGCGTCGCCTGAGGCGCCGTGATCCCCAGCCTCACCACGTCGCCCCGAACGTCGATCACCATCACCTCGACGTCCGTCCCGATCTGTATGGACTCGTTGATGCGTCGGCTCAAGACCAGCATCAGCCCTGTCCCCCTGCAGCCGCAGCCTGACTCCGCATCCTCGTGCGCACGTCGTCGGGGAAGACGGCGTGGCGAATGGGGTACTCTTCGTTGAGCGCGATGACCTGCACGGCCTTGCGCGTCTTGAGGTTCAGCAGAATGGGCGCCCTCAGGTTCGCCGTCATGTTCCACGGTGCGCCCTCCGGAATGGACACCACGATCAGAAGGGCCAGGTCGGCGGGGTCCATGGAGCCCACCAGTTCCAGCTCGTCCTCCGGAATGCGCGCGTTATAATCCGGGCGCACCGCGTCCGGCGTCGTCACCGGCAACGCCAGAGCCGGGTCCTCCAGGTTCTGAAGCCACTTGATGGCGTTGTCCTCGCTCCCCACCAAAATCCAGCGATGCCGGTCCTCAAAGGCCGGAATGCCCCTGGGAAACGCCAGGACGTCCTCGTCCCCATAGGAGACCTCGCCAAACCGTTCCGTCGCTATCGTCGTTGCTGACATCTTTATCCTCATACTTTCACGCCCGCCACGAAAAATCAGGAAAACAGGGCGGACAAGACCTGACCGCCCTGCGCCTCCGACCGCCCCATCGAGACCGCCGGTCCGTCGTTTCGGCACTATTATACACGAGGCGCCCCGCAGCCCGGCGAGGGGCCGCGGACGCCCACCAAAAAGCCACAGGGGGCAAACGCCCTCCGCGGCCTGCAGGTCCTAGCGAATGAAGTCCAGCAGGCTGGGCTGGATCAGCTGGGCGATGACGGCGAGGTTCGACTGATAGACGTAGTTGGCCATCATGAGCTGCGTCGCGATCTCCGCCGGGTCCACCGTCGCAAGCTCGTCGTGGGTCTCCGTCAGCAACGTGTTCTCCGTCGTCAGGCGGTCCATGTTGGCCTTGTAGCGGTTCTGCATGGCGCCGTTGGAGGAGAGCACGCTCAGGACGTTGTCGATGAAGGCGTCGATGCGCGGCAGCATGACCTCGCTCAGGCCGGTCCGGTTCCCGGCCCGCACCGCCGCGGTGACGTCGCCGAACATCTCGTAGCCGTTCTGCTTCCTCTCGTTGGCGCCGCTGCGGTTCGTCGTGTTCTGCACGAAGATCCCCTGGGGTTTGCGCGTGTTGGCAGGATCGTCCAGCTTATACCCGCCCCGATAACAGGTCTTGACCTCGCTGGCGGTCCCGCCGAAGAACTCTGCCGTCCTATCTCCCGACGTTGTCATCGGAGTGCCGTCCGCCTTCACCTTCGTGACCTCGGCCCTGATCGAGTAGCCCCGCGGGGACCACAGCACGAGACGGCCCTCGTCGTTCAGCTCCGCCTTGACGTCGTAGTCCTGCATGCGGGCGTTGATGGTCGCCACCAGGTCCTTCGCATCCATCTTTCCGTTCCCGTTCACGTCGCGCATCGCCGTCATGTCGATGGTGTGCGTGTATCCCGCCACGGTGATCGAGAAGACGCTTCCTTCGGTCTCCCCCACCGACCACTCCATGCCGCTGACGTCCTTTTCGCCCTGGATGCCCGTGCTGAGGCCGAGGTGTTTTTTCGCGATCGTCCCCTTGACGTCGACGACGTTGACCGCCGAGCCGTCCTTTGCCGCGATGGAGAGGATGGGGTAGTCGCCGCTCTGCCGCCCCTCCTGCCCCAGGTGAGCGTCGAAGTAGTTGACGTAGAGCCAGTCCTTTGCCTGGGAGCGCAGGCGGTCCATGACGTCCTTCACCGTGTCGTTCTCCGAGACGTCGATGGTCACGCTGCGCCCCAGGCTCTCAAAGCGCAGGACGCCGGACGCCCCGAACTTCTGTCCGTCCTTCATTGGGGCCTCGGTCCGCTTCAGGTTGGCCGAGACGCCGCCGTGGATGCCGAGCTGGGCCGCGATGCCCCCCGCGTAGTCCGACCATTCGGGGTCGGAGAAGGGCAGGTCCACCACCGAGAAGGGCTCACCCGACAGGAAGTGGATGGAGGCGGAGTGCGGAATCTCCGCGCCGTTTTTGTCCACCGGCACGGTGAGCCCCATGACGTTCGAGCCCTCCTGGGCGTTCACCTGGTTCACGATCTCCCGCATCACCTTCACCCGATCGACCTCGCCGGTGGCGGGGTCCACGACGGCCTTCTTCGTGATGTTGACGTCGTAGGTCTTTCCGCAGTTCATCTGGACGCGCACCTTCACCCCCAACTCGTCGTCCACGCAGGGGGCCTCGGGAAAGACAATGCTCTTCACTCCCATGTCGGGGGTCGTGCGGAGCGACGTGGACAGGCCCATCTCGTCGGCGTAGTGTTGGTCGTTCATGTCCAGGAACAGGACCTGCTCGCCCTTCAGCCCGCGGATGACGAGGCGCTGCGTGGCCTTCTCTCCGTTGTAGCTGGTGCCAAGCCCCGACTCCGTCCCGTCCTCGCTGCGGCCGTCCTTGTTGTACACGTCCACCGTCACGTCAAGCCAACCCGCGCCGGCGTTTCGGATGCGGGCGGCCAGGTCGTCCATCGTGTACTCTCCGGGGTTCAGGGTGATGTCCGCCGTGTGCCCGCCGCTCATCACGCGCCAGTGCAGCGGCTTACCCTGATAGGGATTTGTCTTGGGATCATAAGGCTTCGTGGGGTCTTTCAGCTGCCCCACCTTCAACGTTCTGCCGTTCTCGAACTCCACGCTCTTCAGAGCCGTCTCCATCCCCAGAACATCGAACACGTCCATGTGGCTGTGATCGACGGGGCGCGTCTGCGGCTTGGAGGCGATGACCCCCCGCTGCTCCCCCGTCTCGGCGTCCTCGGCGAAGGTGAAGTCGAAGAGCGCCAGCGCCCCTCCGGACCCCGTGATGGTGAGGGAGGGGTAGTGCAGGGACTCCGCCGCGGCGTTCGTGGACAGGCCGTCCGCGGGCAGCTCGCCGACGCGCTTCGCCACGGCCACCAGCTGGTCCGCGTCGGCGGAGGTGCGGGAGTAGACGCCCTCGATGGCGTTGAGCTTCTCCGCGACGTCCGTCAGGGTGTCGCCCTCGTTGACGTAGACCGTCACCGACAGCTTGTCCCCCACCTTGACGGAGAGGGAGCTGGTGGAGCTCTTCACGGGCCCCGCCTCGCCGAACAGCTGCTGGACGCCTCCCGCAGCGCCGTGGTCCTTCACCGTCACCTGCCCGCGGGAGGACTGGAGCACCAGGCGTCCCGCGACGACGGAGGCCACGGGCACATCGCCGGCGTCCACCGGGATCTTCTTGTTGATCTCCGCCACCAGGTCCGAGATGGAGCGCATTCCGGCAAACTCGAAGTCGTAGTCCTTGCCGTCCACGTTGACGGTGATGCCCTTGCCCAGCGAGTCGTCGCGCCAGCCCAGGACGCTGGCCTTCCCCATGAGGCCGCTGTACTTCGCGGCCTCGCTCCGGCGTGCCGCGCCGAAGAGCTGCTCCGCCGCCGTGCCGTCCACGCGGATGGATTTACCGTCCGCGGAGGTCAGCACCAGCTTCCCGTTCCTGCTGGAGGCCGTGACGCCGGCGGGGAGAACGCCTGCCGTATTCAGTTCATCAAGCAGAGCCTTCACGTTTGCGGGGTCCGCCGCAAACGTGTAGGTCTTTTTCTCCTGGGTCCCGTCCTTCGCGGTCGTGACGACGGTCAGGGCTTTATCCTTCAGCCCGGACAGGGAGATGTCCGCCGTGCCGCCCAGCAGGGAGGCGTTCCAGTTCGGGGTTTCTACCTTCAGATTCCCTCCGGCCGTCGTCCCGGTCTTCTTGAACTGAATGCCGGCGATGGACTGTGGCATGGGCGTGTAGTCCGTGGTGGGCCAGCCGGTGATGCCCACCTTCTCGCCCGTGTGGCTCTTGATGACCATCTGCTGGCGGCCCGATGCCAGGTCCTTCTCCACCGACGCCCGGACCAGCATGTCCGCCCCCTGCTCCTCCAGGGAGCGGTTGACGAGCGCCGCCAGGTCGTCCAGGCTGATGCCCGACACCTCGCCGGGGTCGCGGAACTGGTTGTAGTCCGTCGGCTTCGTCTTCCCCGTCGCCACCTCGTCGATCCAGCGCTCCGGGATGAAGACGGAGATCGTCCGGTTCCCGACGGTGATCTGGACCTTTTCCTCGCGCCCCTTCCACTGCCAGTCCAGCGGCACGTAGTGGCTGCATACGAAATAGGCCTTCTCTTTGTTCGGAAGCACCTCACTGCCCGTGAAGGAGACGTCCCCCGTCAGGACGTTCGAGAGCGCGTACTTGATGCGCTCGTCCGTGCCGCGGTAGGTCAGGGTGCCGTCCGCGTTGAGCACGAAGGGGGCCTCCCCCGTGCTCGTGCCGCCGAAAAGGTACTGCCCTGCGACCTTGGTGTTCAGGGCGTCCAGGATGGTCTGCCGGTTGGCCTCGATCTGCTTTGCGATGATCTCGCGATCGCTCTTGCTCAGCGCGGCGTCTCCCGCCTGGATCACCAGGGTCCGGATGGCCTTCGCCGCGTTCAGGACCTGATCCAGCACGCCCTCCGCGTGCTTCAGGAGCGCCACGGCGTTCTCGCCGTTCTCCTTGTAGTCCTCGTTGGCCCCGATGGCGGATTGCAGCTCAAGCGCACGGGAGATGGCCGAGGGGTTCTCGGACAGGTTGGAGTACTTCTTCAGGGTCGCCAGCTGCTTTTGGAGGTTCTGAATGTTCCTGTAGTTGCCCTGCAGCGAACTCAAAAGAGTTTTGTAGGAGCCCACGCTCGTCGCTCGGCTGTACATGTCCTTACCTCACCTCTCCTGAACGGTTAGCGGCCCACCAGGCCGAAACCGTTGATGATCGCGTTCAACATCTCGTCCACGGTGGTCACGTAGCGCGACATGGCGCCGAAACAGCGGTTGAGGGTGATCATGTCCATCAGCTCCTCGTCCAGGTTCACGCCGGACACCGCCTCGCGCTGCAGGCCGATCTGTTCGGCCAGGCTGTCCTGCGCGGTGCTCATCAGCTGCGCGTGCGCCGCCTTGGAACCGACCTGGGAGAGCATCGCGTCGTAGACGCCCCTGATGGTCATCGTGCCGCCCTTGAGGACCCGCGCGGAGGCCAGGTTCGCCATGCGCAGGGCGTTGCTCCCGTCACCCGACCCGCCGCTCACTCCGCTCACGGCGACCCCCGCAGCGTTCTTCCGGCCCATCGCCGCCCCGATCAGGGCGTTGTCCGCCACCACGGCATCGTTGACGGAAAGGTTCGAGGCCGCCCTGGTCCGCGTGCTGAGGGGTTTGAAGAAGGCGACCCCCGTCGTCGTGATGTCGCCACCGATGCCGTACCCGGAATACTGATAGGCGTTGACGTGGTTCACCAGCCCCCAGGTCAGGTCGTTCAGCTGCCCCTGGAGGTTGGGGATGATCCCGTCCCTGGCCTCCTCGAGGGCCTTGATCGTGCCACTCCGGACGTGGTGGCGCACGGTGATGGCCGTGCTGCCGGCGTGCTTCAGGTTGAACCACATGCCCTCCTCCACCTGGGCGAGCTTTGACGCGCTGTAGTCGCTGCTCCCTCCCGACGCGGGGATGCGCCTCGCCTCCTTGAACCGGTTGTCCGAGGAGAGGTAGCGAACGCCGTTGAAGGTGAAGGAGGCGTCCTCCGCCACCGTGCTGATGGCCGCGACCTCGCGGTAGATGGGCGTTTTGTCCGTGGCGCTGACCGTGCCGATCTGTTCGAGGCGCATCAGCCCCAGGCGCCGCAGGACCTGATCGTTTCCGTCCGCCCCCCCCATCAGCGTGATGCGCTGCGCCTCGCCCGGCACGTCCGAGGCAATCGTCAGATACCAGGACTGGTCCGAGTCCTGCTTCAGCGAAGCGTGCACCCACTCCTCCGGCGCGGTGATCCCCAGCTCCGCCTGATACTTCTCGTTGATCTTGTTGCGGATCGTGGTGAGCGTGTCCGTCTCCTCCACGTCGATGGTGACCACCGACGCCTTGTTGACGATGCCCATGCGCTTCGCCAGGCTGCCCTCCACGTCGCTGATGGAGATCAGGAGGTGGTCCTTCGACTCGACGTAGAACTGCGTGGCCGTGCCCGTAGTCGGCCCCGACACGGCGGTGAGCCCGGATATCCCGCCGCTGGGCAGCGCCTGGTTCATGAAACCCGTCAGCTCCGCGACGGTCAGTGCGCCCGAAGCGCTGACGACGGGGTAGGGCGAGGGCGTCGGCCGGGTCGTATCCGCTCCAGACGCGAACACGTCGCTCGTCAGCTCCCACCTCTTGGAGGAATCGTTCCAGGATGCGGTGACGTCCACCTGATTGTCCGCCACGCCGATGCGGAACGTGTGCCGATCCCCCGCCTTGCCGGGGCCGATGATCTCCCCCTCCTTCAAGCCCTCGGCGGCGTTGGCCCGGAAGATGCCCGACGTGACGCGCGTGCCCTGGGTCCCCACCTGGATGCGGAAGGAGCCCTTGATGCCGAGGGCCTCCGTGGGGGACATGGGGCGGCTCCGCATCCGGGTGTTGCCCTTCTTCACCACCTGGACCGGCGAGAGCATCCCCAGCGTCCCTCCCACGTCCCGGACCTCCAGCGAACGGGTCCAGCCGTCCGCGTCGTTGCCCGCCTCGATGCGGAGGGACGTGGGCGGCATGACGCCGTCCGGCAGCAGCACGACCTTCAGGCCGGAAGCCGAAAGGTCGGGGCTCGCCGCGATGACGGTGTTCAAAAATTCGCCCAGCTCTTTAACGGTCAGCTCCGCGTCGCCCGAATCACCGTCCGTGCCCAATGGGTTCCCGTCGGAGTCCTTCGCCTTCAGGGTCCATTTCGAGTTTGCCGCATCCCAGGCGATGTCAACGGTGAAGCTGGTGGGCGTCCCGTCCACCTTCGTCGTTCGGATGGTGATGCTCCGCGTCCTCGCCTTGTCCGATGCGTCGCTCAGCATGACGCCGTCCTTAAACCTGGAGGTGGTCACGGCCCGCGTGTCGAGGCAGAGGGGGTCGCCGCCGCCCAGGGCCCACTCCCTGCCGTTCGCGAGGCGGTCGACGGTGAGATGATGCACCCCCTCCGGCCCCGTGGCCAGGACGTCGGCGACGTAGCAGTTCTCCACGATGTCGAACTCGTTCTCCGCCACCTGGACGTCGTAGTAGACCTGACCGTCCCACTGGAAGGCGTGAGCCCTCAGCTCGCGGACGTGGTCGCCCTGGATGAGGGCGCGCCCGTTCAGCGTCAGGAAGAACTCGCCGTTCACGTCGCCGTACCGCAGGGGCTCCTGAGGGGTGACGTCCAGCATCTCGGACAACTTGTCGAGGAGCAGGTCCCGCTGGTCCCTCAGGTCGTTGGCGTTCTGGTCCAGCGCCTCGGCCTTGTATATCTGCTTGTTGAGGGCGGCGATCTTGTGCAGGATCTGGTTCGCGTCCTGGACCGCGGTCAGGACCTGCTGATTCAGGTTCTTCGCGTACGTCTCAAACCCGGTGACGATCGTGTCCAGCACCCCGCCGATGGACCGGGCCGCCTCCACGAGGCTGCGCCGCGCGGCGGCGTCCTCCGGCTTCTGCTGCAGCGTCCGCATGGCAGCGTAGAACGTGTTCATCGCAGCGCTGAGCCCCTTGTTCTTCGGCTCCGGAATGTAGTTTTGCAGGTTCTGGTAGACGGCATTGATCGTGTCCCAATACCCCTTGGTGGCCAGGTTGGAGCGGTACTGAAAGTCGAGGAACTGGTCCCGGATGCGGACGATCTCGTCGGCCTTCATCCCCTGGCCGACCTGCCCAACGCCCGGAAGGTCCATGGGCTGCACCGTGGAGCGGAGCACCCGCTGACGGGAATACCCCTCCGTCCTCATGTTGGAGACGTTGTGCCCCACGGTCTGCATGCCGAGCCTGTAGGCGTTCAGCGCCCTCTTCCCCATCTCGATTCCCGAAAAAGCGTTGAGCATCTTCTACCCCCTGAAATCCGCCGCTCCCGCGTCCGCGGCGCCCTCACCCATGAGACGGCGCCACTCCGACAGCAGCATCGCCGTATACCGTTTATTTTGATCGATCAGCCCGCTCAGGATCGCCATCTCGGATTTCAGCACGAACACGGACTGGGTCAGCCGGTCCGCCGCGCCGTTGAACAGGGCGCGCTCAGCCTCATCCATGGGGACGGCCAGGGACTCCGCGCAGGGCTCACAGCCAAACTGCGCCGCCAGCCGCTTCGCCAGGTCGCTCCGCCGGAGCTCCTGGGTCTGCACGTCGAAGACGACCTCATGCATCTCCTTCATCAGGCCGTCCATCTCCTCCGCGTCCCCCACCTTCACGGCCTCGCGCTGATCCCGAACGACCTCCACCAGGTCGTCGATCGCGTCCGCTTCCTCCAGGACCGCGCTGATCAGAACCTCAACCTCGCCGCGCACGGCCTCGCCCCCCGCTAGTGGGCGTTCAGCATCCCCGCCACGATCAGGGAACGGGCCACCTGGTCCAGCTGCGGGACGTAGGTCCCCGCCTCCACCTGCTCCCTGTAGGCCGCGACGACGTCCTCCCGGACGTCCGGAACGTTCTTGAGCTCCGCGTCGATGCGGGCCAGCTCCACCGAAAACGAGCTGAAATCCGCCTCGTCCGTGCCGACGGACGTCCCTCCCATGCCGGCCTTCCGCCGCGCCCTCTTCGCGTTCGGCGCGTCGAAGCCGAACTGTCCGTATATCCTTCCTACCAAAGGAAACACGCTCCTTTCCGTCCTTCCTCGTTCGCATTCGCCCGTCCACCAGGGGCGTCCATGCCCGGTCTGCGCGCGGACGGCCTCGTTCCGGGTAGAGTATCGGAGCTTTCTCCCCCGCCCTTTACCCGCCGGCTCCACTCGCTCCACTCAGCCGGCGCTTCCCGCGGCGGCGCAGGCGCCCAGCACGGAGGCCCCAGCCGCCTCGCAGGCCCGCGCAAGGCAGGCCAGGGTCGCCCCCGTCGTGCACACGTCGTCCACCAGGACCACGCGGGCCCCGCGGACGCGAGGGGAGACGTCGAAGGCCTCCGGCCGAAGCGACAGCCGCTCCGCCCGGCTCAACCCCGTCCGGGGCGTCAGGGCGACCGCCCAGCGGGCCGCCTCCTGCACCCCGACG
>ERZ772967.1836-NODE-1836-length-14154-cov-54.754238_pt1 | contig 14154 bp, 9 predicted proteins | sample MGYA00511677_ERZ772967 | MGnify/ENA primary metagenome ERZ772967 (study PRJEB29015, sample SAMEA2737931) | human oral metagenome | biome: human oral; feature: human-associated habitat; material: dental | place: China | collected 2146 ...
CCGCGGAGCCGCAACGGGGATCCGTCAGGGTCTCCCGTCCGGGCGGTCCCGGCATTAGCGTGATCGGCATGAGTGAGAAGGCCCCCACCTCATCCACGACGGGCGTCCCCGCACCGGCGGACGCCCGAGCCGAGGTCAAGGACTTCCTGACGACCAGGCGCGCCAAGATCACTCCGCAGATGGCGGGGCTGCCCGTGGTCGGCGGGAACCGCCGGGTTCCCGGTCTGCGTCGCGAGGAGGTCGCCATGCTCGCGGGCGTGAGCGTCGACTACTACACGCGCCTGGAGCGGGGCCGCGTCGCCGGCGCCTCGGAGGAGGTCCTCGAAGCGCTCGCGTCCGCCCTGCAGCTCGACGACGCCGAGCGCCGGCACCTGTTCGACCTCGCCCGCTCCGCGTCCCCCACCGGCCGCGCCCGACGGCGTCGTTCCCGCGCGGACGGCAGCACGCTGCGGCCGAGGATGCAGTGGATCCTCGACTCGATGAGCGCTCCGGCGCTCGTGGAGGATTCCCTGAGCACCTACGTCGCCTCGAATCTCATGGGGCGGGCCCTGTACTCCCCGTTATTCATCGATCCCATGCCGCAGGCGAGTCAGAACGCCAACATGGCCCGCTTCATGTTCCTCGACCCTCGCAGCCATGATTTCTTCCCCAACTGGGCATCGGGCGCGGAGGACCTCGTGGCCATGCTGCGCCTCGCCGTCGGAGCGGGCCCGACGGACGAGCGTCTGACGGCGCTCGTGGGGGAACTGTCCACGCGCAGCCGCGACTTCTCCGAGCTGTGGGCCCGCCACGACGTGCGCTACCTGTGCCGTGGCGAGAAGGTCATCCACCACCCGGTGGTCGGCGAGCTGCACCTGGCCTACGAGCCGATGCCGCTGACGACGGCGCCGGGCCTGCGCATGACGGTCTACGCCGTCGAGCCGGGATCGCCCAGCCAGGACGCGCTGCGCCTGCTCGCCTCCTGGGCGGGCACGGAGTCGGCCCCCGCCGCGAGCCAGGGATCAACCGCCTCGACGTCGTGCCCCTGAGCGGGCCGGATCGCAGGAGGCGGACTCCGCGAGGTCCGCGCGCTCCTCGGCACCCCCGCCACGAGGCGAACGTGTCGGTGCGAGACCGACATTCCTGCGCGAGGCGGGCATTCCGAGCAGATGCGGGATCGCCCGCCCGCCGGCGACCGACATTCCTGCGCGAGGCGGGCATTCCGAGCAGATGCGGGATCGCCCGCCCGCCGGCGACCGACATTCCTGCGCGAGGCGGGCATTCCTGCGCGAGTCGGACAACGCCGTCGTCGGCCTCGCACCGAAATGCCCGACTCGTGGTCCCGGTGACCGGATGCGGCGCCGGCGGACCGATCTCGAGCCGGAACTCGACCGATCTCGGTGCGGAACCGAACCGATCTCGGCGAAAGGGGGCGGCGGCAGTGCCCGAGGTGCCCGCGACGCCCTCAGGCCTGGGGGCGCAGCTGGACCATGAGGGATTCGACGGCCAGCAACGGAGCGGCGTTGGAGCGCAGCCGCGCCCGGCACTCCTCGATGGCGGCGATGCGTGCCAGGGACTGCTCTGGGCCGGTGGAGGCGGCGACGCCGTCGAGCGCCTCGGACAGGTCGATATTGACCCGTTCGACGTCGCTGCCCATCTGGGCGGCGAGCACATCACGGTAGAAGGAGAGCAGGTCGATCATGGCCCGGTCCAGGACGTCGGTGCGGGCGCGCCTGGCGCGGCGCTTCTGGTCCTCCTCCAGCTGGCGGACCTGAGCGCGCAGGGCGGGCGGCACCCTGGCGCCCCCCTCCAGGCCCAGCGCCCGCAGCAGAGACGTCCTCTCCCTCGCGTCGCGCTCGGTGGTGGCGTCCTTGGCCTCGGCCTCAGCGGCCTCGACGAGCTCGGCGGCCGCCAGGACGGCATCGCCGACGCTGCGCAGGGACACGGGCGCGAGCAGGAGCCGGCGTCGGCGCTCCCAGGCGCCCGGATCGGTGGCCAGGTGCCGGGCGAGCCCGATGTGCGACTGGCTGGCCCTGGCGGCCCGCGCGGCGAGACCCGGCTCCGCGCCGTCGCGGCGCACGAGCAGCTCGGCGACGGCGTCGGCCGGCGGGATGCGCAGGGTCACCAGACGGCAGCGGGAGCGGATGGTGGGCAGGACGTCGTCGGCGGACGGTGTGCACAGGATCCACACGGTCCGGGGCGGGGGCTCCTCGATGGACTTGAGCAGCACGTTGGTGGTGCGCTCGGCCATGCGGTCGGCATCCTCGACGAGGAGGACGCGCCAGCGACCGGTCCAGGGGCGCCGCTGCGCCTCGCCGACGAGGGTCTTGACCTCCTCCATGCTGATGAGGAGCTTCTCGGTGGCCAGGCGCACGACGTCGGGGTGGGAGCCGGCCATGACGTCGCGGCAGGGCTTGCACTGCCCGCAGCCGGGAACCGGGCCGGTGCACTGCAGGGCGGCGGCGAAGGCGCGGGCGGCGACCGAGCGGCCCGATCCGGGCGGGCCAGTCACGAGCCAGGCGTGGGTCATGGCCGAGCCCTCGGGCCCGCCGGATCCGTCAGCGGGGTCGGTGGGGCCGGCGGAGGTGGCGCCGTCGGCGAGGTCGGCGGAGGTGGCGCCGTCGGCGAGGTCGGCGGAGGTGGCGCCGTCGGCGAGGTCGGCGGAGGTGGTGCCGTCGGCGAGGTCGGCGGCACCGGCCCCATCCGTGGCGACGGCCGAAGGGGGCTCCGCGACGCCCTCGCGCGCCTCGGCGACGGCGCGGGCCGAGCGGGCGGCCGCCTCGAAGGAGGAGACGACGGCCTCCTGCCCGACGACGTCGTCCCACACGCTCACCGCGCGCCCCCTCGGTGAGCGGTCGCCGCGGCGACGAAGGCCTCCAGGCCCACGAGCACGCGCTGGTGGGCCGTCCCGCCGCGCTGGAAGCGGGCGCCATGGCGCTGAACGGCGCCGACGGCGGCCTCGATGACGTCATCGGCGACCTCGTCGACGGAGCGATCGGCGTCGATGACGACGAAGCGGGCGGGCTCGGCGTCGGCGAGGGCGAGGAACTGGGCCCGCAGAGCGGCGTGGAAGGCGCCGGGCTCGCGCTCGAAGCGATCCTTGGCGCCGCGTGCCATGGTGCGGTGGGCGGCGAGGCCCGGGTCGGCGTCGAGCAGGACCGTCAGATCCGGGAGAAGGCCGTCGGTGGCCCACAGGGACAGGGCGCGGACCTCCTCGGGCCCCAGCGCCCGGGCGGCCCCCTGGTAGGCGATCGAGGAGTCGAGGTAGCGGTCGCTCAGGACGACGGCGCCGCGCTCGAGGGCGGGGCGCACCAGCGTGGCGACGTGGTGGGCGCGGTCGGCGGCGTACAGGAGCGCCTCGGCGCGGGGAGCGATGTCGCCGCCGTGCAGGAGAAGCTCGCGAATGGAGCCGCCGAGGTCGGTGCCGCCGGGCTCGCGAGTCAGGACGCGGTCGACGCCGGCGGCGGCGAGGAGATCGGCGAGGATGCGGATCTGGGTGGTCTTGCCGACGCCGTCGCCGCCCTCGAAGGAGATGAACAGGCCCGGGTGCGCGGAGCCGGGCGCGTCGGGCGCCTCGAGGACGTCCTGCGGGGGAGAGGCGCTGTCGGTCACGGTCCCAGCGTAGCGGGCCTCGTCGGCGAATCCGCGCCATCGCCGAGATCGGTCCAATTCCGGCTCGAGATCGGTCCGGTTCCGGCTCGAGATCGGTCCGACGGCGCCGCATCCGGTCGCTGGGACCACGAGTCGGGCATTCCTGCACGAAGCCGGCATTTCTGCGCGAGGCCGACGACGACGTCGCCCGACTCGCGCAGAAATGCCCGACTCGCGCGGAAAAGCCCGGGCCGGCGGGCACCGCCGGAGCGGCCCGGCGCGGTTAGTCCTCCTCGGCCTGGTTCTTGATCGTGTTGTAGTCGCCGAGGTCCTGAATCTGCGGGGTGTTGCCGGCCCACAGCACGGTGTTGAACCTACCGGTGACGGTGACACTTCCCGTGTCGCGCACGTAGACGTGGACGTCGGTTCCGTTGACGATGACGTTCTGGGCGTAGTCGACCACGACGTCCACGTAGTCTGAGTTCACCGTCAGGTCAGTGACATCGCCCTCGATGACGATGTCCTTGAAGCTGCGATCGACGACGACCTGACCGTTGCTCGGCGTCATCGTCATGTCCTTGCTCTGCTGCGTCGCCACCCAGTCGTCGTTGGTGATGGTGACCCCGGCGCCCGGGCGCGAGGGATCGGCGGACGGCAGCGGCGGCAGCGCGGTGGGCGAGCCGCTCGGCGACGGCGTCGTCGAGGGCACGGGTACCGACGGCGGGTCGTCGATCCGCCTCGTCGTCGGCGTCTGCGACGCGGAGGCCGCAGGCGTGGGGGTCCCGGAGGATGCACCGGAATCGGAGGGCGCCTCCGCGGCGCCCCCGGAGCTCCCCGAGCCTCCGCCCGCGCGGTCCAGGGTGATCGAGCAGGCTCCCAGCCCCGCGCTCAGGGTCAGGGCGCAGGCCAGGGCGACCAGGCGGCGCACGGGGCAGGACGGCGCAGGACCACCCGCGAAGGCGCCGGAGCGGGAGGCGGCGGGGCCGAGCGAGCCCGCTGAGGAGAGAGGGCCGGATGAAGACGGGGAAGGGGCCGGGGCCGCGAGGGACTCCGGGATCGCGGAGGCGATGGTCATGGGATGCTCCTTGTGGATTCCTTAACGGATTCCTTGTGAACTTCTTGCGGGTGAGGACGGGAACGGGTCAGAAGACGGGGATCATGATCTCGACACGGCGGTTGAGCTGGCGCCCGGCCGGGTCGTCCGAGCCGTCGGGAGCCGTGTTGGGCGCCACCGGCTGGGTCTCCCCGTAGCCGACGGCGGTGAGCTGGGTGGAGGTGGCGCCGGACGCGCGCAGGGCATCGACGACGGCCTGGGCGCGCTGCTCGGAGAGGGTCTGGTTGTAGGCGTCGTCCGCGACGGAATCCGTGTGACCGGCCACGGTCGCCTTCGGAGCACCGGCCTGGGAGAGCACCCGGGCCAGGGACGCGAGCACCTCGTTCGACTCCGGGCGGATCTGGTAGGAATCGACGTCGAACAGGATGCCGGCGTCCAGGGAGATGGCGGTGCCGCAGGACTGCACCGGTTTGATGGCGTCGATCGAGGGGAAGGACCCGACCTTGCCGACCGGCGACAGGGGCTTGGCCGCAGTGCTCTGGCCGTTGACCAGCGCCGTGCCGTCGCCGCGGTTGAGGATGGACAGCGACCCATCGCTGTAGGTGCCCGTGCCATCGCCGTTGTTGACGATGCTCACGGAGCCGCGCTTGTAGGAGCCCGAGCCGTCGCCGTTGATCACGGTGCTCTCCCCGGTGGTGGAGTCGGTGGAGGTACCCGAGCCGTTGGTGTTGACCGTCACGGACAGGTGCTCGTCCACGTAGGTCCCCGAGCCGTCGCCGTTGGTCACGATCCTCGTGGTCCCGTCCGTGTAGGAGCCCGACCCGTTGCCGTTGTTGACGACGGTCGCCTTGCCATCCGTGTAGGAGCCCGAGCCGTCGCCGTTGTTGACGACGGAGCCGGTGGCGTCGGAGGAGGCGACACCGCCGTTGCCGGTCAGGACGGTGCTGGTGGAGCCCAGGTAGATGCTCCCGGCCTGGTCGCAGCGGGCGGGTGAGACGGTGACGCCGGGGACGGAGTCGACGGCGGCGGTCTGGTCGGAGGTCAGGGAGCCGCGGTCGGCCGTGAGCAGGCCCATGTCGGGCAGAGTGAACAGGGGGACGGGCGGCGCCTCGCCCAGGGCGTACCCGGGCACCGTCGTGCCGGCCGAGGCGGAGGCGGACGCGGAGGGAGTCGCCGGGGCGGCCGAGTCCGCGGCCCCGGGGCTCGTCGCCTGAACGGAGGCGGGGGCGGTCGACGGGTCGGCGGCGCCCGCCTCCGAGGAGGGTGCCGCCACCGGAGCCGAGGCGCGGCAGGCGCCCAGGGCGAGGCAGGCGGCACTGAGCAGGACCGCGCAGGCGACGGGACGCCGGGGGCGCACTCCGACAACGGCGATGCGGGCGTGGGTGACGTGATTCATGTGGATGACCCTACGATCGGGATGTCGCTGCGATGTCATCGCCCTGTCGCGGTCCTGCGACAGACGGTGCGCGCAACCGGCGGTGCGCGCACCGTGGTACTTTCGCGGTATGACGCTCTTCTCGGGTACTCGTCTCGGGCACCTGGCGGCAGCGCTGGCGGTCCTCGTCCTGGTCGTCGCCCCGACGGCGGCCTGCCGGTGGAGTCCCGGGAGCGCGCGGGGCGAGACGGCGGCTGGCGACTCCTCCGCGGCGGAACCGGCGGAATCCGGGCAGGCCTCGTCGAACGGCGCGCCCGCGGGCCTGGAGCCCTTCTACGACCAGGATCTGTCCTGGAGCGACTGCCCGGACGGCGCCGTCGGCTATCAGTGCGCCACGGCGAGCGTCCCGCTGAGCTACGACGACCCGGCCGGGCAGACCGTCTCCATCGCCCTCAGGCGCCTGCCGGCCTCCGACGGCGGAGCCGAGCTCGGCTCCCTGTTCCTCAACCCGGGCGGTCCGGGCAGCAGCGGTACCGGCATGGTCGCGTCCGCCGCGTCCGCGTACACCCCCGAGATGCTCGCCTCCTACGACCTCGTCGGCTTCGACCCGCGCGGCGTCGGCGACTCGACCCGTCTGACCTGCTGGTCCCCCGACGACCTCGCGTACACCGGCGGCGAGGACGGCGACGGCAGTGGTGACGGCGGTGACGGCGGTGCCGCCGGAGACGACGCCGCGGGCGCGGCGCCCTCCGACGAGGCGGGCGGGGACGCCGAACCCCCCGAGCCCTCTGAATCCGCTGGCCCCGCCGGCCCCGGGGCCGCGCCGTCGGACGACGCCTCCCCCGCCCCGACGATCGACGACATCTTCTGGACGTCAACGGTCGCCAAGGGCGCGGCCGACGCCGCCGCGTGCCGGAGGTACTCCGAGGTCCCGGATCTCATCGATCACATGGGCACGTTCGACACGGCCCGGGATCTCGACGTCCTGCGCTCCGCGGTCGGCGACGAGCGGCTCGCCTACCTCGGCTACTCCTACGGCACCTCCATCGGCAGCGCCTACGCCGAGCTCTTCCCCGGCAATGTCGGGCGTGTCGTCCTGGACGGCGCGACGGACCCGACGCTGACCCGCTCGGAGACGGCCGACGCCCAGTTCGCGTATCGGGAGAGCCGGCTGCGGGCGTATCTCGACTACTGCCTGGGGCAGGACGGATGCCCGGTCACCGGCACCGTCGATGAGGCCGTCGCGCAGGTCACCACCTTCTTCAAGAGCCTGAACGCCGCGCCGCTCACCGTCACTCTGGACGGACGGGCCAGCCGGATGGACGGCTCGGCGGCCTTCAACCGCGCGCAGAGCCTGTGGCTGGCCCGCCCCGAGTACTGGGACGCGCTGACCGGGGCCCTGTCCCGGGCGATGACCCGGCGCGACGGCAGCGAGCTCGCGCGCGCGAGCGCCCTGGCGCCGGAGTCCGGCCAGATCACGACGCCGAGGACTCAGGAGGAGGCGCGCTTCGCGATGATCCACACCGCGGTGACCTGCGCCGACTCCCCCGACGTCGCCGATCGGGCCGTATGGAACGCGAACGCGTCGCGGGCGTCCGAGGAGTACCCGTTCATGAGCGCCATGGGCTCGCTGCCCGCCGGGACCGACGCCTACTGCCACGGCTGGGGCGTCGTCTCGGCCTCCGCGCCGACCGCGACCCGAGCCCCCGGCTCGGCGCCGATCCTCGTCGTCGGCGTCACCGAGGACTCGCAGACCCCCTACTCATGGGCGCAGTCCCTGGCCTCGCAGCTCGACGCCGGGCACCTGCTCACCGTCGAGGGCCACCAGCACGGCGCCTCGCTGTCGAACGCATGCGCCACCTCGCGCGTCAGCGACTACCTGGTCGATGGCTCGCTGCCCGATGAGGGGGACGTCTGCCGGATCGATCCGCTGCCCGCCGACGTCGCCGACGAGCTCGCGCAGTAGAGCCATGAGAACCGCGGTGGCGCTCGGAGCGGCCGGGCGCCCCGGCCCGAGCGCTCGGGCCGGCGACCCCGTCGGCCCCGGCCCGAGCGCTCAGGCACCTCCCGTCGGCCCCGGCCCGAGCGCTCAGGCACCTCCCGTCGGCCCCGCCACCGGAAGCGCCAGCCACACGCGCGTGCCCACTCCCTCGCGCGAGGTCATGCTCGCATTCCCGCCGTGGCGCCTGGCGATCGTGAGTACCAGGGGCAGCCCCAGCCCGGAGCCGGGCAGCGCCCGGGCGTTGTCGGCACGACCCAGCTCGCGGAAGACGAGTCCCATCTCCCGCTCGGGCACCCCGATGCCCGTGTCGGCGACCTCGATCGTCACCATGCCGCTCTCCTCCCGGCCGCGCACCTCGATCGCTCCGCCGGCGGGGGTGTACTTGGCCGCATTGGACACGACGTTGTAGACGGCCGAGTAGAGGAGGTCGCCGTCACCGCGCACGTGCGGCAGGGGCCAGGGGATCGACGGCAGGTCGAGGCGGATGCGCACGGCGACCCCGCGCCCGGCGGCCTCCTCGATGACGGCGGTCACGGCGTCCTGGACCGTCTCGGCGAGATCGACGTCCTCCAGGTCGAGGGGCGCCGCCTCGAGCTCGGAGAGCTTACGCAGATCGGTCAGCAGACGGCTCATCCTCCGGGATTGGGCATCGACGACCTCGAGGTTGACGGCGATGGCGGGAGAGGCGCTCTGGGAGGCGTCGGCGACGGCGGCGCGCACCGCTGTCAACGGGTTCTTGAGCTCATGGTCGAGGCGGCGCAGGAAGTGGCGGTGCTGCATGCGCGCCTCCTCCTGAATCTGACGGCGCAGGCGTCGGCGGTCGGCGTTCCGACGGTACCGGCCGACGATCATGATCAGCGCGATCAGGAGGACGACGACCAGGGCCTCGCCGACGACCAGCGCGGGCGACGCCGCGATGCGCAGGCGCAGATCGCCCCACAGCAGGTGCGTCACGGCGGTCAGCACCACCGCGACGCCCAGGAGGAGAACCCATCCCACCAGGGCGGGGCGCAGCAGCCGGTCCTCATCGGAGGACGGCCCGCCCTCGCCGGTCCGGGTCACGCGTGGACCTCGGCGCGGAAGCGGTACCCCACGGAGGGGACGGTCTCGATGTAGACGGGCGCGGAGGCGTCGTCGCCCAGGACCTGGCGGATCTCCCGGACGCGGTGGTCGACGGCCCGCGTCGAGGAGGCGAAGTCGATGCCCCACAGGGCCGACAGGAGCGCGTCCCGGGTGTGGAGCTCGCCGGGATGGCTCATGAGGTAGTCCAGGAGCGTCACGGCCTTCGGCGTCAGGGAGAGCTCGCGCCCCCGCAGCTCGACGCGACGCGCGGGCCGGTACAGGACGAGGTCGCCGGACACGAGGCGGGTCGCGGCGGTCAACGGCTGTCTGGTCCCCCGACTGCGACGCAGGACCGCGCGGATGCGGGAGGCGAGCTCGGCGGGGTCGAAGGGCTTGGACAGGTAGTCGTCGGCGCCGTCGTCGAGGGCGGAGACCCTCTCGTAGGAGGCGTCGACCTGGGTGAGCAGGATGATGGGCGTCCAGGCGCCGCCGGCCCGCACCCGCCGCACCAGCTCCCGCCCGTCCATGCGCGGCATGAGGACGTCGGAGACGACGATATCGACCTCGTAGGCGGCCAGGAGATCCAGCGCCTCGACGCCGTCCGAGGCGAGCATGACCCGATACCCGCTGCGCTCCAGGTAGGGGCCGAGAGAACGGCGGATGGGGGCCTCGTCATCGACGAGCAGAACCGTGGCGGGCGAGGAGGCCGGTGCGGCGGGCTGGGTCATGAGCGCCCTTCCGAATTCACAGAATTCACTGAGCCCGCAGAATCCGTAGAATCCGCTGAATTCACTGGACTCGTCGAATTCGCCGAGCGCGCTGAATCTGCAGGATTCACTGGGTGAGTTTCCCGGTGGTGTTGCCGGCGCCCTGGTCCTGGATGTCGGGGTCGTCTTCGAGCCAGTGGACGGTGACGCCGGAGCCCTGGATCACGAGGTGGTCGATGTCGCGCGCATAGACCACGACATCGGATCCCTGAATGGTGAGGGTGTCAACGTCCTCAGCGGCGATCCTGGTGCTGGCGCCCTGAATCGTCAGGCTGTCGAGGTCGCCCACCAGGTTGAGGGTCTCGCCCGCACCGGGGACCGCGTAGCTGCCGGAGACCTGTTTGCGCTCGCCGTTGCTGAGAATGTCCTTCCACGTGGGATCGGTGATCGCGGCGTCCTCGGCGTCGCCGCCGTCGTGGTCGTGGTCGTCGTCGCCGCCGTGGTCATCGGAGTCCTCGGTGCTCATGGAGCCCCGGGGGCTCGCGGAGCCGTCGGCGCCGGCCGAGCCGCTGGAGCCGGAGTCCGCCTTCTGGGCCTGGGAGGCCGCAGGCGAGGCGGAGGAACCGGAGTCGGAGCCATTGAAGGACATCGAGCAGGCGCCCGCCGACAGGGCGAGCGTCAGAGCGGCGGCTCCGGCAAAGGCGGTCCTGGGAAGGTGCATGTGAGTCAGTTCCTCTCGGGAATCAATCGGGGAATTCGTGCGAAACGTATCCTACCTGTCGGTTCTCCTCAAACTGTCGCAGCTCTGTCGCAGGGCTGCGACGGCGGCCCCGTGATACGGCCGGGCCGGGAGTCGGGCATTTTCGCGTGAGTCCGACGGCGCCGTCGTCGGACTCACGCAGGAATGCCGGTTTCGTGCAGAAATGCGCGACTCGCGGCTCCGGCCGCCGGGCGCGCCGTCGTCGGAGCGATCTCGGTGCGGAACCCGACCGATCTCGAGCCGGAACCCGACCGATCTCGGCGCGGAACCGAACCGATCTCGGCGTTAGGAGGACGAGGACTTGTCGGCCCGGGAGGCCGTCGATTTCCTGCGGGAGGTCGTCGATGCCCGGGCGGACTTCGACGACTTCTGAGCGGTCTTCGTCGTCTTCCTGCGGGTCGTGCGCTTCTTGACGGGGCCCTTGGCGCGCTTCTCCGCGAGCAGCTCGTAGGCGCGCTCCGGGGTGACGGTGGCCGGGTCGTCACCCCGCCTCAGGGTCACGTTGACCTCCCCGTCGGTGAAGTACGGCCCGAAACGGCCGTCCTTGATGACGACGGGCCGGCCGGACTCCGGGTCCGTGCCGAGCTCGCGCAACGGGCCGCGGGCGGCGGCCTGGCCTCGACGCCGCTTGGGCTGCGCGAAGAGCTCCAGGGCCTGCTCGAGGGTCACCGTGAAGATCTGCTCCTCGGTCTCCAGGGAGCGCGAGTCCGTCCCCTTCTTCAGGTACGGGCCGTAGCGGCCGTTCTGGGCGGTGATGTCGACGCCCTCGGGGTCCTGGCCGACCACGCGCGGCAGGCTCAGCAGGTCGAGGGCCTGCTCCAGGGTCACGGTGGACAGGTCCATGGAGCGCAGCAGGCTGGCCGTGCGGGGCTTGGGCCCCGCCGTCTTCGCAGACCTGGCGGACTTGGTCGTCCTCCTGGCCCTCGTCGTCCTCCCGGACGGCTCCCCGGACTTGTCGGCATTGTCGGCCTTGGCGGTCCCGGAGTCCTCCTCGGGCTCGGGGAGCACCTCGGTGACGTAGGGCCCGTAACGGCCGTCCTTGGCGATGATCATGTGCCCGGTCGCCGGGTCGACGCCGAGCTCGCGGCCGTCGTCGGCGGCGCGCTCGAACAGCTCTCGCGCCTTGGCCACCGTGAGCTCGTCGGGGGCGACGTCGGCGGGCACGTTGGCCCGTTTGCCCTCGGAGTCCTCCAGATAGGGGCCGTAGCGGCCCACCCGCAGGGTGATGCCCTCGCCGATCTCGATGGAGTTGACGGCGCGGGCGTCGATCTCGCCCAGATTCTCCACCAGGGACCTGAGGCCCTGCTCGGCCTCGGTCCGCTCCGTCCGCGTCGCGCCGTCGCCGCCCCCGGCGGGCTCCTGCGCGCCCTGTCCGAAGTAGAAGCGGGTGAGCCAGGCGACCCGGTCCTCCCGCCCGGCGGCGATGCGGTCGAGGTCCGCCTCCATGGAGGCGGTGAAGTCGTAATCGACCAGCTCGGCGAAGCTCTCCTCCAGCAGGCGGGTGACGGCGAAGGCGAGCCACGTGGGCACGAGGGCCTGACCGCGGTGATCGACGTAGCCGCGGTCAGAGATCGTGGACATGATCGCCGCGTAGGTGGAGGGGCGGCCGATCTCGCGCTCCTCCAGGGCCTTGACCAGGGAGGCCTCGGTGTAGCGCGGCGGCGGCGTGGTCTCGTGGCCCGAGGCCCGCGAGGACAGGGCGGTGAGCTCGTCGCCGGCGCTCATCGCCGGCAGGCGCGCGTCCCTGTCGTCCTTGGCGCCGGCCCTGCCGCCGGACTCCGACTCGTAGCGCTCGGCGTCGCGCCCCTCCTCGTAGGCGGCCAGGAATCCGCGGAAGGTGATGACGGTGCCAGAGGCGGTGAACCCCGCCGTGGAGAAGGCCGGGCCCGCATCCCGCGAGTCCCCGCCCGCGGTGCGCAGAGGCACCTCGACCCTCACGGTGGCGGTCGAGCCGACGGCGTCGGCCATCTGGGAGGCGACCGTGCGCCTCCAGATGAGCTCGTAGAGGCGGAACTGGGAGCCGGTGAGCCGGTCCGCCACCTGGGCCGGGGTGCGGAAGTGGTCCCCGGCGGGACGGATGGCCTCGTGGGCCTCCTGGGCGCCCTTGGCCCTCGAGGCGTAGACGCGGGGGCGCTCGGGGACGTACTCGGCCCCGTAGAGCTCGGCCACCTGGGCGCGCGCCGCCGCCACGGCCTGACCGGACAGCACCGTGGAGTCGGTTCGCATGTAGGTGATGAAGCCGTTCTCGTACAGGCTCTGCGCCACCCGCATGGTCTCGCGCGGGTTCATGCGCAGCTTGCGGGAGGCCTCCTGCTGGAGGGTTGAGGTGGTGAAGGGGGCCGCGGGGCGGCGCCTGTAGGGCTTCTCCTCGACCTCCGCCACGCGCGGGCGGCCGCGCTCGACGGCGTCGGCCACGGCCCTGGCCCCGACCTCGTGCAGGTGGACGGCGCCGGCCTCGACGGCGGCCGGGCGCAGCGCGCCGGCGTCGGTGAAGTCCCGCCCCGTGGCGACGCGACGTCCGTCCAGGGTCGCCAGGCGGGCGGTGAAGGCGCCCTCCCGGCGGGCGTCGTCGGCGGTCGGCGGAGCGGCGACCGGCCCTGCGGTCCCGGGGGGTCCTGCGGAGTCAGCGGACTCTGCGGACTCGGTGAACTCGGCCTCGACCCCCCAGTAGCCGGCCGCGACGAAGGCCATGCGCTCGCGCTCGCGCTCGACGACCAGCCGGGTGGCCACCGACTGGACGCGGCCGGCGGACAGGCCCGCACGTACCTTGCGCCACAGCACGGGGCTGACCTCGTAGCCGACCAGGCGGTCCAGGATGCGCCTGGTCTCCTGGGCGTCCACCAGATGGATGTCCAGGTCGCGGGTGCTGTCCAGGGCGCGAGTGACGGCCTCCCGGGTGATCTCCGTGAAGGTCATGCGGCGCACGGGCACCTTCGGCTTGAGGACCTGGAGGAGGTGCCAGGCGATGGCCTCGCCCTCGCGGTCGTCATCGGTGGCGAGATAGAGCTCGTCCGCGTCCTTGAGGGCTCTGCGGAGCTGGGTGACCGTCTTCTTCTTATCGGGGTTGACGACGTAGTAGGGCTTGAATCCGTCCTCGACGTCGACCGCGAACCTGCCGTAGGGGCCCTTCTTCTCGGCGGCCGGCAGCTCGGAGGGCTGGGCCAGGTCGCGGATGTGGCCGATGGAGGCCTCGACGTCGAAGTCCTCGCCCAGGTAGGCGGCGATGGACCTGACCTTGTTGGGGGACTCGACGATGACGAGCTTGGTGGACACGGCTGCCTTCCTCGCGTTTCTTCCGACGGCACGGCGCCACCGCGGGCCCGCTCGGAGATGCAGGAGGCCGCCGGGCGGCCTCCTGCGGGTGACTGTAACGCATGGTCCGGCGCAGCCGGACACGGATTCGCCTCGCGGTCTCACGCGAGCCGGGCGAATCCCGGCGTCGTCGGCGCCGGACCCGTCCACGACGGCGCCCGGCGGGCTCGCCGACCGGTTGCGCCCGCTCGCCCGTCGGTCGACTCGCCCGTCAATCGACCTGGGCCAGGGCCGACCGGAGCAGTCCGAGGCGCTGACGGATGACGGCCTCGTCGAAGGGCAGGTGCAGGCCGCGGCACTCGGCGGCGAGCG
>ERZ772967.1837-NODE-1837-length-14147-cov-27.317627_pt1 | contig 14147 bp, 12 predicted proteins | sample MGYA00511677_ERZ772967 | MGnify/ENA primary metagenome ERZ772967 (study PRJEB29015, sample SAMEA2737931) | human oral metagenome | biome: human oral; feature: human-associated habitat; material: dental | place: China | collected 2146 ...
AAACCCACAAACAGCCGCCCCGGCCCAGACTACGCCAACTGCCCACCCACGCCGGACCGGCCGAAACATCCGGACCAGAAGGGCAAGAGAGCCGGAAAGGCCAGAAAGGCCAAACTAACCGATCATGCCAGGCGCGCCTCGAAGCTTTCGAAGCCCGCCCGGCTTGCCGCATCGACCATTTCGGCGAGGCGCTTCGCCCAGGCCCGTCGGTCCCAGGCAAGTGCCTGAGCGCGGAAAGCCAAGGGCGTGCCGTCGGTTCGGGCCTCCTGCAACGCGAAGTTCCGCACCCCGCGAGCGCGCAGTTCTTTGAGCAGCTCCTCGAAACGCTCCGTGGCGGGCGCGCCGGGGTATACGGTTGTGCGGACCTCGTAGTCGAGAGGGCCGGCGTCGGCGCGCTCAACTGAGCGAACTGAAGCGTCCTGTCCGCTTGCGAGATCGGAGCCGGCGCCCTCGTCTGCACGTTCCGCGCGGGCGCGCTCGGCCACGCGATCGGCGTCAACAGCCCCAGCCGCGAGAGCCGGGCATGCGCGTTCGGCCGCCGCCTCGAGCACGGCGTCCAGCGACTGCCAGGCCTTTGCCCCCGCCCCGAAGCCGGTCGCGGCAGCGTAATCGTCCGGCATCGCCTTGATGTCGATGCCCACCCAGTCGGTGTGCGGCAGCGTCTTCGCGAGCGCGCGCGGGTAAACCCCGGCCGTGTGCAAGCCGACGCCGAAGCCCATCTCGCGCACCCGCCTTGCCGCATCGACGACTCCCGCCTGACGCAGCGCTTCGCCGCCCGTCAGAACGACGCCGTCAAGCAGCCCCGCCCGCCGAGCCAGAAGCGCCTCCACCTGGGACCACGGCACGGCCCCGGGGACCTTCGGGTCGAGGATCGCCTCGTTCTGGCAGTACGGGCAGGCCAGCGGGCAGCCCTGGAGGAAGACCGTGGCGGCGAGCTTGCCGGGCCAGTCCACCGTGGAAAGGGGAACCAGCCCGGCGATCACGAGAGAGTCGGCGGAAGGCTCGGATTTTTGCGCGCGGGACGAGGTCCGGGGCCTTGGGCCGTTTTTAGGAGGCTTCGACCTCGGGACCGAAGCCTCCGCATTCGTTTCGTCTGCCGCAGGCTCGGGCCTCGGGGCGTCGGCGGGAGGTGCGATGCCTCCCGCCGACGCCCCCGCAGCCGGCTTCTCTGCCGCCGTCACGGCCGCGGCGCCCCGGCTCCCCCGGGCACGCTCGCCGCGTCTGCCGCAGCGGCATTCGCCGCGCCGTCGTCGTCGATCGAAGCGCCCGCGCCAACGGCAACGCCAACGCGCTCCGCATCGGCCGCGGCATCGCCGGTCGAGACTCCCGCGCCAACCGTCGCGCCCGCCGCGCCGATCAGGCCTTCGGCGTCGACCTTCCCGCGCACGTCCGCGCTGATCTTGGGCAACTGCGACGCCCTCTCTGTGAAAGGCGTGCGCTCGTTGTACTCGCCTTTCTTCCCGATGTTGAAGGAGGCCACCGGGCGGAAGTAGCCCATGACCCGCGTCCACACCTCGCATTCCTGCGGCTCGGCCTCGGGGTTTTCGGCGGCGCAGCGTTCGCAGAGATTGTGCTCGCCGGCGAGGTAGCCGTGGACCGGGCAGATCGAGAACGTGGGGGTGATAGTGATGTACGGCAGGTGGAAGTTCGTCAGCGCCCGCCGCACGAGCTCCTTGCATGCCCGGCCCGAGCTCATCCGCTCGTTCATGTACAGGTGCAGAACCGTCCCTCCCGTGTACATCGACTGCAGGTCGGCCTGCATCTCGAGCGCCTCGAAAGCGTCTTCCGTGTAGGCGACGGGCAGCTGCGAGGAATTCGTGTAGTACGGCTGAGCGTCCGTCCCCGCCTGGAGGATGCCGGGGAAGCGCTTGCGGTCTTCCTTTGCGAAACGGTACGTCGTGCCCTCCGCCGGAGTGGCCTCGAGGTTGTACAGATTCCCCGTCGCCTCCTGGTAGGAGACGAGGCGGTTGCGAACGCGCTCGAGCACGCGCAGGGCGAAGGCGTGGCCCCACTCGTCGGTGATGTCGCAGCGGTCGTCCGTGAAGTTGCGGATCATCTCGTTCATCCCGTTGACGCCGATCGTCGAGAAGTGGTTGTTCAGGTGCCCCAGGTAGCGCAGGCTGTAGGGGTACAGGCCGGCGTCCATGAGCTCTTGGACCTTCGCCCGCTTCTTTTCCAGCGTCGAGGATGCGAGGTCCGCCAGGTGGTCGAGGCGCGCGAAAAGCCCTTCTTCGTCGCCCGCGTACACGTATCCGAGCCTCGCCAGATTGATCGTGACGACGCCGATCGAGCCGGTCAGCTCAGCCGAGCCGAAGAGGCCGTTGCCGCGGGCGAGCAGCTCGCGCAGATCCAGCTGGAGGCGGCAGCACATCGAACGGATCATGCCCGGGTCCAGCTCGGAGTTGATGAAGTTCTGGAAATAAGGGAGGCCGTACTTGGCCGTCATTTCGAACATCAGCTGGGCGTTCGGCGAATCCCAGTCGAAGTCCTTCGTCATGTTGTACGTCGGGATCGGGAAGGTGAAGACCCGGCCGTCGGCGTCGCCCTCGGTCATCACCTCGATGTAGGCGCGGTTGATCATGTCCATCTCGGCCTGCAGCTCGCCGTACGTGAAATCGCAGACCTCCTCGCCGACGTAGGGGTGGTCCTCGGCGATGTCGGCCGGGCACATCCAGTCGAACGTGAGGTTGGTGAACGGGCACTGGCTCCCCCAGCGCGAGGGCACGTTGAGGTTGAAGATAAGCTCCTGAATGCACTGTTTAACTTGACCGTAGGTCATTTTGTCGAGCCGCACGAACGGCGCCATGTAGGTGTCGAAAGAGGAGAACGCCTGGGCGCCGGCCCATTCGTTCTGCAGCGTCCCCAGGAAGTTGACGACCTGCCCGCACGCCGCGGAAAGGTGCTTCGGCGGGCCCGAGGAAATCGCACCGGGAATTCCGTTGAATCCCTCTTCGAGCAAGCGGCGCAGCGACCACCCCGCGCAGTAGCCTGCAAGCATGTCGAGGTCGTGGATGTGGTAGTCGCCTTCGCGGTGGGCGAGGGCTTCCTCCTCGCTGTAGACGGTGGTCAGCCAGTAGTTCGCGATGGTCTTCCCCGCCGCGTTGAGGATGAGGCCGCCCAGCGAGTACCCCTGATTCGCGTTGGCGTTGACCCTCCAGTCCGAACGCTCGAGGTACTCGTCCACGGTGGAGACTGCGTCGATCACGGGAAGCCCCGACGCCGGGCGAAAACCCTCGCGCTGGGGGGCCGCGCCTTGAGGCTCGGCGGACGCGTGCGGGGCCGGCGCCTGCCGAGCCGACGATTGCGGGGCATACGGGGCCGCGCCGACGTTCGCCGACGCCGCAGCCTCGCTCGGCGGGGCCGGAACTTCGTCCGGCCGGGCTGCCGATCCGGGCTGCCGATCGGGGCGCTCGGGGCGCTTCGCCGCCGACGTCGTTGGGTTCTCTGCGGTCGCTTGGTTCTCGGTGATTGCCATGTTCCTCTCCTGGGTCGTGGGAGTTTCCCGAAGCGGCTGGCACGCCCGTTCTTCGGAAAGCGGAATTAACGCTACTACTTTAGATACTACATCTAGTGGGTGACACGCCGTCAACACACAATATGTTGATTCTTTCAAATGAGGGCGTTTGCGGGCCGCCCTTGAAACGGCGGCGGGAACCCGCGATCCGCCCTGCGCGCGCCAGCTGCGTGAGGGCCGCCCTTGAAACGGCGGCGGGAACGGCGGAAACGGCGCGTCGAGGCAAAACGGAGCGTCGGCAAGGGAGCCGCAGACCGGTCAAGGCCGCAACGAATCCGAAGGCTCGGCGCACACCCGGCCGGTTACGGCGCACATCCGCCCAGCCGATGATGCACACTTAAGTGGTGTCGGTTTGCGTCCCTGACTTCCTTTCGCGCGTTCTCGCCCATGCGACGCCGGGCCAAGTCGCCGCCGTCGTCGAGATGCCGGCGCGCGCGGGCGTTGAGGCGCCGTGGCCCGAATGGGTGGCGCCCGGAGTCAAGAGCGCCCTCGCAAATCGCGGAATCTACGAGCTGTGGTCGCATCAGGCGGAGGCGGCGGAGCTGCTGCACGGCGGCACGCACACGGTCCTCGCAACCGGGACAGGCTCGGGAAAGTCGCTTGCCGCCTGGATCCCGGCTTTGGACCTCCTGAGCCGGCGGGGGCGGGGGCGGAGCGGCCTCGCGAACATCCGCTACAGGCCGGCGGTTCTCTATCTCGCGCCGACGAAGGCCCTGGCCGCAGACCAATTGGCCGGCTTGGCTCGACTCGCGCGCGAGGTCGATCCGCGGATCGGCGTCGCGGCGGCCGACGGCGACGCCGAAGCCTCCGTCAAGCGGTGGGCCCGCGAATACGCCGACGTCGTCCTTTCGAACCCGGATTTCCTTCAGCACGCCATGCTCGCCTCCCACGAGCGCTGGACCAGGCTGTGGCGGGGCCTGGCGATGGTCGTGATGGATGAGTTCCATTTCTACCGAGGCGTTTTTGGTGCGAACGTGGCGGCGACGGTGCGCCGTCTTCTGCGTCTCGCGGCACACTACGGGGCCTCCCCAACCGTGGCCTTCCTCTCAGCGACCAGCGGAGACCCCGCCGAAACCGCGCGTCGTTTCCTCGGGGATTCCTTCGGCCCGGTCCGCGCCGTTGAACGCGACGGGTCGCCGCGCGGGCCGAAGCGCCTGGTCCTGTGGCGGTGCCGCGAGGCCGGCGGCGAGCGGAATGCGAAAGGCGTCGGCAGCGAGCAGAATACGAAAGGCATCCCGAGCGCGGAAGGCACGGGTCTCAAGCTGCGGAGCGACGCCGAAACCGGGAGCCGCGCCAGACCCAAGAACCACGCCGAAACCGGGGGCCGTACCCAACCCGGGCACGACGCCAAAACGGACTTCCCCGGCGGGCCGCGGCGCGCAGCGAACACCGAGGCGGGCGAACTCACAGGCGTGCTCGCCGCGGCAGGCGCGCAAACGCTCACATTCGTGCGCTCACGCGCCGGAGCGGAGCGGGTCGCGGAAATCGCCCGCGACTGGTCGGCGGCGAACGCCTCGGGCTTCGACCCCGAGATCGCCGCATACCGCGGCGGCTATCTCCCCGAAGACAGAAGGGCCCTCGAAGACTCACTCAGATCGGGGGGACTGCGCGCGCTGGCAACGACGAACGCCCTCGAACTCGGAATCGACATCTCGGGGCTGGACGCCGTCGTCGTCACCGGGTGGCCGGGCACTCACGCCTCCTTCGCCCAGCAGATCGGCCGAGCGGGCCGCGCGGGCAAACCCGGCGTCGCCGTGTTCATCGGGCGGGACAACCCACTGGACCAGTACCTCCTCTCGCACCCCGAGGCGTTCACACAGTCGCCGGCGGAGACGAACGTCTTCGACCCGGCCAATCCGCACGTCCTCCTCCTCCACGTTTGCGCCGCCGCGGCCGAACTCCCCCTCACCGAAGCCGACGCCGAGGTCTTCGGGCTTGAAAGCCCGGCCCTCTTCGACGACCTCGCGTCCGACGGCCTGCTGCGGCGGCGCCCGAACGGCTGGTTTTGGAACGCCTCACTGGGGGCAAACCCCCACGACATGGTCAGCTTGCGCGGCGAGGGCGGCACGGTGTCCATCGTCGACGGCGAATCCGGCGTCCTGCTCGGAACGGTGGACTCGGCTCGTGCGGACGCAACCGTCTTTCCCGGCGCGGTCTATCTTCACCAGGGCGTGCCCTACACGGTCGAGAGCCTCGACGGAGACGCCGCCGTTGTCCATCGCCGTCGCGACGAAGAGATCCGAACCTACGCGGCGCAATCGACGTCGGTGCACATCGTGGACGTCGACGAGCTCGTCCATGCCGATTTCGGAGTCTGGGCCCGCGGGGAGGTTCTCGTGACGTCTCAGGTGACCGGTTACGACGTCCGACGAAGCGAGGACGGCCTCCACCTGGGGCGAGTCCCGCTCGACATGCCGGTCCGAGAGCTGCGCACCTCGGGAACGTGGTGGACCCTCGACGCGAAATCCCTGGAGCGAGCGGGCGTATCAGCGTCCGACCTTCCAGGCGCGCTCCACGCGGCAGAGCACACCTCGATCGGCATCCTCCCCCTGCTGGCGACCTGCGACCGCTGGGATCTGGGCGGCTTGTCAACCGTTTGGCACGGCGACACGCAAGCGGCGACCGTCATCGTCCACGACGCCGTCCCCGGCGGTTCAGGCTGCTCCCTTCACGGCTTCGAACACGGACGAATCTGGATGGAGGCGACGCTCGCCGCTTTGGAAAGCTGCCCGTGCACGGGCGGATGCCCTCGCTGCGTTCAGTCCCCAAAATGCGGCAACAACAACGAGCCCCTTTCGAAGGGCGGAGCGACGAAGCTCCTGCGCGTCGTGGCCGACGGGTTGCGCCGCGCGCAGAACTGATCGGCGCGTTTCACGGAGCCCTGATCGGCGCATTTTCCGAACCTTGACTGGCGCTCTTTCCTGCCCCTGACCGGCACGCTTCCCGGAACCCTCGCTGCGGAGGCGGCCGCGACGTCTTGCTGCCCGCCGCTTGTCCGCCTCGGCGCATCCGTCCGCCCGGGCCGCCGTCACTCCTTTTCGCCGGTCGAGTAGACAGGGCCGGCCCACGCCTCGGCCACATACGTCACCCCCATGTAGGTCAGATTCTTGGACACCTTCACCTTCGCGAGGGCGCCCTCGACGTCGCAGGCCACAAGCGAAGCGCCATAGGCACGTTCGACATACGCCGACGACGGGCACCCGCCGAGCCCCGCAGCGTTTCGCTGCGCGGAAGCCAAGGCCACCATGTCGGCGGCATTCTGGGCTTTGGCGATGCTCGCGCACGTCGAAGCGACCATCAGCAGCACAACCGTGAAAGTGCAGATCACGAAAGAGAAGCCGACCGTCAGGACGGTGCCCGCGCCGCGTTCCGGCTCACGTTCGGCCTCCCGACGCAGCTCGTTGCGTCTGCGAGGGCTTGGGCACAGGCCAAGCTGCCGACGGCAACGCCGTCGTCGAAAACGCCGATTCGATTGCCACGGAAGCTGACGCCGCCGAGAGGGCCGCCTCCTCTTCTGGACGCCTCGCCCTTTTTGTCTGGCGCTCCGTCGTCGTTTCCTGGTCTCTCGCCCTTTCCGTCTGATCTCTCGCCCTTTTTTCGTGCCGCCGTCGGGCGGATCCGTCGAGACATTCACGGCGCTCCGCCTCCCACCCCGACGTCGCCGCCGGCCTTGGCGCCGCTCCCTGCTCCAGCACCGGGCCCTGCATCGACCTCGCCGCCGAACCCGGGCTCGACCGCAGCCGTGACGGACGCGTGAACGTCGATGCCCAGCTTTCCGCTGAATCCTTTTTGCGGGGCGTGCACCACGGCCTCGACGGTGCCGGCGCCGCTGACGACGCTCACCGACGCACCGGGAAAAGAACGCTCGACGGCGGCCTTGATCGCGCCCTCCCCCTCTCCCAAGGCGGCCATGCGAGCCGCCATTCGCGCGGCGTCATTGGCTTCGAGGTAGGCAACGGCAATATGCCCAAGCGCAAGGGCAAAGGCCGTGACGAGGGCCAGAACGAGAGAGCCGATGGCGACTTCGCCCGTCACCATCCCCGATTCCGAATGCCCGCTGCGGAGAGTCATAGGAGAGCTTTTCCCAGCCTCTGAGTTTTTCATAGATTTCCAACCTTCCCGCGGCTTTTCGGCTTGATCATCGCTATACAGCCTCCCCGCCGCTTTGGGCTTTCTCATGGACTTTTGAACCGTGCGTTTCATGGCAATTTGCGTTGCCCGCATTGTCGCCCGCAATTCGGGACAACCGCGATGTGATCGGGCAGAGTGCGCGCCCCGCCCGATCGTCACATCACATTCCCGGAACGGAGAAGATCTTGCCCAGCAGGGCCTTCATCCCGTTGCGGAACCAATCCTGATTGACAAGCCACCACAGGACGCCTGCGACGCCCGTCGCGGTCACCGTTCCTATCGCGTACTCGGCGGTGGCCATTCCCGCCTCGCCGGACGTCTCGCCGATATCGACGAAGCTTTTGCTCATTGTCATTGTTGTCTCCTGTCTGTCGGCAACGTCTTTCGTCGCCGATGACTGACTCTTTCAAAACACGGCATCCGATCGACGAAGGATTCCCGCGGCTGTGAACTTCCGTGACGTCGTTTCGCCCTGTGGACCGACTGTGGTTGCCGGACGCGACCGACCGGTTACCTGACGCCATCGACTGGTTACCCGACGCGGCCGATTCCTCGGGAAACCCGTCAGACGATCTTCGTGCGCGGCCGCAGTCTCCTCGCGCAAACCGACCTGTCGCAAACCGACTCATCGCGCAAACCGACCGCTGCGGGCTCCGGCCTTCCCGTCCCGCGAGTGAGGTTGGCCGGGTCTCGCGGACGGGACGCTCAACCGACGTCCCGCTTTCTCCCCGCGAGCGAGATTGGCCGACGTCGTCTCCAACCCGAGCGAATCCGGTCGCACGTGCTCACGGGGCAAAGGCCGACGTCGAAGTCATGCGTCAATTTCTACGTACATGGAATGGTCACCTTGAATAGGCGACATGACTAGGCTAAAAACATAACGTGATCATGAAAAGTACCTCTACACGCACGCCACCATCATGAAAAGTACCACCAGAGGCATGCTGCGATCACGAAAAGTACCTGCGTGCATTATAAATTCCAAAAATGGTCACTATAATGAGCAAAGGCACTTTTCATATCAGAACACTTCTCGCAGCGGTCCTCTTCTCGTTCTTATGAGCTTTTCATGCGCTTTGCCCCACAGCCGAAAGACCGGGCACGCCACCCGCAGACACGACGCATCAATCCCGCCGGCGCCACGACGCATTGACTATGCGGGCATGACGCATCGACCGCGCAGGCATGACACGTCAACCGCATTCAGACACGACACGTAACCGCGCAGGCACGACGCGCCGTCCTTGCTTAAATCCACGCCGGCTGGGCCTAGATCTGCGTCAACCAGGCCTCGACTCACACCGGCTGAGCCCAGATCCACGCGCGTCTTCATCTCGACCCACAAGCCGACCTCCTCAGGGCGACGCCGCACGATCACCTCAGGATCGCCACGCCGGCCGAAACGACGATGGGAACGACGCCGAGCAAAATGAAGGCGGGGAGGAAACACAGCCCCAGCGGAAGAACAAGCTTGGCGCCCAGCCGCGCCGCGGATTCCCGCGCACGGCGAACGCGCCCGGCTCTCAGGCTCGCAGCCGTTCTCTCCAGCAGCGGAACCGCAGCTGCGCCGTCGACCCACGAGGGCTCGAGTGCGTTGCGCAAGGGCTCAAAACGGCTTGGCACGCCCTGCCACGACTCCTCCCACGTCCCGCCCATCGTCAAAGATTTCGCCACGCACTCAAGACCGGGCGGTTCCTCTTCCTCGGCCAATGCCGAATCAAGGGCGACCAGAAGCGCAGGCACGGAGCAACCGGCGCTTATCGCCGCCACCGCAAGGTCTGCGACCATGGCCTGGTCCACCGGCGGAAGAGACGTCCGCACGCCCCACGCGTCGCCGTCCCGGACGTCGGAGGCGAAGAAATTCGAGGACCACGCCGCCGCGACGGCGAAAAGGACCGCGGAGAGTCCGAGAAACCACATCGCTACCCTTCCCTTTCCGCGCGCCGAACAAGGCGGCGCACCCAAAAAATTCCTAAGGCCTCAAAGGCGAGGCCGAGGGCCAACAGCGTCCGCCCGAGGCCGGCGGACAGAAGGAAATCGAGCGTGTCCGTTCCCATCAGCGACCCGAGAAACAACCCGAGGAGGGGAAGCCAGGCCAACATGCGCGCGCTCGCCTTGGGCCCAGCGAGCGCAGCGCGGCGCGCTGCAGCCGATTCGGCCGCATCCGTGATCCCGGCGGCGCACGCATCCAGGACATCTGCCGCGGGGGCGCCGGTTGCCCGAGTCAGCCTGCATACGGCGACTGCCGGGGGCACGCCCAACCGCACGTCGTCGGCGGCCCTCCGCCCGCGCGACGCCCACATCCGCCGCAAAGCTGCGGGCACGCCGACGTCGTCGACCACGTCTCCGTCTTCGAACCCCGCCCTGGCACACGTCTGCCCCCAGGCTTTCTCGGTCGACGCTCCTGCCCTCATGCGGGTTGCGGCCTCCGCGACGAGCATCCCGACGTCGACGTGCCTCAGCCGCCCCTTCCGCTTCATCACAGCGGACTCCTTTCGCCTCGTTTTCGCGCGCCTATGTCGTTTCGTCCGCCGCCTCGCCAGGCGACGTCGTCTCGCCAGCCACCGCCGCGTTGCACGCCGCGGCTTCGCAAGTCACAGCCGTTTCGCGCGCCGCCGTTTCGCCTATCGCCGTCGCTTCGCCTATCGCCGCCGTCTCGCGCGCCCGCCCGCGCCTGCCCGTTCATTCCTTTGGCGGCGTCCATCCCGACGTCGGCGTCTATCCCGGTGGAGGCGGCCGATCCAAAGCCAGCGCCCGAACCGGCGCAAGCATCCATTCCCACTCGCGCGGCCAGCCTCGGCCAGGCGGGACCCCGCGCGACCGCCTTTCCTTCGAACTCCAACGCCACGGAGGCGGTCAGCTCGCCGCGGCGCCTTTCCAAAACGGCGACCTGCGCGAGAACGCGAACCCCGTTGCGGCGCTCAATGTGGACGACGGCGTCCAGCGCGCTCGCGGCTTGAGCCGCAACAACGTCCTCGCTCATCCCCGCCAGGGCGCCGAGCGCCGTGAGCCGCGCGGGAACGTCGGCGGCAGAGTTGGCGTGAATCGTCGCCCACCCGCCCTCGTGCCCGGTGTTGAGCGCCGTCAGGACCTCTCGCACCTCTGCGCCCCGGCACTCGCCGAGAACGATCCTGTCAGGCCGCATCCGCATGGCCGCCCGCACCAGTTCGCTCAAGGCCACCTCGCCGGCCCCCTGCACATTCGCCCTTCGCACTTGCAAATGAACGACATGGGGATGCGAGGGCCGCAATTCCGCGGATTCCTCGATCACGAGGATTCGCTCGTCGCTCGGGACCTCTCCCAGGACCGCGGCGAGCAAGGTCGTCTTCCCCGACCCCGTGGCGCCCGAGACGATGACGTTCGCCCGATGCGCGACGAGGGCAAACAGCAGCCGAAGCGCGAAGCCGTTGAACATTCCGCCCTCCGCGAGCTCTGCCAAAGTGAAGGAGACGGGCCTGTGCGCCCGCAGGGAGATGAGGGTCCCCTCGGCGGCGAGGGGCGGCAGCACTGCATGGAGCCTCAACCCGTCGGGGAACGTTCCGTCCACGATCGGAGATGAATCGTCGAGCCTCTGGCCGCAGGCGGCCGCGAGCCGCACCGCTAGCGCTCGCACCGACGAATCGTCGCTCAGACCGCTGCTGGCGCGTTCGTCGCGCTCCATCCCGTTTCCGCGATCGACCCACACGCCGCGTCCGCCGTTGACGAGGACGTCGGTGACCGACCGATCGCTCAGCAGCGGGTCGAGCAGGGGCCCCGCCCCGGCGATCGCCTGACGAAGCCGCCGCCCGAGCCCTACGACGTCGCGCGCGGATACGGCGACGGGGTCAAGCATGGCGATCGCTCCGCCGTCGCTGCCGCCCCTCGCCAGGCTGGCCCGCACTCGACGCATCGCCTCGGCTTCGGTTCCGGCGCCCTCGGCGGCTTTTCCTCGGCCGACGCGCTCGAAGGCCGACGTCATTGCGGACCCCCGCACGCCCGCGCGAGGGCCGCAAGATCGCGAGCGGTCGCGGACCTCTTCCGCTCGCCGACGCCCACGCCGTGTTCGACGTCGCCGGCAAGGCCGGAAAGGAGCCGAACGGGATAGACGGAGTCGATGCCGAGGTCCCTTCCCCAAACGGCCGCCTCGCCGCCTCTGACGCCCAGGGCCGCCACCAGGATTCCCAGGCCTGCGGGCACATTCGCGACGGCCCGCGCCAGTTGCCGCGCCGGACCGCTTCCGCTTCGCGCCACGAGCACGACGACGTCGAGCCACCCGAGCAGCCGGTGGGCGGCACTCCCTTCGATCAGAGCCTCCCCGGGCAAGTCGATGACGCACAGGTCCCGCACCTGCGACAAGGCCGCCACCGCGGCCTCCCCCGCCTCGCCTGAGGGCATAGCGCCCCGATCGTCGGCGCTGAGCACGGCAAGCCCCCGCTCGGAAGGCAGCGAGTTGAGCAGCCGCCCAGGGACCAGCACGCCCGAATCCGACCGCAGATCGGCCCATCTGACGCCGGCCTGCCCGTCGAGGGCCAGCAGTCGGTCGGCCCCCGCCGAACACTGGTCGGCGTCGACGAGGGCCACCCGAAGCCTGCCTTCCAATGTGCGCGCAAGCCACGCGGCGACGGTGGAAGCCCCGGCGCCGCCGTGCACTCCGACGACGCCGACGATCTGCCCGCGCCTGGTCGTCCCCGCCGCCAAAAGCAGCTCAAGAAGGTCCTCCGCCTCGTCGGGCAGGGTGAGCACGAGCGACCCCCAGGCGAAGTACGGGGCGTACGCGGGATGAAAACGCGCGCGGACCTTCACCGCTGACGCCCTCACCTCGCTCAGATTGAGGACGGCCGCGTCGTCCGCGCCGCAGTCCGCCACATGCTCTACGTCGATGCCTCCCAATGCGGCGATTCGGTCGACTTCCAATCTGACCGCCGCGCTGAAGCTGGACAACGCGACCACGGGAAGGCTTCCCTCGGGCGACGCTTGCCTTCGCGAGCCTTCGCCGCGACCGCCCGAGCGCGTCCTCAGGGCTTGTCGTCGTTCGTTCGCGCCTTCCGCTTTTTGCTTAGCGCTGATGCGTGTTTTATCTGCACTTTTAGTAATCATGAACGGCATTAAACTCCTTTGGCTTTCGCTTAGCTTCCGATTGAATGCCAATTGTGGATTGGGGATACGTGGAAAAATTTGTGGACCGTGTGGCGAAAACTCGACGCAATGCCAGCCGTCTGCGCGGCCGCCGTCTGTATGCCCACCGCCTGGATGACTGCCATCCGCACACGGCCAAAGCGACGTCGGGCATCCGGGCCGCACCGGGCATCCGGGCAACACCCGGCATCCAAGCGACGTCGGGCATGTGGATCCCACCCCACGCCCAGTTTCACCCGCCGTTGAGCATGTATTCTTTTGGGGCAGTCCCCTCATGGACCCCTTTCACGAACGACCCTTTCGCACGAGCCTCTCGCACGACCCGCATGCGGCCCACGCGAACTTCGGAGGAAAAATGCGCGCAGCCAGATTCTTAGCCTTCGCCGTCGTCCCTTTCTTGCCGTTCGCCCTTTTCGCGTGCAGCCTCGACGCGAAATCGACGTCGACAGGAACTTCGGGAGCGGCCGAGAGACCCCAGCGAAAGCCCCCGCGTGGACGCGTGGAGACGGGAACGACGAAGATCCTGAAGGAGTCAGGAGGCTTCGGGTCTCTCGACCTTTCTGACGACCAGTACCGAAAGATGGGGGCGTGCATGACGGGACGGCTCTACAATCAGGCGACAGCATTCACGCTCAACGGTCTGGCCAGCGGCAAGCAGGACTTTCAAATCGCGGTGAAAGACCGGCAGATTCTGGAGAAGGCTGCGGCCGAATGCGCAAGTCAGGCGTCCGCCCAGATCGCGAACCCGGACAAGGGCGCAAACCCGTCGCCGACCGTCGGCCCAAGCCAAAGCTCGGACCCCTCTCGGCAATGAACGCTCCAGAGCAGGCATGCAGACCGAGGCGGCACAGCAACAGCCAACGCGCAACAGGGCAAAAGAAGAGGGCAGTAGAGCCCAACGCAAAGGATGGAGGCCTCACAAGGTATCCTTGTAGGGTGATAAGGGCGGCCGTGAGGCAGTGGCCGCCCCTAAACTTAACCATACGGAGGTATCATGCGTCTAAAGAAACTGTCCGTCCTTTTGTCAATTCCCGCCCTGGCCCTCTCGCTGGCGTCCTGCGGGAACGACTCGAAGGAAAAGACGAACGTAACGTCAGGCGGAGGCAAAGCAGCCACCGCTTCCGTAGATCCGTCTTCCGCAAATCCGTCTTCTGAGGCCGGTTCGAGCTCGAAATCGACGCCGGACGGCGGCTCGTCTGCCAGCTCGAACTCCGGCAGCGAAGGGTCCGGGAACAACGCCCAGAAGCCTTCCAAGGAGGCTGCTGTGGCCGGCATGTCAAAGATGGTCAGGGGGTTGCCCCAGTTCAAAAGCACCACCCTGACCGAGCAGGCCCTCCAGAACCTGTCCACGTGCATAGTGGACAAGATCTACGACAAGGCGACGCCC
>ERZ772967.1838-NODE-1838-length-14144-cov-8.174462_pt1 | contig 14144 bp, 9 predicted proteins | sample MGYA00511677_ERZ772967 | MGnify/ENA primary metagenome ERZ772967 (study PRJEB29015, sample SAMEA2737931) | human oral metagenome | biome: human oral; feature: human-associated habitat; material: dental | place: China | collected 2146 ...
ACCCGCGCGGGCAGACAGAAAGCCCGGAGTCTATTGCGCTCGTGGTGGGCACCTCCGGGTCCACGGGTGCACCCAAACAGACGGCGTTAAGCGTGCGGGCGCTGCGGGCATCCGCTCGGGCGACCGAGAGGTTTTTTGCAGACTGCCCTTCGGTCGGTTCAGCTAAACCGCAGAGGGCTACTTCTGAGGTTCCTGCGCAATGGCTTCTCGCCCTGCCCGCGCACTATGTGGCGGGGGCTCAGGTTCTCGCCCGGTCGGCGCTCGCCGGAACGACACCGGTAGTTGCCGCATCGGTTACCGACGGGGTTAGTTTCACACCCGAAGTATTTCTGAACGCCGCCGAACGGCTCAGCTGCGCCCGCCGGTTCATCTCTCTTGTGCCCACGCAGGTGCACAAGCTCCTAGAAGCCGCCGAAGCCAACCCCGCACTGGGGTCAGAGATTTACGATGCGCTCGGTCAGTTCACCGGCATCCTGCTTGGCGGTGCCCCGGCGAGCGCATCCCTGCTGACGGCGGCGCGCGAGCTCGGGTTGAACGTGGTCACCACCTATGGCAGCGCAGAAACCGCTGGCGGGTGCGTCTATTCGGGGGTAGCACTGCCCGGGGTGCGGCTGCGTGTGGTTCCCGAGGACGCGGGTTTATTAGACAGTTCTGTGGCGGGCGACGCTTCGGCGGGGGGAACCCCTAACATCGGGCGTATCTGGCTTGGTGGTGAACACATTGCCAGCGGGTATATGGGCGATAGCGCGCGCACCGCATCGCATTTCTTCGTTGATGCCCACGGGTGCCGGTGGTACCGCACCGACGATTACGGCTCGTTCGTACCCCCCGCCCCAAACACTCCCGAGGACGATGGCGCCCCGGCGCTGTGCCTTGAAGACCGGCGCCCATTGCTGGATGAGATGAAAGGGGCCCGTCACGTTCACGTCCAGACAGGCATTCCAGTCCTCGGCCGTCAGCGTGTCCAGCCCGCCCATGCGCAGCACGCCTGCCGCATTCACCAGCACGTCCAGCGTCTGCCAGCGTGCTTTCAGCTGATTGCATACCTGCACGATGGCTTTCGTGTCCGTCACGTCCAGCTGGATCTGCTCGAAGGTGGGCGCACTTCCCGTGCCGTCGCCTGCAGCTGCTGCGGGCTGCCTGTCCAGTCCGATGACTTCGGCACCCGCCTGCACGAAACGCTGTGCGATGCGCTGACCGATGCCCTGTGCCGTTCCGGTGACAAGAACCCGTTTGCCCACGAACCGGTTGTCGTCCGAAAGCCTGTCCTGTTTCTGAATGTTGTTCATGGTTGAATGTCCGTGATGTCCTGGCAGCTTGTTACGACTCCGCAGCGGGTCGCCACGTATTTCAGGGCCATGCGGTGTTCCTCTTCCGAGAAGTCCGCCACGGCATCACCCACCATGAAGGGTTGAATGTCCTTCATGAAGGCTTCCACGGCCGTGATCATGCAGCCGATGTGTGCATAGACACCGACAATGATCAGCTGGTCGCGTTTCAGCGCCTTCATCCGTGTATCCAGGTCGCTGCGCTGAAAGGCGCTGTAGCGCCACTTCGTCAGCACCACGTCCCCGTCGGCAGGCGCAATTTCCGGGACGATGGCCTGCTGGGCGGGATCAGCCTTCGTCAGGCCCGGGCCCCACATGTCGTTGAGCAGCGCACGGTCGGATGCGGGCTGATCGTGCGGCTGTGCCGTGTAGAAAACAGGAACGCCATGTGCCGCGGCCCAGCGCTTCAGTGCGGCAATGTTGCCGATGAGCGTCTGAAGCAGTCCGGAGTCGGTTTCATAGAAGCGAAGGAAATAGCGCTGCATGTCGTGGATGAGCAGCGCTGCACGTGAGGGATCCAGTTTCCAGGCCACCTTGTTGGCCGGAAAGCTGTCAGGCGCAGGCATGGGGTAGCTGCGGATGGAAGGAATGGCCATGATGAAATGCCGATGAACCGAAAAAGGGGATGTTGAAAGGGGGCTGACCGGGATGGAACACGGAATGGGGGGCATCACCAGCCGAAACTGGCAGGCCATCCCCTGGGCTTGCCGTCAAGCTGCGGTCGGGATGGGGGCGGCCTGTTCTTCACCCAGTCCGCAGGCCCGCAACATGGTGCCCTGCTTGGTCTGGACCTCGTTCCATTCGGACTGCGGATCGGACGCATCGACGATGCCGGCGCCGGCATAGATCTGCAGCCACTTGTCATGCAGCACGCCGCAGCGGATCGTCACCACCCACTCGCCGTTGCCTTGCGCGTCCATCCAGCCCACGATGCCGGTGAACAGTCCACGGTCATAGGGCTCGATGCGCCGGATCAGCGCATGTGCGGCATCACGCGGTGTGCCGCAGACGGCGGGGGTGGGGTGGATGCAGCAGGCCAGCTGCAGCGCATTGGTCTGCGGATCCTGCAGCTCACCACGAATGCGGGTGGAAAGGTGCCACAGGGCCGCCGTGTTGATGAGGGAGGGGCGGGCAGGCACGTCCAGCGTGACACACAGCGGTTCCAGCCGGGCTCGGATGTCTGCGGTCACGAACTGGTGCTCGTGATGGTCCTTGCCCGAGGCCGAGAGCCGCTCGGCCGTGGCCTGGTCTTCGGCGGGATCGGCCTGGCGGCGAGCAGAGCCCGCCAGCGGGTTGGACTGGACCGTGGCTCCGCGCTTCTCGATCAGCAGCTCGGGGCTGACACCCACCAGGTGGATGTTGCCGGGCAGCGGGACCTGAAACAGATAACCCGACGGATTGAGCCGGCGCAGATTGTTGCGCAGCGCCGCCACAGGTACCGCCTCGGTGAAGTGAAGGCGGCTGGTGATGGACAGCACCACCTTGTGGATGCCTTCGGCGGGAAATGCAGCGATGGCGTTGGCCACGCCCTGCTGAAAGCCGTGCTGATCCGGCACCGTCTCCATGGAACGCAGGGAGGGCATGGGCATGGCCTGCGCATGGGCGGATGGGTCGGCATCGCACCAGGCCGCGGTCTCCGGCACGTACAGCTGGCTGGGTTGGTCCACGTCGAAGGGAATGGCCCCGACGACGACCGGGTTTTCCATGCCTGCCTTCCGGGCACGGTCGAAGGCGGCCCGTACCTGCTGCTGCAGCGGGCTGTCGGCTGCATCCCCGTTGACGGCAGGTACCGTGATGGTCTCGCGGACGCCGTGGGCATGCAGCTTGCGGCTGCCGTTGGAAAGGATGAACTCCGCACTGGCCGGCATGGCCTGCGTGCTCGACGTCGAGGTAGTCATGGAATGAAGGATGACTTGATAGTGGGAATTGTTTGCTATCCTTTAATAATAGCTTGAAAGGCCACATCCGCGAGAGGTTGTTCACGGGATGCCAGAGAGCCTGGGAGCGCGGAAGTCAACACCTGACGGAGGAGGAAACGAGATGCCGAATACCCAGCGCAGACAGTCCTTTTCGAAGGGACAGCAGAAAAGGGAAGGCCGCCTCTCATGCAGGAGGACGGCTCCGGGCAGACTGACTGCCACCGCTCTGGCCCTTGCGGCCGTTCTTCCCGCCCCGGCTGCATTTGCACAGGCCCAGGGCCTGCGGGCCGATGCCGGCGAAGTCACCACCCTGGGCAGCGTGGTCGTCACTGGCGAGAAGGTGCGCCGCACGGTGAAGGAAACCGCCAGTTCGGTGGCCGTCATCGGCAACCGTCACCTGCAGGAGCAGCCCGAGGCAGCTGCAGTGCGGGATGTGACGCGCAACGTCCCCAACGTGCTGTATACCGGGCCTGGCAGTGCGCCCGTCATCCGGGGCGTCGATGGCCAGGGGGCCAGTTCCGGCGCAGGCGCCTTCTATGGAGGTACGGTGCCACGGGCCCGTGTCAATGTCGACGGCCACAACCTGAACTTCTGGGAAACCGCCTTTGGCACCACGTCCATCTGGGACGTGGATTCCGTCGAGGTCTATCGCGGTCCGCAGACGGCGGCGCTGGGTGCCAACAGCATCGCCGGCTCGGTCATTGTCAATACCAAGGATCCCACCTTCAAGCCGGAAGGTGCGGCGCAGCTGCAGCTGGGCAGTCGCAAGGCGCGGCGTGCCTCGGTGATGCTGTCGCGGCCGCTGGTGGACGAGGAACTGGCTGCACGCATTGCGCTGGACTACAGCAGCCGCGACACCTACATCAATTACGTCAATCCCACCTATTCCAAGGGGAATACCGATACCAACCCCGAGAACATCAACGGCCGCATCAAGTTGCTGTGGACGCCCAGTGCGGTGCCGGGCCTGGAATCGAAGCTGACGCTTTCCTACTTGCGCGGCAACCTGCCCACTTCCGAGGCGGCCAATGCTCCCCATGACCGGTTGAACAATGCCACGCGGACCATGCCCACTTTCAACACCCATGGGTGGACAGGGGTGCATGATCTGGCCTATGACCTGGGCAGCGGGGTTCGGCTGGACAACCAGTTGCAGTACAGCCGCAGCAAGACCGAGCGGATTTCCGTGCCGATGAACAATGGCGGTGCTCACATGGATTCGCGTGATTTCTCGGAGGAGTTGCGTGCCAGCTTCAAGGCGCCCGACAACAGCCTCAGTGGCATGGCGGGCGTCTACTACAACAACGTGGATGCCGATGATCTGCTGTATCTGCGAGGCACGTCGTCGTTCCACGACAAGAAGGACAGTCTGGGCGTGTTCTCGGAGGTGACCTGGCGCCTTGCGTCGCAGTGGTCGTTGACCGGCGGCCTGCGCTATCAGCACGACAGCGTCAAGCGCAACGGGACCTCCAGCGCTGCGCGCATGCCATTGGCCTTCGACGAGACCTATCACAAGCTGCTGCCCAAGGTCTCGCTGGCCTATGACGTGTCACCTGACTGGACCGTGGGGGCGCTGGTGAGTCGTGGCTACAACCCCGGTGGTGCGGGGTTGCGAATGGCCAACGGCTCGTTCTACAAGTTCAACCCGGAAACGATGTGGAACTACGAGCTCTTCACCCGCATCGACACGCTGGGCGACCGGCTGGTGGTGAACGCCAACCTGTTCTGGGATGACCGCAAGGATTCGCAGGTCAACGTGCCCGACTACGTGAACGGCAGGCTGATGGGCAACGTGGTGCGCAATGCCGATGAATCGCGCTCCCATGGTCTGGAGGTGTCGGCGGACTACAAGGCGCTGGACAGCCTTGACATCCGCGCCAGCGCCGGCCTGCTGCGCACGAAGATTCACCGCTTCTCCGATCCGGATGGCGTGTCCTTCGAGGGCAATGAGTTTGGCCGTTCACCACGCTACATGGCGGGTCTGGACGTGAACTGGAACATCACCGACCAGCTGGCGCTGAATGCCAATGTTCACCGCACCGACGGCTACCACTCCAGCGACAACAACCTGCCAGGCTACGACGTGCAGGCCTACACCGTGGCCAATGCGCGTCTCTCGTACCAGATGGACCGAACGTGGCAGTTCTACGCCTATGTGGACAACCTGTTCGACGCCCGCAAGCCCACCTGGAAATTCGATGACCGCAGTGCCGGTGGCATCGTCATCGTGTCCGACGTGCTGGAGCCCCGAATGTACGGGGTGGGTGTGAAGGTGACGTTCTGAAATCTGGCACGCACCGATCTGGAATGGTCCGGATGGCGTGAGGCCCGTACAGGAATGATGATTCGCCTGTCAGGCCACCTTGCGTGGCCTGCCTTCCTGGCTGGATGGTTTCCGCTCGACCGCCAAAGCTTCTGGGTGAGCAGCGTGCTCACCCCCGGGGCCAGGCTCCCATGGTTGCCAGCCCCAGCATCGTCATGGCCAGCGAGCCGATGACGTGGATGCTGATGGCCCCCACGGCCCAGGCCAGGCGCCCGTCCTGCAGGTGGGCGGTGACTTCAGCCGAGAAGGTGGAGAAGGTGGTGAGCCCGCCCAGGAAGCCGGTGATGATCAGCAGCTTCCATTCGGGCGCCAGGCCCACGTGCTGGCCGAAGAAGCCCAGGGCCACGCCGATGAGGTAGCCGCCCAGCAGGTTGGCGACCAGCGTGCCGGGCGGGATGGCCGGAAAGAGGGCATTGAGCCCCTGGCCCAGCAGCCAGCGCAGGCAGGCGCCGGCGCTGGCCCCGGCCGAGATGGCAAGCAGTTGCTTGATCATCCCGCCATTTTACAGGTCCACCCTCACACCCAGCTTGATGACGCGTGGGGCGCCGGCGGCCAGACGATTGCCGCCACCGGCCCAGTAGCGCTTGTCGGCCAGGTTGTCGATGTTGAGCTGCCAGGTGGTCTGCTTGCCGAACAGGTGATGCTGGTACTGGACGCCGGCACTGTAGAGCGTGATGCCGCCTAGCCAGGCCTGGTTCAGGTCGTTGACCGGTCGACGGCCCGTGTAATAGGCACCGCCGTTGATGGACAGGCCCGGGGCGAAGTCATCCAGCGCATACGACAGGAACAGGCTGCCGGTGTGCTTGGCGGCGTTCTCGGGCAGCTTGCCGTTGTAGGTGTCGTTGATCTTGCGGAATTTCGGATCCAGCCACAGTGCCGACGACTGCCAGGACAGCTGCCGGGTGAGCGAGCCCTGGGCCGACAGCTCCAGACCGCGGTAGCGCTGTTCGCCGTCGGCCGTGTAGGTGTTGTTGGCGTTGGTGTAGTAGCCGGGGCGCTTGATGTCGAAGACGGCAGCCGACAGCAGCGTGCCGTTGGAGATCTGCCAGCGGGCGCCGATCTCGTACTGGTCGCTCACGCCCGGACGCAGGCGCTCGTTCTGGTTGGCCGTGCCGGTCGGCGCGGCTTCGCCTTCTTCCAGCGCCTTGCCATACGAGCCGTAGAAGGACAGGGTGTCATCCGGCTTGTAGACCACCGAGGCCATGGGCGTGGTCTTGGTGGCATCGTAGTGGTTGGTGCTCTGGTCGCTCTTGTACTTGCTGTAGCGCAGGCCGCCGATGACCTGCCACTGCGGGTTCAGCTCCACGCGGTCGATGGCGTAGACACCCAGGTCAGAGGTTTCCAGCAGCGGCGTGGTGGGATTGGCCGGCCGGGCACCGAGCGTGTAGTCGGTGATGGCCACCGGGTTGTACAGGTTCTGGCTGGCGATGGCGTAATTGCGCTGGTAGACCGGATCCTGTTCCTTCGTGGCACGGGCCACGCCAGCCGTCAGGTTGTGCGTGACGCCGGCGGTGTCGAAGGTGCCGGCAAGCTCGCCGCGCAGCAGATCGGACGTGTTGACGTTGTTCTGCATGTTGCCGCGGATGCGGCCGGCGCCCGTGGCCACGGCGGCGGCGTTGGTGAACTGGAAGATGGGCAGGGTGCGGTCGCGGTCCACCTTGGAGCGGCCCGCTTCAACGGTCAGCGCCCAGTTGTCGGACAGGGCATAGTCTGCCCGTGCCTGGATGTTGGTGGTCTCGGAACGGAAGGTGGCCCAGTCCGGGCCCACCAGTTTCTTCGGATCGACCGCGCGGGGCAGGGTGATGGTGCCGTTGACGGCAGCGGGCAGGGCAACCCCTTCCTGCTCGACGGTGCGGCGGCGGTCGTATTCCAGATCGAGCGCCAGCACCAGGCGGCTGGTCACGCGCCAGTCGAAGGCGGCCGAAGCGAAGCTGCGGTTGCCTTCGTCCACCCCATCCAGGTAGTTGCCCAGCTGGCCGCCGGCCACGTTCAGGCGCAGCGCGTACTGGTCATCATCGCCAAAGCGGCGGCCCACGTCGGCATGCGCTAGGAGGGTGCCGTTGGTGTCGAAGCGCAGCCCCACGCTGGTGATGGGGTGAAGGCCGGCACGCTTGGTGACGTAGTTGACGATGCCCGAGGGCGCGGTGAAGCCATAGTACAGGGCCGAGGCGCCTTTCAGCACTTCCACGCGGGCCTTGTTCTCCATGGGCACCTGCGAGAAGTTCATGATGGGCATGGAACCGTTGAGGCGGTAGTTGGTGCGGTTCTGCACCTCCATGCCGCGGATGACCAGCTGGTCCCAGGTGTCGCCGCCGTTCTGCTGGCGGGTGACGCCGGCGGTGTTGCGCACGGCGTCGTACAGGCCTTCGGCCGCCTGTGCCTCCAGCACCTTGCTGGTGACGACGTTGATGGTGGAGGGCACGTCCATCACGTCGGCGCCGCGGAAGGTGCCGGCCTTGACGGTGACGGGCTTGAAGCCCTCGGAGCGCACGGCGGTGACATGCACGGCCTGCAGCGTGGCGCTGTCCTTGCCGGAGGCGGCGCTTTCAGCGCTTTCGGCAGCGACGATGACTTCCTGGGCATGGGCCAGGGGGGCAGCAAGGGCCAGGGCCAGCATCAGCGGCAGCCGGCGCAGGGTGTGGGGGCAGGAGGAGATCATGGGTTATGAAAGGTATGTGCCTGATATGCAACGGCGGTATAGTAATCGATATGGTTCGCAACATCCGTCATGCCCACGATACGAATGGACAAATGAAAAGGCCGCCGAATGGCGGCCTTTGCGCAGGCTGCGGGAGGCGGGGGATCAGCCCTTGCCCAGCTGCTTCTTGACGGCGTCGACCACGCGCACGGCCATGGCGACGATGGTCAGCGTCGGGGGCGCGCAGCCGCCGGTGGTGAAGACAGCGCTGCTGGCCACGTACAGGTTGGAGACACCATGCACGCGGCAGTTGCGGTCAACCACGCCCTGCTTCGGATCATCGGCCATGCGGGCCGTGCCGGCGGGGTGGTGGGCCGTCATCTGGGTGACCAGGGGCAGGCCATCACGGCGCTCGACACGCAGCCGGCCGATGCCGGACTGCTCGAAGGCCTTCTGCACGATGTCCTGCGTGCCCAGGGCACTGCGGATGTCGAAGTCGCGCCAACGGAATTCCACCTTCGGCTTGCGCATGCCGGTGGCGTCGCGCTCGTCGCTGAGGGTGATGCGGTTGTCCGGATCGGGCGACTGCTCGGCGATCTGGTAGAGGTCGATGACCTTGAAGAACTGGTCGCGGTGCGGCGCCTCGTACCAGCCGCCGCTGTCGCGGTTGTACGGGATCTGCAGCCAGGGGGCGCGGGCCACCTTGATGAACACCAGGTCGTCGATGCCACCCAGCACCTTCAGCAGGTGGTGCAGCGGGCGCTCGGGCATCTGGCGGGCACGCAGGTCGCGCACGATCTTGCGCAGCGAATAGTAGGCCGGCGAACGGAAGGTGGTACCGCGGCCGAACAGGCGCTGCGCCAGCCTCACGCGCGAGAATGCCGGTTGCGCGTTGAGCCCGATGGAGGTGTTCATCAGGTGGCGCTCTTCCAGCGTTTTCTGCGGGATGGCCAGCTTGCCCAGCACGTGCGAGAGACCACGGTGCTGCAGGTCATAGAGGCCGAAGGCCGAGATGGGCTGGTTGGGGAACAGCGTACCGGTCTTGACGATCTGGCGGTCCATCAGGAAGCGGCCGACCAGCCCGTTGTCGTTGCCCAGACCATGCTTGGCCACACGGTCGGAGGCCAGCAGCAGGCGGGGCACCTGGAAGCCACCCTGAGCGAGGATCACCTGCTTGGCGGCAATGGTGAAGCGGCGCCCGTCCAGGCAGGCCACCTTCACGCCGGTGACGGTGCTGGCATCTTCGTTGGTGTCCAGTTCGACGGCGTTGGCCTTCATGATGAGCCGCATGTTCTGGCTCTGCTTGATCCGGCCGCCGATGCCTTCGGTGAGCGCGGCCTGCGAGCCGGTCATGTACAGCTTGGTCTCCAGGGTGTTGTCCTTGAAGTCCAGCAGCTTGCGCTCGTCGGAGACCCACGGAGCCATCTCCAGCGAGTCGATGCCGGTTTCCCACAGCTTGAGCGCCCGCAGATAGTACGGGTGCATCGTGTCGTAATCGATGGGCCAGCCACTGTGCGGCATCCAGTCGCGCTTCTTGAAGTCGATGGGATCGAAGGTGGCCAGGTGGCAGTTCTTCGTGCCATGAACCTGCACGTCCCATTGCACCGAGGTGCCGCCGAAGCGCCGGTCATGCGACCAGACGATGTCTGGGTAGAGGTCGGGCGAGTCTTCGGAGACGCCGGCCGCCAGTTGCTGGGTGGCTGCGTCAGGTTCTTCGCCGCCGGATTCCAGCAGGATGACATCAAGGCCACTGTCCAGCAGTTCTTGGGCAGCAGCAAGACCGGCTGGGCCGGCCCCGATGATGCAGACGTCGGTGTTCAACGTCTGCTGATCAGGGATGGAGTGTGGGGAGACAAGCATCGTGGGCTTTCCATGGCCGTCGGGGAAGCGACCATTATAGGAAGCCGTTACTAAATCTTGCGATTTTGTGACGCCTGGAAATGACGAAGGGTGGTGTCGTGTCGATGTTTGCGGCGGTAGAGGCGGTGCAGGTGTTGTGGGAGGGCAACGTGCTGCCGCCGGACGGCGGAGGTGGTGGCGAGTGTGGTCAGCGGCGACGCAGGGATCGGCAAGGAAGCAGCCGGGACGGGCTTCCGATTCCGGGATCCGTCCGACTGCGAACCGATACCGGTAACAGGGACGCCGGGAATGATTCGCAGCGGAACATGGGCAGAGGCCAGGATCTGTGCACAGGTCGAATCATCGGAGAGGGCCTGTGGGGCGCAGCGCAGCCAGACCACACGCTTGCCTTGGCGGGCTTCGTCGCGCAGGCGGGTGGCAACGTAGGCCACATGCTGACTGCCCGTGCCATCGAACTGGCCATGGGAAGCCAGTGCCGGGGCCAGGCAACTGCGTTCGGCATCCTTGCGGATCTGCTGACGGACCGGCTCGGAGACGCGGGCCTCGTACAGCACCAGATCGGCGGCCTGCAGGGCGCGCAGGGCGTGCAGGGTCAGAAGGCCCGGGTCGTCGGGGTCGGCATGCACCACGACGACCTCGCCTTGTCGGGCGGCCTGGCCGTCCAGCTGGCGGGCCAGCTCGGCCTCGGCCGCTGCAATGTCTCCCTGGGCCACCAGGGCGTCGAAGCGGCTGGCAAACAGGGTTTCCCAGAAGTGGCGTCGTTCGCGCACGGTACCCAGCTTCTCCTGCACCCGGGTGCGCCAGCGGCCAGCGATGTTGGCCAGGGTGCCGGTGTGCTGCGGCAGCAGGGCCTCGATGCGTTGACGCCAGTGCCGGATCAGCACGGGCGACGTGCCGGATGAGGAAATGGCCACCTGGATGGGGCTGCGGTCGATGACGGCCGGGGTGATGAAGGAGCAGCGCTGCGGATCGTCCACCGTGTTGCACAGCAGGTGGCGGGCCTGGGCGGCCTTGAACACCTGGCTGTCCACTTCGGCATCGCCGGTGGCCGAGACCACCAGGAAGACGTCCTGCAGGTGCTCGGGGTGGAATTCGCGCGCCAGCCACTGGATGCGCCCTTCGTTCTGCCAGTCCAGAAAGGCTGGCGCCAGTTCGCGGGCCACCACGCGGATGTCGGCGCCGGCCTGAAGCAGGCTATCGGCCTTGCGGGTGGCCACCTCGCCTGCACCCACCAGCAACACGGCACGACCTTTCAGGTCGGCAAAGAGGGGGAAGTACTGCATGATGGGGGTCCTTGGTCCGTAGGGCAGGGAGGTTGCTGCCGGGATGTGTTCCCGGAGGCATCCGGATGGTGTTCAGGCAGCGACAGTCCAGAAATCGCGCGGGGCGTCCAGAACCGGGGCAATGATGCCGGTGCGTACCGCAAAGTCGCCAAAGCCTTCCTCGCCCTGGCGCCCCTGGGCCCAGGCACCCAGCCAGCCGTCGATGATTTCCAGAATCTCTTCCTGCACGATGTTCTCCTTGAAGAGGCGCGGGATGCGGGTGCCTTCGCGATTGCCGCCCACGTACAGGTTGTAGCGGCCGATGGCCTTGCCCACCAGGCCGATCTCGGCCAGCATCGAACGGCCGCAGCCGTTGGGGCAGCCCGTCACGCGCAGCACCACGTGCTCTTCGGACAGGCCGTGCCGCGCCATCAGTTCGTCCATGCGGTCGGAGAACTGCGGCAGGAAGCGTTCGGATTCCGCCATGGCCAGCGGGCATGTGGGCAGCGAGACGCAGGCCATGGAGTTCTCGCGCTGCGGCGTCACGCGATCACTCATCAGCCCATGGTCGCGGGCAAGGCGTTCGATCTGCTCCTTGTCCTCGGGGCGCACATTGGCCACGATCAGGTTCTGGTTGGCCGTCAGCCGGAAATCACCCTTGTGAACCTTGGCAATCTCGCGCATGCCAGTCTTCAGCGGTTTGCCCGGGCGGTCCACCAGACGGCCGTTCTCGATGAACAGCGTCAGGTGCCAGTTGCCTTCCTCGCCCTGCACCCAGCCGATGCGGTCGCCCCGAGTGGTGAATTCATAGGGGCGGATGGGCTCGAACTTCGCGCCCATGCGGTTTTCCACTTCGGCGATGAACACGTCGGTGCCAACGCGCTCCAGCGTGTAGCGGGTCTTGGCATTCTTGCGGTCGCTGCGGTTGCCCCAGTCACGCTGCACCGACACGATGGCAGCAGCGCAGTCGAGCACCTTGTCCAGCGGCAGGAAGCCGAATTCGCGCGCCACGTTGGGATAGGTGCGGGTATTGCCGTGTTCCATCGACAGGCCGCCGCCCACCAGCACGTTGAAGCCGACGAGATGCTTGCCGTCACCGATGGCCACGAAGTTCAGGTCGTTGGCGTGCAGGTCCACGTCGTTGTGCGGCGGGATGACCACCGTGGTCTTGAACTTGCGCGGCAGATAGCTCTTGCCCAGCACGGGTTCGGTGTCGTCGCCGCTTTTGGCCTTGTCGATGACCGGGGTGCCGAAGAAGTTCTCGGTGGATTGCACCTTCTGCCCGTCCAGCCAGATCTCCGCGTAGGCCCGGGTGCGAGGCAGCAGATGCTCGGAGATCTTCTTGGCCCATTCCCAGGCTTCACGGTGCAGTGACGATTCCACCGGGTTGCTGGTACACAGCACGTTGCGGTTCACGTCACCCGCAGTGGCGATGCTGTCCAGGCCCAGCTGGTTGAGCCACTGGTGCATGGGCTTGATGTTCTCTTTCAGCACGCCATGAAACTGGAAGGTCTGTCGGTTGGTGAGCCGGATGCTGCCGTAGAGCGTCTGTTCGGTAGCGAACTTGTCGATGCCCAGCCATTGCTGCGGCTGGATGATTCCGCCTGGCAGGCGACAGCGCAGCATGACGTTCTTCAGCGGCTCCAGCTTCTGACCCACGCGCTCGGCACGGATGTCGCGGTCATCCTGCTCGTACATGCCGTGGAAGCGGATCAGCTGGAAATTGTCTCCGTTGAACCCACCGGTGAGTCCGTCACCCAGATCTTCACGGATGGTTCCCTTCAGGTAATGGCTGTTGCCTTTCAGGCGTTCATTGTCGGCCAAGGGCGCATCAGGCAGCTTGGCGCGTTTGTCCAGTACGGCGTTCGACATGGTGTTTCTCTGGAATCTCGGGTTGTTCAATCGTGATGCGCAGGCATCTAATGCCTTTGGGGTGTCACGGAAGAAGCGTGTGCCTTCAGTAGACATCCCGCTGGTAGCGACGGTCCTCACGCAGGTCGTTCAGATAGTCGTCGGCATCGTCTTCGGACATGCCGCCGTGGGTCATGACGATCTCTTTCAGGGCGCGCTCCACGTCACGTGCCATGCGGTTGGCATCACCGCAGACATAGAGGTGTGCGCCTTCCTGCAGCCACTGCCAGACATCGGCTCCCGCCTGTGCCAGGCGGTGCTGCACGTAGACCTTCTCCTTGCCCTGGCGGGACCAGGCCAGGTCCGCGCGGGTGAGCAGACCGCTCTTGCGGTATTGCAGCCATTCGGCCTGGTAGAGAAAGTCGTCGGTGAAACGCTGGTTACCGAAGATGAGCCAGTTCCGGCCTGTATCACCCTGCGCCTCGCGCTGCTGCATGAAGGCGCGGAAGGGGGCGATGCCGGTACCAGCGCCGATCATGATGATCGATGTGTCGCCATCGGCTGGCAGTCGGAAGTGAGGGTTGGGCTCGACAAAGACACGCACCCCATCGCCTTCTTCCAGCAGGTGGCCCAGGTAGCCGGAAGCGGCGCCGGTGTAATGCTGGCCGTGGTGACGGAACTGCACGACACCGACGGTGAGGTGCACTTCATCGCCCACGTCGTCCTGTGATGAAGCAATGGAATAGAGTCGTGGTGCCTGGGGGCGGAACAGTTTCAGAAGCTCCTGCGCCGCCAGTGGGTGTGGATGCTCGGCAAATACGCCCACGGGTGGTGTGCTGGCCAGGTAGACATCCAGCGCCTCCGCGTTCTCGACGATTTCCTGCAGCTCGCGCTTTCCGCTGTGGGCAGCATAGGCCTGCACGAAGGAAGGCGTGTTCTGCGTGATGTCGACGTGATGGGTGA
>ERZ772967.1841-NODE-1841-length-14126-cov-3.577002_pt1 | contig 14126 bp, 17 predicted proteins | sample MGYA00511677_ERZ772967 | MGnify/ENA primary metagenome ERZ772967 (study PRJEB29015, sample SAMEA2737931) | human oral metagenome | biome: human oral; feature: human-associated habitat; material: dental | place: China | collected 2146 ...
GGGGAATCAGAACGATATATCCTTTTTCAAATATGTTCTCTCTTGCAAGTTTTCTCAAATTACCGTCTTGTATCCATTGATGAAACGGAATCAAGACGGTATTATTTCGCCCTACACGATTTTGATAAATGACATCATCGTCTGCTCCACGGGTCTGACCCGTTTTACTAATTTTTCTTTCGAGAAGCTGTGGAAGTTTTGGTAATCGTTTTTTTGGGGTCATGGTAATTGCTCCCTTCTTGGTTGAATAAATGAAACTCTGATTTTGTAAACCCGGCCGCTAAAGCTCAATAGAGAAATCTCGCCGTGATGGCCGAATACGGCTTCCATTTCTGGCATTTCTGTTCCACGGCTTTTCGGCTCGTGTCATCCGTCTTGTACATCCACCGATAGACTTGCAAAAATACACCATCTCCAAAAGGAAGGATATCCAGGCGATTCAGCCCGAAAATCAGATACATTTTGCCGTCCAACTGCCGATACCACGGATTTTTGTGAGTGCAGCCATAACCTCAGCATCAAATTTATGCGCTAAATCATCAAGGTTTACATCTCCAGTGATGATAGCATTGGTGAGATTTCGAATATAGGACACTTTCGGTTTTGATGTGCCGATAGATCCGATTTTCTCATCCGAAAGCATCGCTATTTTACTGGGGGAAATATCTCCATCGCACAAATCCTCCAATCGTGCATATATCTTTTGACTGACCTTCATGGAAAGCATCTGTTCAATCATCTCATGCACCGACCGACTATTGCTGTGACCTTTGCCAGCTGCTTATCCTTACGGCATAGATATTGGATGGAGGGAGTGTTCATATCGAGAGTGATCAAATCCTGCATGAGCCTACTCCTTCACGGACTCCATAATATCTTCAATATTGCAATCGAGCGCCACACATATCTTCAGAAGAATGTCTGTGGTGATATTCTCTCCCTTGCCCAGTTTGGCGATGGAGGCGGGGCTGATGCCCGTTATGCGCCTGAGATCCTGCCGATTCATGCCTTTGTCGATCAGGAGCTTCCACAGCCTGTTATAAGTTATTCGCATATCCGTCTTCGCTTACTCTACGCCATGAAGAAAACCGGGACGGCCTTCCGTCAGCCCCTTGGTGAAGGTGATGACATTGGCTCCTGCTGCCTCATAGTCCAAATCCGGCAGATTTTTGGAGTTCTCAATGATAATCAGCTGTCCCTCCTCTTGGTGGTTCATGAAATAGCGAAAGAGTCCGGAACACATACTTTCCGGCGCAGAATCCGCTACGCCTTGGTCAAGACCAAGAAGGGGCGTATCAATGATGAGGAAGCCCGGGTAATACTTGCCATGGTGGGCAAGATAGTGACGGAAGGTGAGTGCAGTTACGCTGTTGACAAAGGACGTATATCCCTGCCCTTCATGGGTAGATTTTTTATGCCCATTAATCTCTATATCAAAATCGGAGATGTTGAAATTGGCAACAATAGGCTCTGTCGAATAATTGCATTCACGAAGGATGTCCTTGTAATATTGGTTGATGAGTCTTTTGAAATCGTCATCAAAATGCTCTCTGGGATGATATTGCAACGCAGATTCCGGCTCGACCGGAGGATTCCTTAAATCTGCCTCCCAGCCGACTGCAAAATCGTCGATTACGCTCATCTCGCGCTTTAATTGCAGGAAGTTTTTGTAGTCTGCGAGTGATTTGCGCATCGCCTCTGCTTTAGGACGCAGCTCCTGCTGAATGTGGCACTCGATGCTGTCCTTCTCGGCATCGAGTTTTGCCATCTCCTCTGACATCCACCTCATTTCCTCGGCGAGGGATTGTTCCGCTTTCGTCAGATCATTCATCTGAGCCACGATGCGGGACAGTTCGCCACGGGCAGATTCGATGTAGGTTTCATCATCCTTGGGCGTGAAATGACTCTCACAGAAGGGGCAGACAGTGTTCTTATCGTGAGCGTTCCGTTCCATCTCGCCGTCGGCAATAAAGGTCAGTCTCTTGATGTCGGCTGTGTACTGGCTCTTGAGGGCGGTGTACCGGGACTTCATCAGTTCCGCCTCAGTCATTTTCTCCTGCAGTTCGCTGATTTCTTGCACCAGTTCCTGTCGGCGGGAGAGAGCTGCAGAGATCGCAGATTCCGTCCGCTCAATCCCTGCAATGAGGGCGGTCATCTGCTGCTCCACATCAATGCCCTGAAACGCCGTCATCTGTTTTTGCAGCACCTTCTTCTTCTCAGAGATGTTGCTGATCTGCCTGTTCACATATCTTAAAATGGCATTTCGCTCTGCGATGCGGAGTTCCTTTTTGGTCTGCTCATCCTGCTCGGGAAAATTGGAGCCATTCATCAGATACAGCAGGGAGGAAAAGAAGACGGTCTTTTGAATGCTTTCCTTCGGCTCCAACACGGATTCTACCTTGCCGATGTCATTGTTGAGAAAGAGCAGCATGTGGAGGAAGGTTCGGAGTGTCAGTGGTGTCCGCTTGAAATCGATGTTCTTGATCACCATGCAGGGGACGGGAATCCCCATTGCACTCAAAAGCAGGTCACTCAGCACAGGCAAGCCGTTTCTTTGACTCTGACTGTATTTCAGATTGTATTTGTCACTCGTCATGCCAGGGATGTCGGTCTTAACGTCCACTTGATCCTTGTGAAATTTGCGCGTGATGCTGATTGTGCCCTCGGCCGCCTGCACCAGAAGTTCCACTTGATCGTAACCAAAAGTCTCGTCTATGGGGAAGTCCCCAATTTTTCCAAGCGCAAAATCAATGCACCGAGCAACGGCGGTCTTCCCGGTATTCGACCGCCCGCAGATGATGTTCAGACCGGGGGTGAAATCAACGAAAGAGTCACGCTTGCCTTTGCCTCTTGCCGTGACACGGCTGAAATATATTCCGGCCATCCATTCATCTCCTCTTTAGCGCGTCCATCGCCTGATTCGTAATCTTTGAAAGCAAAGACGCATCGGATGTTTTTCCAAGCATTCGGTGTGTCTTTTTTACTGTCTCCACGTATGTCTCAGCATATTCGGACTGCATGGATCTCGCAAAACCCCTGCCGCGCTCGTTCAGTCCGAACAAGAATCCTCCGGGGGAGGGGGCTACAGAGATAAAGCCGTTCAGCACGAGAGATCTCAGTGCGCCGTTTAACTGCTCCCGCTTGGCGGGGAGTTCACTAAAACTGAACTGGTTTTCGCCATGCAGGTTTTGTTCTGCCATACCGAAATCCCGCCCATAGACTGTCATAAGGTCATACGCCGCGATGCGGTCAATGGTTATGGAACGCGGCTTTACGGCAGAGAGGATGAGTAAAATGCGAAGTGACACCTCAAAGGACGTATTGAACAGTTTAGGCATCGGTGTTCACCCACGATTTGATTCGCTCGTCATCTACCAAGATATGGCAGATGCCCTTCCGTGTTCTGTTCGAGATGAAGCCCTTGATATTGACGAGGTTCGACTTGGCAAGTTCTGTGCTGGTGATTTTCTTCAATACTTCCTGCAGGCGGACGTAACCAGTCTCATGATTCTCGTCAAAATACACCATCTCTATGCCGTCATAGGCGTCATCCTTCAGCGCGTCAAATTGTTGCTCTCCGTCTACGAAGGCATCCCTTACGCTGTGCTGGATGCTTTTGGCATCGAAATATGCCTCTCTCTGCCGCTTTAAATGCTGCTGCAGATTCTCCGGCAATTCTCCTGCGGTATCGGGGGTGACTTCTCTTTCGAGACGCTCCGCATACACCTCGCAGAGAGCGTTGATATACGGGAGTGTGGCTTCGTTGATGTCCTCATGGGGAATTAGGGCAGGATGCAGTTTGATGATCTCGCCGCTGAGCAGATAGACCGAGCCGTTCGCATATTGGGTGGGGTGAATCGGCACGGCGGGAACAACTTCGCCGACTTCGTTCCTTCCTTCAAGGAAATTGATTTCAACGCCGGGGAGCTTTTGCAGTTCCGCTTTGATGATGCTGCAGAAAATCTCGGCGCACGTCTCGTCCACATTGTCTGTGGTGCAGTTCACCCCGTATTTGGCGAGGTCGGCGCACAAGTTCTTGCGTGCATCGAAGGGGAGCTCTGCGGCTGCTTCCAAGAAGCGGCTCTTGTCGAGATTGGCATGAACCGCCCGCAGGACAGATTCCGGGATGTCTCTCTTTCCCTTGTACATTTTGTAGGCGGCACTTTTCTCGGTGTCCTTGTTGAATGGGTAGTAATTGTCATCACCGTCCAGACGATCCCTACGAGAAGAGATCGGTTCCTTCATAAAGAGGGCGAAGAAGTAGGCGCAGAAACTCGGTATCGATTTGTTCTCCGCACCAACGTACTTTCTCATGATCTGTAAAAACAGACTGATGGTTAACACAAAACTCCCCCTTCGCGAAAAGTGGACAGAGTCTGTCCGCTCCCGTCCACCGGAGTCCAATTTTCGAGGGAGCGGATTTGGTATGCTTTACCCGGATGGTGAGAGAACATCATCGCACATAAAACACAGTTTCTATTATATCAGCAGTGAGGGGGAAAAATCTACATTTTTGTTAATGGAATTTATGTGAATGTGAACATTCACAAGCCGTAATCGTAAATCTTATAAATTTCTCAATGCCTTGAGATGGCCATCAGAGGCGGCGGGAACACATGAAGAGACGAACTGCACGAGCAGTATTGGCACTTCGGTGTTTCCACCGTGACTCACTATGCCCATTTTAGGCGAAAGAGGCCGGTGTACATCGTGTGCATCGGCCTCTTCGTGTTCCTGCCGCCCGCATCCAAGGCGGAAAGGACACGACTATGAAAATCACGCTGTATTACGAAGACAAGTTCCATCCGACTGTTTTGGACGTTCCCGATGAGGAATGCACCGTCATGGTAGAGGCGGACTATCAGGAGAGGCTGGATGCCGCCGAGGACAAGACCTCGGTCAAGCGGCGCACGGCACAGGAGATTTTGGATGCCGAGGTCAATGCCCCTACATTCTGCAGGAACCGGACCGAGACGCGCCGTCATGTCCACTTGTTTGCTGACGATCTTGACTGTCATACGGCAACTGCCATGCCCGATGTGCCGACGGCTCTGCTCGGTGAGGATTATTCGGAACTGCATCGCGCCATCGCGCAGCTTCGTCCTCAGCAGCGGGAACTTCTGCGGCGCGTGTTTTGGGAAGGCGTGCGTCAGGCAGAGATTGCGCGTCAGGAGGGCGTATTGGAAAGCACCATATCGGAGCGGATGCGGCGCATCTATCAGCGGCTCAAGAAATTTTTGCCCGATGAGAAAAATTTCTTTTGAAAAACCATGAAGTTTTGCATTTCCCGTGGCTCTTAGGAGAAGGGCAACATCAAACCGCCTTTCGGAAAGGATGAATCACGATGCATCACACACTCAACATCAAGATGTCCAGGGAGCGCCTGAGCGGTGGAATCATGGCCTGCCGTCGGCTGACGATGCGGGAGCGTCTGCTCCGCTTCTTCCTTGGCTGTCCCGTGAAGCTCACGGTGATCGTGCCGGGAGATTCCGTGGACGAGGTAGCCATCTTCGAGAAGGGAAAGGAGGACAGATATGGCAGCGCGACCGCTTTATGAGCTTGCCGCAGGCTTCAACGCACTCTTTGATCTCGTCTTGGACAAGTCGATGGATCTGCAGCTTTTGGAAGAGGGGCTTCAGTCCATCGAGTGCGCCCTTGAGGAGAAATGCGCGAACGGCATCGCGCTCATCAAATCGCTGGAAGCGTATGCGGAGGCATACAGCAAGGAAGAGAAACGCTTTGAAGCGCAGCGGCAGATGTTAGAGAACCGTATCAAACGCATCAAGGAGTGGTACCGGCAGAACCTCGATGCGATGGGGAAAACCAAAGTTCCCACGAGGTACGGTGTCATGAGCGTTCAGAAGAACGGCGGCAGACAGCCGCTCAAGATTGACAATGCTGCACTTATCCCGGACGCCTATCTCATTACTGTGCCGGCGCATAAGGAAGTGAATCGCGAGGCTCTCTATGAGGCATTAAACGGCGGCGAGGAAGTCCCCGGCGCACGTTTGGAGTCGAGAGGACGGAGTCTTCGGATCAAGTAGGGAGGAAATAGATCATGCTGAACATTACGAAAGGGAAAATTGACCGCGCCCAAAAGGTGGTCATCTACGGGGCGGAGGGGATCGGTAAGTCCGGTCTTGCCGCCAAATTCCCCGATCCGCTCTTCATCGACACGGAGGGAGGAACGGCTCACATGGATGTGCGCCGTATCGAGAAGCCGCAGTCTTGGGAGGAAATGCTCTCCGTGGTCAAGGAGGTCGCAGCCACAAAGGATGTGTGCAGGACGCTGGTGCTAGATACCGCTGATTGGGCGGAGCAGCTCATCGTCAGCTACCTCTGCACGAAGTACAAGCAGAACTCCATCGAGTCCTTCGGTTACGGCAAGGGCTATACCTACTTGGGCGAGGAATTTGCAAGGCTTCTCGGCGCATTGGATACGGTGCTGACCGCAGGGATTCATGTGGTGGTCACGGCACACGCCAAGATGCGTAAGTTCGAGCAGCCGGACGAGATGGGCGCATACGACCGCTGGGAAATGAAACTCAGCAAGCAAGTAGCGCCGCTCCTCAAGGAATGGTGCGATATCCTGCTCTTTTGCAACTACCAGACCTTTGTGGTCACCTCGGAGAACAATACACAGAAGGCGCGGGGCGGCAAGCGTGTCATGTACACGTCCCATCATCCCGCATGGGACGCAAAGAGCCGTGTGCCGCTTCCAGAAGTCTTGGAGCTTGACTACAGGCATATCGCCCATATCTTCTCTGCGGGTCAGACACCAGATGCCGCTTCCTCTACACAGACGCCGGCGCAGGAGACGGTGGCACCACAGTCGCAGAATCTGCCGGAGGACGAAAGTGCTGTCGATATGTTCCGCAGCATTTTGCAGAAGAAGGGCGTGACCGAGGAGGAAGTGCGGCAGGTGATCGCCGCGCGAGGGAAATACTCAGTGGAGACCCCGATTGACGATTACCCCGAGGAGTTCTTGTACGGCTACGTCATCCGCTACTGGGATCAGATTTTTGACATCATTCAGCAGAATCGTCAGGTGAAAGGTTAAGGGAGGAAATACATCATGGCAGATTTTGTCAACAACAACGTGGGCATGGATTGGACTGACACCATTGAAAGCGATGGTCAGGAATTCATCCTCCTGCCCGAAGGGGATTACAACTTCGTAGTGTCCGCTTTTGAGCGCGGGCGTTTTCCGGGGAGTGCCAAGATGCAGGCCTGCAACAAGGCAACACTTACCCTGCAGGTAGAAACGAAGCAGGGCATCGCCAGTGTCCGCACCGACCTTATTTTGAACCGCCTCGTGGAGTGGCGCATCTCGGCATTCTTCCGCTGCATTGGTAGGAAGAAGCACGGCGAGCGGTTGGTCATGGACTGGAACAATCTCGTGGGAGCAAAGGGGCGGGCGCACTTCAAGCCGCGCAAATATACCGACCGGGACGGCAACGAGAAACAGACCAACGATGTTGACCGCTTCTACGATTATGACGAAAAGTTCTTTCCGGTCGAGGACTCTGCGGACTTTGGCGGGATTCCCGTCAGCGCGGCGGACATTCCGTTCTGATGGGAGGATACGAAGTGGAACTTAGACCGTATCAGGTCGAGGCGAAGCAGGCAATCCTTTCCGCATGGAGCGAGGGGCATCGAAAGACGCTCCTCGTCCTGCCGACGGGATGCCATGCCAAGGGAGAGAATGTTCTCCTCGCCGATGGCCGCAGCAAAAAGGTGGAAGATGTACAGGTGGGGGATCAACTCCTCGGTGCGGACGGGAAGACGCGCACTGTACTGGTTCTCCATCGTGGGAAGTCTTTGATGTATCGGATTGTCCCCGTCAAGGGCGAGCCGTTCACCGTCACCAAAGACCACACGCTGACGCTCATCCGTACAAGGGAATGCAGCAATCCCCGATATCCCTGCCAGCGTCATGCCGGGGAATTGGTGGATGTGACGGTAGCCGAATGGCTTCGCTGGTCAGAAAGCAAGAAGCATTTGCATAAGCTGATTCGCTCCGGGGCAATCCAAGCGTTCCCTGCCCACAGGAATGCGCGAACGGAAATCGACCCATATTTTCTCGGCGTGATTCTTGGGGATGGCTGTATTGTCCACGGTGTCAGCGTGACAACGCCGGACAAGGAAATCAGGTGCGTGATCTTTCAGCAGGCGGAACTCTGGAATCTGCGTCTTCGGACAGAGCCGGCAGGCAAGGCCACCACATACTTCCTCGTTTCTGACAAGGGGAGGCGGAGCAATCGGCTGGTCAAGGCATTACGCCGTTTAAGGCTCTACGGAGGTCGCGCCGGAGATAAATTCGTGCCGGACGCATATAAATACACCGATCTGGCAAAGCGGCTTGAAATTCTCGCAGGCCTCTTGGATACCGATGGTTACTACATTGATAAAGGCTACGACTACATTTCCAAGTCAAGAAGGCTGGCAGATGATGTGGCATTTCTCTGCCGATCTGCAGGGCTTCGGGCATCGGTGAAGCCCTGCATCAAGGGGTATCGGGACTTTACGGGCGCGTATTATCGCGTCTCCATCAGCGGAGATTGCTCCATCATCCCTTGTCGTGTGAAACGGAAGATTGCCGGCAAGCGTCAGCAGAAAAAATCCGTCCTGCGGACAGGTTTTCATGCAGAGCCGGTAGGCTGCGGAGAATACTACGGCTTTACCGTGGACGGAGACAACCGTTATCTGCTGTCGGATTTCACCATTACCCATAACTGCGGCAAAACCATCGTGTTTTCCGCGCTTACGCAGGAGCAAGTAAAGAAAGACCATCGTGTCCTCATCATGGCGCATCGCGGGGAGCTTCTCTATCAGGCCGCTGACAAACTGAAGATGCTCACGGGACTTGACGCTGCCTTTGAGCAGGGGGAGAACCACAGCCTCGGCAGTTTCTTTCCCGTGACGGTAGGATCGGTGCAGTCCCTTTGCCAAGAGAAGCGGCTTTCGACGTTTCCGCAGGATTATTTTCAGGACATCATCGTGGATGAGGCGCATCACGCACTCTCCGACAGCTATCAGCGGGTACTCGCACATTTTCCAAAGGCCAATGTCCTCGGCGTAACGGCAACACCCGACCGTGGAGACAAGCAGACGCTCGGCACGTTTTTTGATTCAGAGGCCTACGAGTATTCCATGAGCCGCGCTATCCGGGAAGGGTATCTCTCTTCCGTCAAGGCACGGATGATTCCCCTGCAGTTGGATATAAGTAAGGTCGGCATCTCCGGTGGAGACTACAGTACGGCAGATGTTGGCTGCGCCTTGGAGCCGTACCTCCACCAGATTGCAGGGGAGATGGCGCGTTACTGTAGGGGCAGAAGGACTGTGGTGTTCCTGCCGCTCATCGCCACATCGCAGAAGTTCTGCCGGATGCTGAACGATGTCGGTCTGAGGGCTGCGGAAGTCAACGGCATGAGTGATGACCGCTCGAAAATTCTCGCGGATTTTGAAAGCGGCGCGTATGACGTGCTGTGCAATTCCATGCTCCTCACAGAAGGTTGGGACTGTCCCGCTGTGGACTGCATCGTAATTTTGCGCCCGACCAAAGTGCGGAGCCTCTATCAGCAGATGGTGGGACGGGGCATGCGGCTCTTTCCGGGCAAGGAGAACTTGCTCCTGTTGGACTTTCTCTGGCTGACGGAGCGTCACGATCTCTGCAGACCATCGGCTCTCATTGCCAAGGATGAGAAGATCGCAGCGATGATGGATGAAAACCTCCGAAATGATGAGGAGGTGGACATCCTCGAAGCCGAGAAGGAAGCGGAGCGGGACGTGCTGCGTGAACGCGAGGAAGCATTGGCGAGGGAGCTTGCCGCGATGCGGAGCAAGAAGAAAAAACTGGTAGACCCGATTCAGTATGCGCTCTCCATCGCCGCTGAGGATCTCACAAGCTACGCGCCGACCTTTCCTTGGGAAATGGGTCCGCCGTCCGAAAAGCAGATTGCCTTCTTGGAGAATCGCGGCATTCTGCCCGATACCGTGGAAAACGCGGGGCTTGCCTCGCTCCTCATCGATCGCCTGAAACGGCGGCAGGAGGAAGGACTCGCCACACCCAAGCAGATCCGCTGCTTGGAGCGATATGGCTTTCGGCGCGTAGGCACGTGGCAGTTCGATGCAGCCAGCAGTTTGATCTCGCGCTTGGCAATGAATCATTGGCGCGTCCCGCAGGGGATGACGCCGTCTGTATATACACCGTGAAAGGATGTGATTTTTCATGGACAAGAATATCTTGTCGGCTTTGAAGTACATCAACGTTGCAGAGGTTGATCGCGCCACATGGATTTCCGTAGGTATGGCACTCAAGGAGGAAGGATATCCCTGCTCCATCTGGGACGATTGGAGCAGGAGTGACAAGCGTTACCATCCCGGCGAATGCGAGAAGAAATGGGCGGGCTTTAACGGCACGACCACGCCTGTCAAGGGCGGTACGATTGTGCAGCTGGCAAAAGAGCGCGGCTGGATGCCCTATACCGGAGAGGACGGTTGCATGGCGTGGGACGATACCATCGAATACGACGGCAACGATGGCTTCAATGGATTCGCTCCTCCCGATGCGTGGAATCCCGTGCAGGACTTGATCGACTATCTTTCCCTGTTGTTTGACGTCGATGACCGTGTGGGATATGTCACCGGGGATGTGTGGCAGGATGCCGCAGGAAAATGGGTGCCTAGCAAAGGTGTGTACGACCGTACGGCAGGGGAACTGATCTCATCCCTCAAGAAGCACGCCGATGACATCGGAGCGACCGTCGGCGACTGGAAGCTGGAGTCCGGCGGCTGGATTCGCTTCAATCCGCTGGACGGTGAGGGTGTGAAAAACGAGAACGTCACCAAGTTCAAGTATGCCTTGGTGGAATCCGATACGCTTCCCATCGCCGAGCAGGATGTCCTCTTCCGCAAGCTGGAACTGCCCATTGCGGCACTTGTTCATAGCGGCGGCAAGAGCCTCCATGCCATTGTGCGTGTGGATGCCGCTGACTATGAGGAGTATCGAAAGCGCGTGGAATTCCTCTATGACTTCATGGAAAAGCAGGGCGTACCCATCGACAAGCAGAACCGTAATCCCTCCCGGCTTTCCAGAATGCCAGGGCTTACTCGAAACGGCAACCGCCAGTACCTCGCAGCAACGAACATCGGCAGGAAGTCATGGACGGAGTGGATGGACTTCGTGGAAGGAGTGACGGATGAACTGCCTCCATTGGAATCTCTCGCCAAGTACAAGGATAATCCGCCGAAACTGCCGGAGGAGATTATAAAGGGAATCCTGCGTCGTGGCCACAAGATGATTATTTCCGGATCGTCCAAGGCGGGAAAGTCCTTTCTCCTGATGGAACTTTGCGTCGCCATAGCCGAGGGGGCGAAGTGGCTCGGATTTCCCTGCCGCAGGGGGCGTGTGCTGTATGTCAATTTGGAGATTGATCCGGCAAGCTGTATCACCCGATTCCTCAAGATTTACGAGGCGTTGGGACTTCCCATGAATGGCTCAGAGAACATCATCGTGTGGAACTTGAGAGGCTACGCCGTGCCATTAGACCAGCTTGTGCCGAAACTCATCCGCCGGGTGCGCGACCAGCATTTGGATGCCATTGTTATTGACCCCATCTACAAGGTCATCACGGGAGATGAAAACAACGCATCCGAAATGGGGCAGTTCTGCAACCAGTTCGACAAGATTTGCACGGAAACCGGCTGCTCTGCGATTTATTGCCATCACCATAGCAAGGGAGCACAGGGAAACAAGCGGGCGATGGACAGGGCTTCCGGCTCCGGCGTATTTGCCCGCGACCCCGATGCCCAGCTTGACATGATCCAGTTGGAACTCACGGATGACATCAAGAACAACCTGCGTGACGGTCACGCTACGGCTTGGCGACTGGAATCCAATCTCCGTGAATTTGCCAATATAGAGCCGGTAAACTTCTGGTTCGAGCATCCTGTGCATCGCATTGATAACAGCGACGAATTGGGCAGCATTCCCGCCATAGGAAGTATGGCAGCGAACCTCTCCCGCAGCAGCAAGCGGACGACCGTCGAGGAACGCAAGGCTGCCCTGGATACGGCTTACGAGATCTGCTCTATCAATCCTCCCGTGAAAATCAAGGACATTGTGGAGTACACGGAACTCAACGAGAAAACCATTCGCCGTTATCTTGCCGAATTCAGCGAAAGTTACTGGATTGAAAACGGCGTGGTGGGGAAGAAGAATACGCAGGGACAAAGGGAGAAAAAACCTATGGGCAAGGATGAGGCGGACAAAGGATAAATTGCCTATTGGAAAACTCTCAGGGACAAAGGCTTATAAATAAAGAGTGTCTGTCCCTGCTGTCACCAGTGTGGGGAGGGCTGCAGTAGCCTGCCCTCCCCCACACGGGATGACAGTGACGAAACCTTTGACCGAAATGAAAACACAATTGAAAGAAATTTTCAATAAGGAGCATACAGAATATGAGATTTTTCCTCGACATCAATCCTCCTACGGCGACCGCACAGGAGAAATCTGTGCGGATCGTGGGCGGCAGACCGATATTTTATGACCCGGCTCCCCTGAAGAAAGCAAAGGCGCTTCTGATTGCACATCTCGGCAGTCATCGTCCGATAGTGCCGTTGGACGGAGCCTTGGAGCTTCGCACCACATGGCTTTTCCCGGTAGGCAAGTCCCATAAAAGCGGCGAGTGGCGTACGACACGCCCGGACACCGACAATCTGCAGAAAATGCTCAAGGACTGCATGACCAGGTGCGGCTACTGGAAGGACGATGCCCAAGTAGTGCGGGAGATCGTGGAAAAGCAGTGGGCGGCAGAGCCGGGGATCCACATTGAAATCAAGCAGCTTGGGATTCAGCGCACATCGAGCCGCAACGGGGAAGGCTACAGCGACCCTACAGCAAGAGATGCGCTGAAGCACTGCAAGTGAGAAAGGAGCAAATTGATATGGACATGATTTATATTTCCCATCCTTACACGGGTGCCGAAAAAGAGAACCGCAAAGGCGCTGCGGCGATTGCGGCGGAGCTCGCCAGGAAATACCCGCATATTCTGTTCGTCAATCCGCTCGATGCCATGCGGCACTTGAAAGCTGCCAGATTTCCCTACGATGCGGTCTTGGAACAGTGCAAGACGCTTCTCGGAAAATGTGACGGTGTGATCATGGCAGGCAACTGGAAGGACAGCAACGGCTGCATGGAGGAATATCTGTACGCTGCTCATCATCGGCTGGCGATTTGGGAAGGCACGGAGGAATTTGATGCCGAGGAAGTCATGCCCCATGACTGCTGCGGAACGCACGCGGCTTGCAAAAAGTGCATCTGCAAGGCGTGCGGCCATCGCCTCATGTGCTGGAACTGCAACGACTGCGTGCAGGAGACGGGGCAGACCGCTCCCGTAGGATATACAGGTGGCGACGTTTGGCAGCCGGGCTGCTCCCGCTACGAAAAGAAAGGCTGATCATGATGACCGCTAAGGAATATCTGAGCCAGGCATTCAAGATTGACAGAAAAATAGACAGTATGCTGGAACAGTCCGTGAGACTGCGCAGCATGGCCACCAAGACCACCACCGTCCTTAGCGATATGCCGGGGAGTGCTACGAAGAATCCGCACAAGCTCTCCGCTGTGGTGGTGAAGCTGGTGGAGCAGGAGGAGGAGATTGATCGTGAGATTGACCGCTTGGTAAGCCTCCGCGCAGAGATCTATGGCGTGATACAGGCTGTGGAGGATATGGATGAGCGGCTGGTCTTGGAGATGCGCTACATGGGGTATCACACGGTCACGGAGATTGCCAGGCGCATGGAAGTCGGGGAGCGACAGATATACCGCATCCATGAGCGCGGCTTGCAAAGTGTGGTCGTTCCTTCGTGAAGAGCAGGAAATGTCAGGGAATGTCATGAAATGTCAAAAAGCGGAAAAATGTCACAAAATGTCAGTAAATGTCAGGTTGATGTCAGTATGACCAATGTGATATGATACACTCAGCAAGAATAGGTTATGGAATCGGCCTTCTCGGAGAAGCAATTCTCCGCGAGGGCTTTTTTGATGGAGAAGTGCAATGCCGAGAAAGCCGAAACGTCCCTGCCGCATGACGGGCTGCCAGAACCTGACGGACAGAAAGTGT
>ERZ772967.1842-NODE-1842-length-14120-cov-12.583434_pt1 | contig 14120 bp, 17 predicted proteins | sample MGYA00511677_ERZ772967 | MGnify/ENA primary metagenome ERZ772967 (study PRJEB29015, sample SAMEA2737931) | human oral metagenome | biome: human oral; feature: human-associated habitat; material: dental | place: China | collected 2146 ...
TAATTAGCCTTCTTCATATCTTTTGAATAAATAAAAATATGTGGAACAAATTCTACACTACACGCATAGTTATTTCTATTGGCCTGAAAGTATATCTCAAAAGTAAGGTCTTTATTTTTAGATGATTTCTTTAACTTCTGACCTTTACTAACTACCTTAAAATCAGGGAATTTACTTGCAATCTCTTGCCAAGCTTTTTCACATAATTCTCTAGGTTTCATGATTATAAAAGTACTCCCCCATATTATACGGTTGATTATTTTATAGATTTCCCTCAACTACTATAACAGATGTATGTTGAAGTGCGTCCGTTATCCAAGCAATAAATGTGTTTAAAAACTCTTACTCTTCTTTACTAAAGTTTATAAGATCAACTTCAATATTATGAATTATTTTAATCCAGTAATCTTTCTTAATCCAATTATCAAAGCATACATCAAATCTATCTCTTTCAGTATTATATGATGCATCTATAATAGGATACACTTGATTAAAATAAGAAACTAAGATATCAAAATCAGGACAATAAACCCGTAATGGATTTCTATAATAATGCCAATCCTTCATACTGGCTTGCTCTACGCTCCCAATACCTATAAAAGGATCATATCAATCTTTCTCTCCCCTATATCCAGCATAATTTTATCTGTAAAAAATAGAGTTTATTTTTTTATACCATACACCATATCCCCACTATTCCAAATATACATAATGGCGGATACTGGAGATTTTTCATCGACCCAAAGCCAGCCTGTATATGTAGTTGTATTGGCAAAATAGCCTTCAGTAATTATTTCAAATTCTGAGTCTACATACTCATTTATAAAATCTTGTAAACAAAGAGACTTTCCATAAAAGCGACCTTCACCCAAGGTTTTGTTAAATATTAGTACCTTACACAAATCCACATCACAGTTGTTAAAACATATTTCTCCTGAGAATGCTTTTTCTTCACCATCTAACAATTGATACATTTCTTCAACTGTTAACGTTAATGTTTTATTATGAATTTTGATTCTATTTACTTTACTACCATAAAGACTGTAAAGGCTATTACTATGTCTATCATGTATAAAATCCATATTATTCCTCACAATATTAAATCTAAAATTGTAATTTAAATAAATTCTAGGTTTTTCTATTTTAAATTTGATTATATGGGCATCCTTTCACTCTTGGTGAGCAAAGCAACAGCTTCAGCAGTAGGCTGTTCCCAATCATTCTTCACTTCGCTCGAATTCTTGGACATACCTGCCATGGGCGGTGCTATCACTCACTGCGTCACTTTGTTTCTAGGGATCAAAGCCACCGCCTCAACGTGGATTGAGTGAACACCAAGTATATCAAGTAGTTGCGTTTGTATGTGGGAATATATCCACATACTTTTTAACGATAGCATAAGGTTATCGTTAAAAAATATTACCCAGACAAACTGAGAGTTGTTATTTAGTTTATAATCGTATTGTTTTATTAGCTATATCTTCTACAAACCTCTTATCGTGTTCCACAAATACAAGTGTAGGTTTTGTTTCTTTTATAATTTCCTCAATCTGTATCCTTGATATTACATCTATATAATTTAATGGTTCGTCCCAAACAAAGATATGAACCGGCTTTGATAAACTTACAGCAATTAAAACTTTCTTTTTTTGTCCATCGCTATAGTTTTTCATATCCATTTCAAATAATTCTCTTGCAAAATCTAATTTCCTAAGAATTGTTTTGCACAATGTTTCATCAACACCTTGCTTATGAATATACTCATTTAGGTGGCCTGTTAAATTTGATGTATCTTGGGGAATATATGATATTTTTAAATTACTTACTAATTTTACATCACCTACGTACTCGTGATTTAGACCTAATAAAATTTTAATTAAGGTTGATTTTCCGCTACCATTACCCCCATATATAGCCACTATATCTCCCTGTTTTATATCAAAACTTACATCGCTTAATATCTGTCTTTCTCCATAATATAATGATAAATTTCTAACCAATATTAGAGGATTTTTGTGGTGATGTAATGGATGCAATAATAGACTTTCCTTTGTTTCAATATCTTTTAGTAAATTTTGTTTTTCTTCTATTGCCTTATTTTGTCTATTCTCCAAATTCTTAGATTTTTTCATCATCTTGGCTGACTGATGACCTATATGTCCCTTATCCGGCTTTACACCTGATACTTTTACACCGTTTTTGGTATTTTCAATTTTATAAGACCAGTTTTTACTTTGTCTTGCAGCTTCTTTTAATCGTTTAATATCTTTTCTTAATTTCTCGTTTTCATTAATTTCAGATTGATCTTTCATCAATTTGTTTTCATGACATGATGTAAAATTTCCTGATTGAACATCAATAGAGTTTCTGTTAATCGAAATAACATGATTGATACAGCCATCTAAAAAATCTCTATCATGAGATATAAGTAAAAAACCTTTTTTATTTTTCAGATATTCACTTACAATTTTTCTCCCGTCCATATCTAAACAGTTTGTTGGTTCATCTATAAGTAAAAAACCATCTTCTCTTGTAAATAAAATAGCTAAAAGGATTTTTGTTTATTCTCCTTTAGAAAGCGTTTCAAATCCTCTATAAACAAGGTTCTCATCTACATTTAACAAATTAAGTTCTCTAAATAATCTCCATTCTTTCTCATCCGATATTAGTTCTTTATATAACTCAATTCCTAATTTGAAGTATCACTTAAATTGGGTGGGAATTTAATAAAATCAACATCCTTACTTATTTTACCTTGATAAGTTTCTTAATTTAAAAGTAACTTAAATAGAGTTGATTTACTTATTCCATTTCTTCCTATCAATCCTATTTTCCAATTTGTATCAAATGAAAATGATACATTTTCAAATACAGGTTTTACATAACCATAATATGAGAAATTGAGGTTTTCAATTTTAATTGTAGACATAAAAATCCCCCCTCAAATTCAAATTTGATTATCTCTTTAGTTTTGGTACAGGTAAATCATCATACATTGAATTAAATAAGCCATTTAAAAATTCTTTGTTGTCAACATCATCAACCAATAGCATTTCCTTTGCTCCATCATATGGTAACTCATACTTTACATTTGGCATATATGCTATTGCGGATTTAACAGGTTTCACTAAATATCCGCAAATGCGTTTTAGAAAAAGAAATATATCAAGTAGATTTAGAGCCTTTTCGAGATTTACAAGGATTACTTTCCACCACTACAAACAACATCAATCAGATTGCAAAGAGAGTAAATTCGACAGGTATAATCTACAAAGAGGACATCAGCGATATAAAGAAAGAGATTGAACAATTCTCAAAAGAACTATGGCAAATTCATTCCCTGCTCCTTAACAAGACTTCAGGAGGTGATTAGTTTTTATGGCTATTACAAAAATACACCCTATAAAATCAACCCTTAATCTTACCATTGACTACATCGTAAATGGAGAAGAAACAGATGAACAAATCTTGGTAAGTACACATAAATGTCATCAAGAAACTGCTCATACACAATTTTTAAGAACACGAAATGATGCAGGAACAAAAGGAACTGTTCTTGCAAGACATCTTATTCAATCCTCTTTACCGGGAGAAACTACGCCTGAAATTGCACACCAGATTGGTATGAAACTGTGTAAAAAGATATTAAAAAATGAGTATGAATTTGTCTTATCTACTCACATAGATAAGGGGCATATTCATAACCACATCATCTTTAACAATGTAAATATGGTTACCGGCAAATGCTATCAGTCCAATAAGAAAAATTATCATAAAATCAGATATCAAAGTGATAAACTGTGCAAAGAAAACAACTTATCTGTCATTGATGAGTTTTACGAAAGCTATAAGAAAAATATAAAATTAACGGTAAGTCTTGGTATGAAAACTAACAGGCAAAGCGTAGTATTTCTTGGAAAAGCAGACTTCAATTTGACATTGACAGAATGATAAAGCAATCTCATGATTGGGATGAATTTCTAAAGAAGATGGCTGATCTTGGCTATGAAATTAAGTATGGCAAATACATTGCTTTTAAGCCGAAAGATAAGCCGAGATTTACAAAAGCAAAACAATCGGAGAAGATTATACCGAAGAAAGATTAAAAGTGTCTATTAAAACCCCTGCTGTCAAAAAACGCATTGGAAATGTCATTGATATGAATACCAATGCAACGGTAAAGGAGAGCAAAGGCTACAAATATTGGGCAACCAAACATAATCTTAATACAATGGCAGAATCCGTTATCTTTATCAGAAAACATGGCATTAAATCCGTTAAGCAGCTTGATGATTATATCAGGAAAGCAGCCGATGAAAAGCAAGATTTACAGGATAAAGTCAAGGCTATTGACAAGGAAATACAGATGCTTTCTACCACTATGGAGAAAGTTCATACCGTTAAAAAATACATGACATGCTACAAGGAATATAAGGCTGATCCATCTGACAAGGCATTTTTTGAAGAGTACAAAGCTCAGATTACCCTATATGAAAATGCTCTCTCAGAGCTTAAAAAATCTTATTCCAAGCTCCCAAATTCAAAGGATATTTTAGCTGAGCTTGATAAATTACAAGAAAAAAAGAATACCCTTATGCAAGAGTATTCTTCCTCAAAATCTGCTATGGACGAGCTTTATAAGATACGAAAAAATTACGGAATTTATATGGGTAAGGAGATTGAGAGATAATTAATTTCTTACCCATTTTTAATGTTCTTTTATAAATTAATATTGATGTTTTCTGATATTTTGATATTATTGTGCCAAAAATTATATTCATCGAGTTTATGTGTAATACCATTATAAACATTACAAGTATTAGTTGGATCTTTAATTGTGATGATTAAACAAAATTCTTGACTTAATTCCCTATTCTCGATAGCTGCCCTATCTTCAATACTACTTCTATAAGTGTTATCTATAGTTAAATACCATTTTTTATCGGCAGTTGTATATTTCAATTTGTTCCCGTCTGTTAACTCAGATGTATCCACTGCATATTTTTTTACTGGATAATATTTGTCTCCATACTGAATTAACATTCTTTCTTTCAACGCAAACTCTTTCGTTGATTCTCTCATTTTGACCTTGCTATATAATGAACCCACCAATATATTTTGAGCCCCACTCCTTCCAATCGGATTTAGTATACAATTCTTACTTGTATCTCTAGGTACCTTTTCATCATAAGAACCAAACCTCACATCTATATTCGATTGACAATATTCGAACCCTTGAGTTGGATCTAAAATAGGATCATATACAAGTGTTACAATAGCCTGAAAATTAAAGAACTCATCCTTTACCAAGCATTCTGGCATAGGAAAGTCTTTAATATCTATAAATCTTCCTTTTGGCAGAACATCACGCAGTATTAAAGTTGTTTCATTTGGAGTATTATATAATATGTTATGAACGGTATCAGGTAATCCAAAACCAAGATATTTAGTTCTTTCAAATTCTGGTATTTCAGTATTATTAGGATAATTAGCTGAATGAATTATTAAGCTTTTCAATAACAACGGGTCAAATTCTTCATCCATTTCATTTAATAATCCCGCAGCTAAAGCAGCTACTCTAGGGGTGGAAAAGCTAGTGCCTGCTTGTTCTGCAAGACCTCCATTTTTAGAAAATGATTTTACTCCCCCTTGAATAATCTCTCCTTGTGAATTAACTCCAGCATTACCGCCTAAATGAACAATATCAGGCTTTATTATATATGCAGGACCTGGACCTCTTCTCGAAAATGGCGATAAGTTATATGGCTCAGATATCCAACCGTCCTCTTTTTTATCTGCAATAGATCCAACCACCAATGATCTAACGGAATCAGCTCCTTCGTGTAATTTGCCAACAGCACCTCCTCTAGCAAAATTAGTACAATTTCCAGCTGATTTACATATTAGGACATTATATTCGTCTTGAATATCATCCAATGCAATAGCAAAATCACTAAATTTTTGTTCAGATATTTCTCGAACAATACTTATTGATAAATTCCATATTTTTATTTCTTTATGGTTATTTTTTATAACCTCTCTAATGTTTTCTATTAATTCATCTTCTTCTATTCTTTCCTTTTGAGTATCTGGAAAAATCGCAGCGTCAAAGACTCTTATATTTTTAGCCCCGACAACTTCTTCTCCTTGAAACTCATCCCCATATGTAATAACACCCGCAACAAATGTTCCATGACTTTCCGATATTAATTCATTTGGATATGGGGAATTTCTATTTCCATAAATCCATGACTTTAATGGGGCTATCCCACATATTCCATTATCTAAAACACCGACAATCTCACTTTTTTTATCAACATCATATTCTTTTACTTTAATTTCATCTTTTTTATTCAAAACATCTAAATTAATTGATACATATGGCATAGGAACAAATTCTTCTGCTAAGTCAAATAATGTGCTATTTACGAGCTGATCCACTTGCAAATTTGATATATTGCATAGTTTATATATTATCAGTGATTTCGTATAATTTGTTTTTGCGAATTCTACATGTTCATTTCTCAAAAGCATCTCAAATTTTGCTTTATGACTTGTGTTAATAGAAAACTCGTTGAAGTTAAAAAGTTTCACTTTATAGTTAGAGACGCCTTCCGTTTTATATACAGTAGGCTTATATTTAATGATATTGTCAATACCCGAAATACCATATGCATTATTTTTAACATCGGTTATTTTTTCTTTAATTTTAGCTCCATCTTTTTGAGAATCTACACGAACAATTAAAGTATTTTCATCTGAAACTCCAATAACATTATTCTTATTAGTAAAAAATATATTCTCGATTTTCTTTCTATGGCTTTTAGCATGAGCATCTTTATTTAATTTTGCTTCAATTATAACTGGTATGTTTCTGTCTTCCCAATCTTCTTCTAACGCATCAAAAATCATTCGAGACAATTCAGCAGATTTTTCATTTAACTCACTACCACTTAGAACAAATTTAGGAAGTTCTTTTTTACCTCCACCTTCTACTCTTTGTTTATCTTCTTCACGTTTAGCAAAAAATTTAATTGGCAACTTTTCTTTCATTATTATTCACCCCTTAACTTTTTAGAAACCATCTGTATTCTTCTCAGTGGAAATCCACAACTTTGCAATTCTCTATGAGTCATTCCTCCTTGAATTAAAAATTCAAGGAACTCTATGTCACTAATTATTGAATGATTTTTGAACAAAAATGCTTCTCTTAAAATATCAAATAATGTAATCTCATTTTTTTCATTTATTACGGAACTTCTCATAGAATTATTCATTATAGTGTTAATATCAGAATGACTTAATCCTATTAACGAACTTGATATATTCTCAATTTTCTTATCTGAAATATCAAATTTAAATTTTGATGTATTGATACATGTATGAATCAAACTATTAATTTCAAGTTCTGTTGGTTTACTAACACTCAAAACTCTATTAAATCTACGCCAAATAGCGGGATCAAGTAATTCATGATGATTTGTAGCTGCAATTATAATACTATCTTTGCTAAAAATATCTATATTTTGAATAAGGCTATTTACAACTCTTTTTAATTCTCCCGTCTCATTTTTATCATCTCTTATTTTAGCGATTACATCAAATTCATCTAAAAACAAGATACATTCTTGCCTTGAAGCAAAATCAAATATTTTCCTAATATTTTTTGCTGTACTTCCCAACAAAGATGAAATCATTCCATCCAACCTTGCAGTTACTAATGGAAGTCCAGTCTCCATAGATATATATTGTGCCATTGAGGTTTTACCACATCCAGGCGGACCATAGAGAAGCAATGTACAAGGTTCATCTATTCCAGCTTTTAATAATTTATCTCTATTTTCATAACCTTTTATAAACTCCTTGATTTTGTTGTCAATTTCATTATTCAAAATTAATTTGTCTCTATCAATAATTGGATAACAAATATCCACCATGTCCATTCTGCTTTCACCATCAACAGGCTTAGAAGATAATGAATCTAAGGACAATATTCCTCCTCTTTTTTTTGATAATAAATTATTTATTTTTCGTGATAATGCTAAGTCACCATTATTTTCTAAATTTTTAGCCAATATTTTAGAATAATTAAAGACTTTTTCCTTGTCTCCGGATAACGCACCTTCAATTATTTTGGAAATTTCAGTATACATTCAATGCACCTCCTATTTTATTTATTATACATCAAATCGCATTACTTTTCAATTTTTTGTTATCAAGTCCATATTTTTTGTTATTATTTTTTAATTATTGTTATCATAAAATCATAACCACCCGTAGAACGGATGGTTTGCTCTGACCCTATAAGGGTCTTTCTCTAGTGGTAGCCCTCTATAGAGGCTTTGAATGTTCTGACAACCACTCTATTGCCACTGGCTGCCCCCTACTCGGGGGCTTTTATTTTGCCTATTTTACCGGCTCCACCGTAAACGGGTCAGTATATTCTTTAAAGTTTAATGTATCTTGTGCTATATCTTCTTGTAGTTGATTGCGAATATACTCTTTTATCGCTCCTTCGTATCTTCCCACTGTCTCAACATAATATCCTCTACACCAGAAATGTCTATTTCCATACTTATATTTTAAATTTGCGTGTTTATCGAATATCATGAGGCTACTTTTGCTTTTTAAATATCCCATAAAACTTGATACACTTAAATGTGGTGGAATAGTTACTAGCATATGAATATGATCCGGACAGTATTCTGCCTCTATAATCTCTACATTTTTTCTATTACATAAATCTCTTAAAATTTTACCTACATAAGCTTTTATCCGACCATAAATTATTTGTCTTCTATACTTTGGTACAAAAACAATATGATATTTACATCTCCATTTACTATGTGATAAGCTTTTTACGTCATTCATTGACATTGAACCTCCTATATTAAAATGTTGTGGTTGCCAGACCAACTTCATTTTATCACTAGGAGGTTCTTTCCTTTTCTCTAAGAATTTTTACTGACCCCCATTTTAACTGGGAGTTTAGTCATGCCTATTCGGCGTACAAAACAAAATGGATGCCCCCTGTAAAATACAGGAAAGCATCCATGTGTTTAGGCTAGTAAATAATATGTGTCCAGGAAATTGGGTACATATCACCATGCGAAGGGCTTCTCTATTATTTGTCTATTTCGAGTCCATTGATAAAAGCAAACTTAATCATATCAGCTCCATAAAACCCTCCTTCATCTAATAAGATACTTTCCTTCGGCAAGTCTTTCAAATGATTATAAAAGCCAATATATTTACTTCTTAACTTATCTTTTTCTATTATCTTATTAAAATACTGCTGAGCCTTAGCTTTTCCACCAAAGTGATAAATATAATACAGTAAATTATGATCAATTATATCTCCATCTATAAACTTTTCAATATTACTTTCTGTATCTTCAAAATCATCAAATATTGGTATGATATGTTCCTCAAGTAATTTGCTAACTTCATCTACAGTATACTGATAGCTTGCTCCTGCTAATTGCCACCACTGCCAAGCCTTTCTATTTAATAAACTTCCAAGTTCTCCGCCATAAACAAATCCATTATGATAATTAGCCTTCTTCATATCTTTTGAATAAATAAAAATATGTGGAACAAATTCTATACTACACGCATAATTATTTCTATTAGCCTGAAAACGGATTTCAAATGTAAGATCTTTATTTTTAGAGATTTTCTTTAACTTCTGACCTTTGCCGGTCACCTTAAAATCTGGAAAATGACTCGCTATATCCTGCCACGCTTTTTCACATACTTCTCTAGGCTTCAATGTCATACTAATACTCCTTAAATATCTTATAATTTGTTTATTTTAATTATATTACATCTACTAGTATGATTGTATAGTAAAAGCCCTTCGCTTATGCGAAGGGCTAATCTATTATTTCTCTTGTACTTGTTTACCACTCATATGTTCAATGGTAATTTCAAACATTTGTGTTGCTCGCCCATTACGAGTAATTTGTTCATCAGCTAACGTTTCATCAGGATAATACTTCATAGCAAATTCTTTTAATCGATCTATAGATTCTGGACCTGCCTCTAACAATCGACATTTTCCAAATACAACTACACTTTGTACATATGGTGCCCAGGATTCAGATTCATCAATATGCTCATTACCATATACGGTAAAACATACCTTATCTGAAGCTTTCAATGCATCTACTTTATGACCAGCTTTAGCTCCATGAAAGTAAATCTTCTTACCAGCACAATCATAAAAGTAATTAATAGGAATAGCATAAGGGTAGCCATTATCTCCATTCATGGCTAAAATGCCTCGACGATTAGATTGTAATAAAGCTTCTACAGCACTATGGTCTATTTCATTTATCTTCTTACGAACTGGTTTAAACATAATATATCTCCTAATTTTATTTATTAATCGTGTTTACAAGATACATAAAAGTACCACTATTAGTATCATCAACTTTAGAATATTCTTTCCAATTTATGGGATACATACCACTTAATACTATAGGTGCTTCCATTCCACGCATTGTTCCTTTTCCTGTATTAGCGGACCAATTCATGCATCCAGTTTTAATAGAACCCTCCTCAATAGAGAATTCAGCATATGTACAATTTACTTTTGTCGGAGGCTTTAGATAAGACATCTCACTAGTTATCTTAATAGTATAACCTTCAATAAATTTACTAGTCTTATCCTTGAACTCCTCTATACGCATTATATCTTTTAAATAGTTATAACAACCTTGATCCTTAGCGCCTTGCTCCTTCAACACATACACTTCCCCATTTATAGTTTTAATGCATCTTTTTGTCGTATATTTAAGCTCAATAGGAATCCATTTGCCATCTAATATAACAAGAATATCAAGATGTAAGCTAGGATTAAATTCAGGCACAAATTCTAATCGAATTTCACAATCAGGGTATTTCTTTTTTATGAGCCAAGCTAAGCTAAACTGAAAGTCTGCTTCAGAATGAAATATTGGTCGCCACATACTCAATAGGTGCATTATCTCATGAATATCTAAGATTGATTCCATAACACATACCTCATCGAATACAATACATCTATTTATTCTAATTATATTACATTTATAAGTATGAATGTATAGTAAAAGCCTTCAGATAAGTGAAGGGCTTTTAGTCTAGACAACAAAATATCATTATTGATTATTTTAATATCCACGATATTCATGCAATAAGTGAGATAGTTTATTATTCAACTCTATAAAATTTATCAAATAATGCTCATCTATATAAAATTGTTGATTGGTAATTCTATCTTTTGTAGCTAAAATTTGCTCTTCTTTAGATGACGTACATCTGAAACTATGAATGATGCGATTTCTCTTATAAACAATATCTGAAAATAACTCGGCTATTTCTGCACCAGCATTTTTCGTAATTGTTTGAGCAATAGGCGCTTTAAGTTGGCCGGATTCTCTATCAATCAAGTCGTACCAAGAATAATCACTATCTGTATTAATAATGTTCTCTATAATAAAACCATTATTAGAGATAAATACTGAAATAGCCATCCCCAACAAGTAAACATAGTCGTCCTTAGGTAAAGATATCCTAGTTAGTGATCGAAGCTCCATTTTATTACTCCTATAAAAGATACAACTTATATTATTTATCCACAAAAAGATATAATCCCATAATAGTTTATAAAATATCAATTTAAAATAGATATTTGTCTATCACTATATATTTTTGTTTCAAAGTAATCATAGCCTATATTTGACGCATTCCAGTCTCCAGCAACTATAATAAATTTATCTTTATTTTCAAATACCATATTTCTTATTTTTCTATAAAGGTTTATATCAGGAATAGATAATATAAAATGATAATTAGGATTTGCTATAGGAGCTACTAAATAAATCTCATTTTTATCATTATCGTAAAAGCGACCTTTTACACAAGACTCAATTATTTTAAAGCCGAAAACACCTTTAGGATACCAGTATGCAGTTCTATCATCTAAAATCATTCTTCCAATCTTCTCATCTCCATATGAGTAATTAGGAGGAAATTGTTTACACATAGAATATATCTGCTTTATTGTTCTAAGTGTATGATTATCATGATCTCCATATGAAGGCCGTTTAGAATCCTTCGGTGAAGGTTTCGAATTTTTCTTAACTAAAAGATTTTGCATTACACTTTCAAAAGAAAAATTTAACTCATTAAATTCATTGTCATCAAAAACGACTGAACTATTTGCATAAGGACAATTAGCAATATGTTTATACGCAGATTTAGTTGCTCTAAAATATGCTTTCCGAGAGCCATCACCAGCACATACAAATAATTTACTATTACATAGTGGATTTGGACAATAAAAAGACTTATCCCTATTTTCTTCAAGAGCCTCACTTGCTAGTATTATATCTCGTCTTTCTTTATCTCTATATGCATGGTTAGCCAAAGAATCATCTCCATTTATAATTAACCAACTTACTAATCCCATTATTATATTTCCTATAAAATTTACTATAATTGAATTTCTCTCCCGCTCTTACATAACCAGTACTAATACTTACTGCGTCACTTCGATCCTAGTGAGCAAAGCCACTGCCTCAACGTGAGCAGTCATTGGGAACATGTCCACAGGTTGAACTTCTTGTAGTTCATAGCCGTAATGTGTGAGAATTTCAATGTCTCGCGCCATGGTGGCCGGATTACAAGATACGTACACAATACGTTTTGGTTCCATACCTGCTGCAGAGGTTAGTACTTCTTCTTTACAGCCTGCCCGGATTGGATCGAATACAATCACGTCTGGTCGTACGCCAGCTTTATAGAGTTTTGGCATTTCTACGACCGCATCAGCGACGATAAATTCTGTATTATCATAGCCATTGCGGTGCGCGTTTTCTCGAGCATTGATAATGGCTGGTTCTACGATTTCTATACCGATAACATGTTTTGCCTTATGGGCCAGGAACAGTGAAATGGTACCTGTTCCACAATACGCATCGATAACTGTTTCATTGCCTTTTAGATCCGCATATTTTAGTGCTTGATCGTAAAGCACTGTAGTTTGTTCTGGATTCACTTGGAAAAAAGAGTGAGGTGATAAGGTAAACCGCAAGTCTTTAATATGGTCTGTAATAGTCCCATCTCCATAAAGGATACGATTTTTAGGCCCAAGAATAACATTTGTACGTTTACCATTCACGTTATGAATGATTGTTTCCACTTGAGGCACACGTTCAGTCAGGTTTTTAACCCACTTTTCTTGATGCGATAAGTTATCTGTTGCGGTTACAAGAATAACCATCCATCCAGATTGCCCAATACGTCCAATGATATGACGCAACACCCCTTTTCCTGTATGTTCATCATATGGTTCAACATCAAGCTCTTTAGCAATTTGATAACATGCTTGCGCAATGATATTGTTGCCTTCATCTTGTATGGGACAATTCGTGCCTTGCACGATATCGTGAGAGCCCATGGCATAGAATCCCATTAGAATATTACCTTTAGTACCACCTACAGGCATTTGCATCTTATTACGATAAGCCCAAGGCTCTTTAGGTCCCAATGCAGGTTTAACTAAATCTGGGTTTTGATGACCAATGCGTTCTATAACATCCTTCACCTTTTGTGTTTTTAGTGAAAGCTGCCCTTCATAGGTAATATGTTGTAATTGGCAACCACCACAGAATCCGTAAAGATCACAACTAGCATCGATCCGATTCGGTGCCATAGTAACGATTTTCAAGAGTCTACCTGTAGCATACGTTTTTTTCACCATAGTAATAGAAACTTTCACTGTTTCCCCAGGTAAGGCAAAAGGAACAAACACTGTAAAGTCCTCTACGCGACCTACCCCTTCACCACTACTGCCGATACCATGAATAGTAACTAATACTTCATCACCTAACTTAACTGGAGCATTGAATATAGCTGGTTGCTTCTTAGATAATGTACTAGTAACTGATTGACCTGTATTTGCACGATTACCGTTTCTACGTTGTTGTTTAGATTTCTTTTTACGAGATGTACAACTTGTACCGTTCATTACGAGTCTCTTTTCTTCCAAATTTTAATCATGCCAGTTGCGATAAGTACGAAGAATACAGTGCCAAATTTCACGAGTAATTCTTCACCTTGAATATATGGCATAA
>ERZ772967.1847-NODE-1847-length-14099-cov-3.299630_pt1 | contig 14099 bp, 12 predicted proteins | sample MGYA00511677_ERZ772967 | MGnify/ENA primary metagenome ERZ772967 (study PRJEB29015, sample SAMEA2737931) | human oral metagenome | biome: human oral; feature: human-associated habitat; material: dental | place: China | collected 2146 ...
TGGTAGCTCGTCGGGCTCATAACCCGAAGGTCGTTGGTTCAAATCCAGCCCCCGCAACCAAACAAGTTCAGTGAAGAACCCCAGATTTGGGGTTTTTTTATACGAGAAATTTATTAAATAACTGGGCTTAGGTTCATTGAACCTAGCCTTTTTTTATACTTGAATTTCGTCAATTTTAGAAAAATCAAGTAGATCATAGGAGTATCGGTTGGCAACATTAGAACAAACATTACAGGATATGCTAATGGGCGCAGTCGAAGATTTAGGCTGTGAACTGTGGGGTATCGAGTGTCAACGCGCAGGTCGTTTTTTAACGGTGCGTTTGTTTATTGATAAAGACGGTGGCGTTACTGTTGAGGATTGTGCGGATGTCAGTCGTCAGGTTAGTGCTATTTTAGACGTAGAAGATCCGATTGCAGATAAATATAATCTGGAAGTATCTTCGCCGGGGCTTGACCGACCATTATTTACGCTTGCGCAATATCAGCGTTTCATCGGCGAGGAAATTGTCGTGCATTTACGCATTCCGATGTCGGATCGTCGTAAATGGCAGGGAACACTGGTAAAAATAGAAGGTGACGTATTAACGCTTATGGTTGATGGGCAGCCGAATGTCTTTGCTTTTGGAAATATTCAAAAAGCGAATGTTGTTGCAAAATTCTAAAAGGAGGAAAGGAAAATGAGTAAAGAGATTTTATTGGCGGCGGAAGCGGTGTCGAATGAAAAATTGTTGCCGCGTGAAAAAATTTTTGAAGCATTAGAAAGCGCTATCGCATTGTCAACCAAAAAGAAATATGAATATGACACGGATATTCGTGTCGCAATTAACCCGAAGACCGGTGAATTTGATACTTTCCGTCGTTGGTTAATCGTTGATGAAATTAAGACGCCGACCAAAGAAATTACATTGGAAGCAGCGCAATATGAAGATCCAAATGCAAAATTGGGCGATTATATTGAAGATCAAATTGAGTCGATCTCGTTCGACCGTATTGCGATGCAAACGGCGCGTCAGGTGATCAGTACGAAAATTCGCGAAGCGGAAAGAGCGAAAGTGGTAGAGCAATTCCGTTCGGAAGAAGGAAAAATTGTGACCGGTACCGTCAAAAAAGTTAATCGTGATAATGTTATTCTTGATTTAGGTCAAAAAGCAGAAGCGATTATTTTACGTGAGGATTTACTTCCGCGCGAAAACTTCCGTCCGGGCGATCGCGTGCGTGGCGTGCTTTATCAGATTAATTCGGAAAGCAAAACGGCCCAGTTACTGGTTACCCGCGCAAAACCGGAAATGTTAATTGAGTTATTTCGTATTGAAGTACCGGAAATCGGCGAAGAGTTAATCGAAATTAAAGGGGCGGCACGTGATCCGGGACAACGCGCTAAAATTGCAGTGAAAAGCAATGACAAGCGGATTGATCCTGTCGGCGCGTGTGTCGGTATGCGCGGCTCGCGTGTTCAGGCCATTACGAACGAGTTAGGCGGAGAGCGAATTGACATTGTATTGTGGGATGATAATCCTGCGCAATATGTAATTAATGCGCTTTCACCAGCAGATGTTAATTCGATTATTGTGGATGAAGATAGCCATTCGATGGATATTGGCGTCAATGCTGAAAACTTACCGCAAGCAATTGGTCGTAACGGCCAAAATGTGCGTTTAGCCACCCAGTTGACGGGGTGGGCGTTAAATGTGATGACGACTGAAGAGTTGGAACAAAAGCATCAGGCGGAAGATAACAAAATTTTAGATTTATTCATTAATAAGCTAGGTATTGATGAAGAATTTGCACAAATTCTCGTTGAAGAAGGATTTACAACGCTTGAAGAATTGGCTTATGTCCCGATGAGTGAATTAACATCCATTGACGGTTTGGAAGACGAAGATTTAATCGAAGAATTACAAACCCGCGCAAAAGACGCGATTACAGCGGCCGTGGCGGCGGAAGATGAGGCCTTAAAAGCGGCGAACATTGAGGAACGTTTGCTTAATTTAGAGGGCATGAGCCGTCATATCGCATTTAAACTTGCCGAGAAGCGGATTACGACGTTGGAAGAATTGGCGGAACAAAGCGTCGATGATCTTGCCGATATTGATGAACTCGGTTCGGAAGCGGCGGCCGAGTTAATTATGGCCGCCCGTAACAGTTGTTGGTTCGGTGAAGAGTAAGGAGAATAGAATGACTGAAGAGATTAAAAAAACGGATGAACCGAAAAAATTAAGTATTCAACGCCGAACCAAAACAACGGTAAATAGTACGAGCGCCGGTAAAAATAAAGAAGTTCAAGTTGAAGTTCGCAAAAAACGTGTAGTCAAAACGGAGGCGGCCAAAAAAGCGGAAGAAGAAAAATTAAAAGCGCAACAAGAAGCGGAAAAAGTGGCGACAGAAAAAGCCCAAAAAGAAGCTGAAGCGCGATTGAACGCTGAAAAAGCCGAACAGAAAAAGGCTGAAGAAGCGAATGCGAAGAAAAAAGCGGAAGCGGAAAAAGCGAATAAAGCCGCCGTAAAATCGACGAAAAGTGCGGTCGTTTCCGAGCCGAAATCTTCCGATCCTGAAAAAGAAAAACGTAAGGCGGAAGAAGCCGAATTACGCCGTAAGGCCGATGAATTGGCGCGCCAAAAAGCGGAAGAACAAGCTCGCCGCGCGGCCGAAGAAGCCAAACGTTATCTAGATGCCGATGATAATGACTCTACCGCCGGTATGGAAGACTATGCGGATTATCATTTAAGCTCTAAATATGCGCTTGAAGCGGAAGATGAAGAAGAACGCCGCAATGAGGGGCGTGGTCGCGCCGGTAAAAATCGTGTGACGAAAGCGAAAAAGAGCGGTCGGGATGACGAAAGTTCTAAAAGCGAACGTGAATCCAGCCGTCGTAACCAAAAAGAACTTAAAAACGGTAAAGGTAAAAATGCCAAAAGAGGCAGCGCATTGCAACAGGCCTTTACTAAACCGGTTCAGGTAGTGAAGGCAGATGTGGTGATCGGGGAAACCATTACGGTAGCTGAATTGGCCAATAAAATGGCGATTAAAGCGACGGAAATCATCAAAACGATGATGAAAATGGGTGAGATGGTGACGATTAATCAAGTTATCGACCAAGAAACCGCACAACTTGTTGCGGAGGAATTGGGTCATAAAGTTATTTTACGTAAAGAAAATGAACTGGAAGAGTCCGTTTTAGAAGATCGTGATGTTAATGCCGAAAAAGTAACCCGTGCGCCGGTTGTGACCATTATGGGTCATGTTGACCACGGTAAAACGTCTTTGCTGGATTATATTCGTAAAGCGAAAGTTGCCGCAGGTGAAGCGGGCGGGATTACGCAGCATATCGGCGCTTATCATGTAGAAACCGCCGACGGCCATATGATCACCTTTTTGGATACGCCGGGGCATGCCGCATTTACTTCTATGCGCGCCCGCGGCGCGAAAGCGACAGATATTGTCGTTCTTGTCGTCGCAGCCGACGACGGCGTGATGCCGCAGACAATTGAGGCTATTCAACATGCCAAGGCCGCAGGGGCGCCATTGGTTGTGGCGGTAAATAAAATCGATAAGCCGGAGGCGAATCCGGATCGTGTTGAGCAAGAGTTGCTACAATATGAGGTCGTATCGGAAAAATTCGGCGGTGATGTCTTGTTCGTTCCGGTTTCGGCAAAAAAAGGGTTAGGCATAGACGAATTGCTGGAAGCGATTATTTTACAATCCGACGTTTTAGAATTAAGCGCGGTAAAAGACGGCATGGCCTCCGGTGTCGTGATCGAGTCTTATTTAGACAAAGGACGCGGGCCGGTGGCAACCGTTTTAGTTCAGTCAGGTACGCTACATAAAGGCGACATTGTATTATGCGGTTTTGAATACGGGCGTGTTCGTGCAATGCGTGATGAAAACGGCAAAGAAATCGAAGATGCGGGGCCATCGATTCCGGTCGAAGTGCTCGGGCTTTCCGGCGTGCCGGCTGCCGGTGACGAAGCTACCGTGGTGCGTGATGAGAAAAAAGCGCGCGAAGTGGCGTTATATCGTCAAGGGAAATTCCGCGAAGTGAAATTGGCGCGCCAGCAAAAAGCGAAACTGGAAAATATGTTTAGCAACATGGCTGAAGGTGATGCGGCCGAATTGAATATTATTGTAAAAGCGGACGTTCAAGGTTCGGTTGAAGCGATCGTTCAAGCGTTGCAGGAACTTTCCACCGACGAAGTGAAGGTCAAAGTGGTGGGCTCCGGCGTCGGCGGAATTACGGAAACGGACGCGACATTAGCGGCGGCATCCAACGCGATTATGGTCGGCTTTAATGTGCGCGCCGATGCATCGGCACGTCGTGTTATTGAAGCGGAAAATATCGATCTGCGTTATTATTCCATCATTTATGAATTATTAAACGACGTAAAAGCGGCGATGAGCGGTATGCTACAGCCGGAATTCAAACAAGAAATCATTGGTTTGGCGGAAGTTCGCGATGTGTTCAGACACCCGAAATTCGGCGCCATTGCGGGTTGTATGGTAACGGAAGGCGTGGTGAAACGGAATAATCCGATCCGCGTTTTACGTGATAACGTCGTGATTTTTGAAGGTGAGTTAGAATCGCTTCGCCGTTTTAAAGACGATGTCTCCGAAGTTCGTAATGGCATGGAATGCGGTATCGGCGTTAAAAATTACAACGATGTCAAAGTAGGCGATCAGATTGAAGTGTTTGAAGTGGTTGAAGTAAAACGCTCCATTTAATCATTTGCTTAAGAAAAAGTGCGGTCGAATTTTTAACGATTTCTCATGCATTTGCTGAAAATCGATTCAAAATGACCGCACTTCTGGTTTTGCTTTAACGAAAGAGGAATAAAATGACGATTATTTCCAGCCTGACATTCTTGTACCTTTTGTCTATTTTTTGGTCGGTGAGTAAATCCAAATATGGTCTGGCAATTAGCTTTTCGCTCTTGCTCAAAGTGTTATTTTGGTTATGTGCAATCGGTTTATTGCCGACAACCACCGAAGCGGAAGACGTGATTGTCGGCTCCTTGTTTACGGATACCGTCTTATTTTTAGCGGCAATCATGAGTGCAATCATCATTTTTTTCAAAAAAAGAAATATAAAAGTAGAGAAATCCGATTATGGCTCGAGAATTTAAACGCAGCGACCGTGTCGCACAAGAACTTCAGAAAGAAATCGCCGTTATTTTACAACGGGAAGTCAAAGATCCGCGTATTGGTATGGTCACCGTTTCCGATGTCGAAGTGTCAAGCGACTTAGCTTATGCGAAAGTCTTCGTCACTTTTTTATTCGACCATGACGAATCCGCCATTGAACAAGGCATGCAGGGCTTGGAAAAAGCGGCGCCTTACATTCGTACTTTATTGGGAAAAGCGATGCGTTTGCGTATCGTGCCCGAAATCCGTTTTATTTATGACCGATCATTGGTGGAAGGCATGCGGATGTCGAATTTAGTGACGAATGCGATACGTAACGATGAAGCCAAACACAACAAGGAAAATGACTAATGTCAAAACCTCGTAAGCGCGGGCGCGACATTGATGGCATTTTTTTGTTGGATAAAGCCGAAGGCATGTCGTCGAACGCGATTATGCAAAAAGTAAAGCACCTATTTCAGGCCAACAAAGCCGGTCACACCGGCGCACTTGATCCGCTGGCAACGGGAATGCTGCCAATTTGTTTAGGCGAAGCGACAAAGTTTTCACAATTTTTACTGGATGCGGATAAGCGTTATCGTGTGACGGCAAAATTAGGCGAGCGGACGGATACCTCTGATGCGGAAGGACAAATTGTCGCAACACGCGATATAAAAGTTGAAACACCACAAATTTTGACCGCACTTGACGCCTTTCGAGGCGATATTTTGCAGATACCGACCATGTTTTCCGCCCTAAAACATCAAGGCAAACCTTTGTATGAATATGCGCGAGCAGGCATTACGGTGTCGCGCGAAGCGCGTCCCATTACGATTTTTTCATTGGATTTTGTCGCCTATCAAGTGCCTTTTTTAACTTTAGAGGTGCATTGTTCAAAGGGCACGTATATTCGGACGTTAATTGATGATTTGGGGGAAATGTTAGGCTGCGGCGCTCATGTTGTCGCGTTGCGTCGTGTTGCGGTGGCGGATTATCCCGCCGAGCGAATGATGCCCCTTGAACGATTGCAAGCGCTCGCCGAGCGGGAGGATTTCATGTTATTGGATCGACTTTTGCTGCCGACGGATAGCGCCGTTGCCGCATTACCTAAATTAACGCTCAGTCCTGAACAGAGTGAAAAAATTTTATTCGGCCAGCGCCTTAAATTAACGGCGCCACTCCCTAACCAAGGGCAAGTGCGGTTATTTTCAGCGGAGAATCGTTTTTTAGGTGTGGCATTTGTGGATGAACATAATCTCCTTCGACCGCAGCGTTTAATCGCACAATCATAACCCTCTCCGCCTTTTATGCAAACAAGCCTTCTGTTGTGGCTTGTGTTTCAACCTTGAAAAAAGTAAATTAATCGAACATATAAAGCGATCGTTTTGAGAGAATGCTTTACCTCCCTGAACGAATCAAATTCTCTTTTTTTGACCGCACTTTGCGGCGTAAAAGTAACCGTAGCAAATTTAAAATAAGGATATATTGTGGAAGCGTTGACGTCATTGCGTTCTGAGATTGATCTATTGGATCGGGAGTTGATTCGATTATTTGCCAAACGCTTAGCCCTGGTTTCTCAAGTCGGGCAGGTTAAACACCAAAACGGCTTACCGATTTATGCACCGCAGCGCGAACAGGAGATGTTACAAGCGCGTCGCCGAGAAGCGGAAAACATGGGCGTGCCGCCGGATCTTATTGAGGATGTATTGCGCCGTTTAATGCGCGAATCTTACGCCAGTGAAAACCGATTCGGCTTTAAAAAAGTGAATCCGCATATTCAAAAAATAGTTATCGTGGGCGGTAAGGGAAAACTAGGGGGCTTGTTTGCTCATTATTTGAACGCGTCGGGTTATTTCGTTGAAACGCTGGATATCGACGATTGGAAACGAGCCGACGCTATTCTTGCCAATGCGGAGGCGGTGATTGTTTCCGTTCCTATTTCGGTTACCTTAGAAACGATTGAGCGATTAAAACCGTATTTAACGGAAAATATGTTATTAGCCGATCTGACTTCGGTAAAACGTACGCCTTTAGCCAAAATGTTAGAAGTTCACCGCGGCGCTGTCGTCGGGCTTCATCCCATGTTCGGACCGGACATCGCCGGTATGGCGAAACAGGTGGTGGTTTGCTGTGACGGGCGTTTTTCAGAACGTTACGCATGGCTGCTTGAGCAAATACAAATTTGGGGAGCTAAAATTTACACGGTGACGGCGGACGAGCATGATCATAGTATGACTTACATACAGGCATTACGCCATTTTGCGACATTCGCCAACGGGCTACATTTGTCCCGCCAGCCGATTAAATTAGCCGGCCTGCTTGCCTTATCTTCCCCGATTTATCGCTTGGAATTAGCGATGATCGGACGATTATTCGCACAAGATGCGGCCTTATATGCGGATATTATTGCCGATAAGCCGGAAAACTTAACCGTAATGGAAAGTTTGCAACAAACTTACAAAGAGGCCTTAGGTTTTTTTGAAAACGGCGATAAAGCGGGTTTTATTCAAGCGTTTAATCAGGTTAAAGCATGGTTCGGCGAATATTCCGAGCAATTTTTAAAAGAAAGTCGTCAATTGTTGCAACAAGCTAATGATTTTCGGCATCATTCATCTTAAAACACAAGGCGATAGGTGAAATATGAATTTACACGAATATCAGGCAAAGCGGCTTTTCCGGCGCTACGGATTACCCGTCAGTAACGGTATTCTTTGTCGTTCCGCCGATGAAGCCGCTTCGGCGCTGTCCGAGTTAAAAGGCGAGGTTTGGGTGGCAAAATGTCAAATTCATGCCGGCGGGCGCGGCAAAGCCGGTGGAGTGAAGTTAGTTCGTCATGAACAAGACGTGCGGGAATTCGCCGAAAAATGGCTGGGTAACCATTTAGTGACCGCTCAAACGGATCAGCACGGTCAGCCGGTGAATTCCATTTACATTGAAGAAACCTGCTGCATTGCCCATGAATTTTATCTTGGCGCAGTTATTGATCGTGCGACGCAAAGCGTCATGTTCATGGCTTCGGCGTCCGGCGGTGTTGATATTGAAGAAATCGCGACGCAAACGCCCGAGTGTATTTACTATGTCGCGCTCGATCCGCTGTTTGGCGGCATGCCCTATCAGGGCAGGGAGCTGGGCTTTAAATTAGGTTTAACCGGCGAACAAAATAAACAGTTCACTCAACTCTTCTTTCAACTCTCCCGACTTTTTATTGAAAAGGATCTCGCCTTACTGGAGGTGAATCCATTGGTGCTAACGCAAGAAGGACAGTTGTTGTGCTTAGATGCGAAAGTCGTTGTCGATAATAATGCGTTATATCGACAACCAGATTTACTTGAATGGCGCGATTTTTCCCAAACGGATCATCGCGAAGCAGAAGCGGAAGCGGCACAATTAAATTATGTGTCATTAGATGGAAATATCGGCTGCATGGTCAACGGTGCTGGATTGGCGATGGGAACAATGGATATCGTTCAACTTTATGGCGGACGACCGGCGAATTTTCTTGATGTCGGCGGCGACGCGACGAAAGAAAGGGTGGCGGAAGCATTCAAAATTATTCTTAGCGATGGCGAAGTGCGGTCAATTTTAGTGAATATTTTTGGCGGTATCGTGCGTTGCGACTTAATTGCCGAAGGGATTGTCGCCGCGGTACAGGACGTCGGCGTGAAGGTTCCGGTGGTCGTTAGACTGGAAGGCACTCATGCTGAATTGGGCCGTCGGATCCTTGCCGAGTGTCGGGTAAATATCATTGCCGCCGAGAGTTTACAACAAGCGGCGGAGTTGGCCGTCAATGCGGCGAAAGGAAACGACAATGGCGATTTTAATTGATAAAAATACAAAGGTGATTTGTCAGGGGTTCACCGGCGGACAAGGCACCTTTCATTCCGAACAAGCGCTTATTTACGGTACGCAGTTAGTCGGCGGCGTATCGCCGAATAAAGGCGGTACCACGCATTTGGGTTTGCCGGTCTTTAATACGGTTCGAGACGCCGTGCAAGCGACCGGTGCCACTGCGACGATGATTTATGTTCCTGCGCCTTTTTGCAAAGATGCGATTTTAGAAGCGATTGATGCCGGTATTTCACTGATTGTTTGCATTACCGAGGGGATTCCGACGCTGGATATGCTCGCTGTTAAGCAAAAATTAGACCGAACCGGTACACGAATGATCGGCCCGAACTGTCCGGGAATTATTACTCCGGGCGAATGTAAAATCGGTATTATGCCGGGACATATTCATCGTCGCGGAAAAATCGGCATTGTTTCGCGTTCGGGGACATTAACCTACGAAGCCGTAAAACAAACGACAGACGAAGGTTTAGGGCAATCGACTTGCGTCGGAATCGGCGGTGATCCTATACCGGGCTCAAATTTTATTGATATATTGACATTATTTGAAGCGGATCCTGAAACGGAAGCCATCGTGATGATCGGCGAAATCGGCGGCTCGGCGGAAGAGCAAGCGGCAGAATTTATCCGGCGCGCGATAAGCAAGCCGATTGTCGCCTACATCGCCGGCATGACGGCGCCGAAAGGAAAACGAATGGGGCATGCCGGCGCAATTATTAACGGTGGAAAAGGCACCGCTAACGCGAAAATTGACGCATTGGAAGCCGTCGGTGTGAAATGCGTTAAAAGTCCGGCGGAAATCGGCAAAGCCTTACGCGAATTTATTCGCCCTTGATTGGGCTTATGCCACATAGACAAATTAGCTGATCGTTATGACGTAAGTGCGGTCAACATGGCCTTAGAATCCGTTAATGATAAATATCGTCATCGTAATTCGAAAAAAGGAAAATGAATGAGCCAATTTTTTTATATTCATCCGGACAATCCGCAAAGCCGTCTGATTAATCAGTCGGTAGATATTTTACGCAAAGGCGGCGTAATGATTTATCCGACGGATTCCGGCTATGCGTTGGGCTGTATGGTGGGCGATAAGCGGGCGATGGAACGTATCGTTGCCATTCGCAAATTGCCGGAAGGGCATAACTTCACCTTAGTTTGCAGCGACTTATCGGAACTGTCTAATTATGCGTTGGTCAGCAATTCGGCGTATCGATTAATTAAAAACAATACTCCGGGACCTTACACATTTATTTTAACGGCGACAAAAGAGTTACCGCGCCGCTTGATGACATCGAAACGTAAAACCGTCGGTTTACGCGTGCCGAACAATAAAATCGCACTGGATTTGCTGAAGGCGCTTGGCGAGCCGATTTTGTCCTGCTCATTAATGTTGCCGAACGACGAACATTCGACGCACTCTGATCCGGAAGCCATTCGCGAAGATTTAGAACACCGAGTGGATTTAATCATCCACGGCGGCTATTTAGGACAACAGCCGACGACGGTAGTGGATTTGACGAATGAAGACGCCGTAATTTTGCTCGAAGGAAGCGGCTCAATCGAACCGTTTGTATAAATTTTAGATAACGACGCTTGGGAAAGCGACAACAAGAGGAACTATGCAATTAAGAAAGTCATTTAAAAAAACGCTCGACAACGTCGAAGCGGTTCGCCGACAAGAAAAAAAACCATCCGCGTTAAGATCCAAAAAGCACAAAAGTGCGGTTGATTCGGCGCGAATTTCGACGAAAACGGAAGCGAAAACACGTGCGTCCCAATCGAAAGTAGGTGATGAAAAACTGCAAAAGGTATTGGCACGTGCCGGACAAGGTTCCCGTCGCGAAATTGAAACCATGATTATGGAAAACCGCGTCAGTGTGGACGGTAAAATCGCCAAACCGGGCGATCGAATTGATGTTCGGACGAATGTAAAAATCCGGATTGACGGTCATCTTGTTAACTTGGCTCAGGCGCAGAAAGAAGTTTGCCGTGTTCTCATGTATTACAAACCGGAAGGCGAATTATGTACGCGTCACGATCCGGAAGGACGTGCGACGGTTTTTGATCGCCTTCCCCGCCTAACCGGTTCGCGCTGGATTGCCGTCGGACGATTAGACATTAATACCTCCGGGCTTCTTTTATTCACGACCGACGGCGAATTAGCCAATCGTTTAATGCATCCGAGTCACGAAGTTGAACGCGAGTATTCCGTACGCGTCTTTGGGAACGTGGATGAAACAATGTTGCAGCGTTTACGCAAAGGCGTACAACTGGAAGACGGACCGGCTTGTTTTAAAGAAATTAAGTTCAACGGCGGTATGGGGATCAACCAATGGTACGACGTAACGCTAACCGAAGGGCGAAATCGTGAAGTGCGTCGTTTATGGGAATCGCAAGGAATTCAAGTGAGTCGTTTAATTCGTATTCGTTACGGCGCGATTAAACTCATAAAAAATTTACCGCGCGGCGGCTGGGAAGAAATGGATTTGGAAAGCGTCAATTACTTGCGTCATTCGGTCGGTTTGCCGCCTGAAACCGAAACAAAGCTGGATATAACCAAATCTCGCCGCAAACCCAAATCAGGGCAAATTCGAAAAGCGGTTAAACGCTATAGAGATGTGAATAAACGTTACAAAAAATAGTTAAGAAAGGAATTCGGCGATGAAAATCCAACAACTTCGCTATATTGTTGAAATAGTGAATCAAAATCTGAATGTAACGGAAGCGGCTAATGCGCTTTATACATCACAACCCGGAATTAGCAAACAAGTGCGGTTACTGGAAGACGAATTAGGACTGGAAATTTTTGAACGCAATGGCAAACATATCAAAGCCGTTACGCCGGCCGGGAAAAAAATTGTGGCGATTGCACAGGAATTATTGGTCAAAGCGCAAAGTATTAAAGCGGTGGCTAATGAATATACGCGGCCGAATCACGGTATATTACGCATTGCGACAACGAATACGCAAGCGCGTTATATGCTGCCGGCGGTGATTGAACGCTTTTCGAAGCAGTACCCCGATGTCAGTTTACATATTCACCAAGGCTCTCCAACGCAAATTCACGATGCGCTAATGTCCGGTGAAGTGGATTTGGCCATTACGACGGAAGCGCCCTATCTGTTTGACGATTTAGTCCAATTGCCCTGCTATTGGTGGAATCGTTCCGTGATTGTCAAACCCGATCATCCTCTCGCCCAAAAAACGACATTAACGATAGAGGCGCTTGGAAAATACCCATTGGTCACTTATACCTTCGGATTTACAGGCGTTTCCGATTTGGATTATGCGTTTAACAGCGCAGGAATTCTGCCTAATATCGTTTTTACGGCAACCGATGCCGACGTCATTAAAACTTACGTTCGTTTGGGACTCGGTATCGGCATAATGGCCTCCATGGCACATACGCAAGCGGATACCGATCTGGTTTCTATCGATGCAAGCCATCTTTTCCGTCCCAGTATGACACAAATCGCCTTTAAGCATGGCACTTTTTTGAGAAGTTATATGTATGATTTTATTGAATATTTTTCCCCGCATTTAACCCGAAGTACGGTTGAAAAAGCGGAAAAACTGCGAGATAAGAGCGCGGTAAGAAAGTTATTTGATAATATCGAATTAGCGGTGAGATAGGGCAATATAACGGTATTATACTGCTTCACACTAAATAATTACTTATCACATCACTTTCTAAGAAAAAGTGCTGTAGCAGCGCTGCCAATATAAAAACGAGCTGATGGAAAGCAGATTTGGACAGAAAAAAAGTTCAAACTCAAGTTAATCTGACAGCCATCGGATTTTAAATAAGGGCTGTCGGACTGAGTTTGAACTTCTAGATTTGAGCTGCTATGGCTTATTTATTATTGTAATTTTCAAGAGGATTTTTTCTTCTTTTTCCGTTATTGCACAAGCAAATAGAAGTTACTTGTACCTCTCAATATATTTAATGCAATCGCGTCTGGTTTATTTTCTAGGAACTTACTTAGCGCTAGTGTGTTTTCAATTGTTTCACGATTAATTCCAATAATAATATCGCCGGACTTTAAACCTCTTTGAGCGGCTATTGAATTAGGCTCTACACGTTTAATTTCAACCCCTTTAACTCCCCTTGCATTGTAGTTGCCAAGTTCTGCACCATCTAATACCGGAAGTTCGGTCTTCGTTGAATTTTGCTCACTATCCGCCTGTAGTTTAACTTTAATATTGTTTGCTTTTCCGTCACGTAAATAAGTCAATTCGATTTCTTTGCCGGCACCGGATGTCGCAATTTTGGCGCGCATTTCGGCAAAACTTGAGATTTTTTGCCCGTTCATTGCGGTAATAACATCGCCGGCTTTTAAGCCAGCCTTTTCAGCGGCAGAATTCGGTAAAACTTCGCTGACAAAAGCGCCTTGGCGTGTGTCGGCATTAAATGCTTTAGCTAAATCTGCGTTAAGCTCTCCGCCTTTAATTCCTAATAAACCACGCCGAACTTCGCCGAATTCAAGAATTTGTTGTACTAAATTATTGGCCATATTGCTTGGAATCGCAAAGGCAATGCCGGCATTACCACCGCTTGGGGAAAGAATGGCGGTGTTGATGCCGATTAATTCACCATTTAAGTTAATTAGCGGACCGCCGGAATTACCACGGTTAACTGCCGCATCGGTTTGAATGTAGTTTTCATAGGTGCCACTATCGGATCCCATGGAACGACCCAATGCGGATACAATGCCCGATGTCACGGTTTGACCTAAACCGAACGGGTTGCCGATAGCCACAGTGAAATCGCCTACGCGTAATTTGTCGGAATCCGCAAGTTTAAGTGCGGTCAGATTTTTAGGTTTTTCCACTTGAATGAGTGCTACATCGGACATTTCATCGGCACCAATGACTTTGGCTTTGAATTCACGACCATCATGGAGTTGAACAGTAATTTTATCTGCATCTTTAATCACGTGATTATTAGTTAACACATAACCTTTTTCGGCGTTAATAATTGCGCCTGAGCCAAGGCCCTTAAAGTTGCGTGGTGCGCGATCACGATCGAACATATCCGGACCAAAAAAGAATTTAAATTCTTCCGGAATGTCGTCATCCATTTGAGCGGCATTGCTTTTTTGTTTGCCTTCCACAGAAATGGACACCACCGAAGGC
>ERZ772967.1849-NODE-1849-length-14081-cov-3.279053_pt1 | contig 14081 bp, 10 predicted proteins | sample MGYA00511677_ERZ772967 | MGnify/ENA primary metagenome ERZ772967 (study PRJEB29015, sample SAMEA2737931) | human oral metagenome | biome: human oral; feature: human-associated habitat; material: dental | place: China | collected 2146 ...
CATAAACGCGCTTCCGCCGCGCTTTACGACGGCTTCGGATCGAGCGGTAAAAACGGGATCGTTCGGTACGGAAAAAGGCAGCTTTGCGATGATCACTTGCGAAAGGGAGGCGCCCGGCACATCGACTCCCTGCCAAAACGAATCGGTTGCAAAGAGCACGCTCCCGATATCTTCACGGAACGCATCGAGGAGGCGGGCGGCATCGTCGTCACCCTGCTTTAAAAGGCGGAACTTCGAAAGAAAGGGAGCCGCATCGGTAAAAGTGTTTCGAAGCATATCGTAGGATGTAAAGAGAACGAGCGTCCTGCCCCGTGCAGCCGAAACGAGGCGGCTCACCGCCGACACGACAAAGCGCTGGAAATCGACGGCATTTTCGGGAAGCGGCGCGTCGGACGGAACCGAAAAAAGCAGATTCGTTTTATACGGAAACGGAGACGGAAAATCTCCCGTAAGGATGCGATCTTCGTCGGCAAAGGAAGCGCCCGTACGCCGCATCCACCACGAAAAATCTTTGTGTATCGAAAGCGTCGCCGACGTACACACGACCGACTGCATCGGCTCGAATACGCCCGTGTTCATAAGAGGCGCGATGTCGAGCGGCGTTTTCGTAAACAGCGTATACTGCCGATCTTCGTCTTTTGCCGAAAGCGCATCGCTCGGAAGATATTTTTTTTGCAAGTAAAACACCGAATCGCGTTTTTCATCCCACGCAGTAAAGTCGTTGAACAAAAGTAAAGCCGCTTCGAGCCTGCGAACGACGAGCTTCGCTTCCCAATACGCGCCCGCCGCTTTGTCCTCGTCCGTGATACCTTCCATCAATTCTCTTACGAGGGCGATAAGCGATGAAAGAGAAGACGCAAGAGAAGCGGCAAGAGAAAGAAGCGGCCCGAAATCGCGAGAAGTCGCATCGGAAAGTCGGATCGTGTAGCCGTCCTGCAATATATCTCTCGCCGCAGTCTCCAAATCCGCAATCGCCGACTTAACGCGGCTCACGATCCCGCTCGCATCCGCCGCGCGATCTTCGTTCGACGACAGGATCGCAAGCGTGCAGATATATCCCGCTTCGGAATTTTTGTGTCTGCGGTACAAAAGATTTACTTGACGCAAAAGCGCAAATCGGTTCGCCGTACCGCTGAAAAAACTCGTTGCCGCGTTTTCGATACCGTGCGCTTCATCGAATACGATGTGCCGATACGGCGGCAAAACCGCCTGATCGTCCCAGCCCGCTCCGCTCATGCGCGACTCGATGTCGGCGAAAAGCAAGTGGTGATTGACGACGATGAGATCGGCGGCGGAAGCTTCTTTTCTCACTTTCATGACAAAGCACTGCGCGTAAAAGGGACAGCGCGGCCCCATGCACGCATCGCTTTCGCTTTTTATGCGCGACCATATCTTTTCTCCGGGCATAAAGGGTAAATCGCTTTTGCTTCCCGTCGCGCTCTTTTCGGCCCACCGGGCGATCGTATCGAAGGTTTCCGTATCGTCTCCGAAAAGCTCTCTTTCACTTCCCGCATCCGACAGGCGGCGGAGGCACACGTAATTTTGCCGCCCTTTGACGAGAACGGCTTTACACCTTTTTCCGATTATCTTCTCCGCCGCGGGAATGTCTTTTTCGCACAGCTGCTGCTGCAAATTGATCGTGCCCGTGGAAACGACGACGCGCTCGCCGTTCGAAAGCGCCCACAGCATCGCGGGGATGAGGTACGCGTAGGATTTTCCGACACCGGTTCCCGCTTCGAATACGCCGAGCGAATTTTCATTGAAGGATCGGGCGATGCTTCGAAGCAGGGCGATTTGCACGGGGCGCTCTTCGTAGCCTTCGGATTGCATCGAAAGCGGACCGCCGTTTTCGAGATACAGAGAAGCCGCATCGATATCGAGTTTTTTAATCGATTTCGGTTTGACCGCTTCCATGACGACGTAGACTCGGGAAGCGCTGTTGTCGATGATGTAAAAACCTTGCGCGCGCTCGGAGGCTGCGGAAGCGGCCGCCATATCCGCGTCGGAAGGTTCGAGGTATCCGCTCGGATGATTGTGGATGAGCACCGCGCATTCTCGCACGTCGTTTTGATTTATGGGAACTTCGCTCTCGTTGCCGCGGGCGCCGACTTTTACCGAAACGACGATCCCCTCGGAATCGATATCGCCGGTAAAAAACACTTCGTTGCCGCCCGCTTCTCGGACGGCGCGCTTGAGTTCATCGATAACCGAATCTGAAAAATATTTTCGACTGTCCATCGAAGACTACAGAACGATGCTTCGAAGTTTATCGAGAGCCGCCCACGAAAATTCGTCGCGGAACAAAAAACCGCGCATACCCGCTTTTTCGGCGCCTTCGATATTCGCTTTCGTATCGTCGATAAAAAGCGCATCGGAGGCTTTTACGCCCTCGGCGCGCAAAATATAATCGAAAAAACGCACGTCGGGTTTTGCAAGCCCCATGCGCTGGGAAAGATAGCAGCGGTCGAAATGCGACTCAAGCGAAGCGCACGCGTTCATCTTTTGCCAATGCCCCTCGCAGGTATTCGAACCGCACACGACCCTCTTTCCGCGCGAACGAAGTTCGTCGATGAGCGCAAGAACCGGAGAATTCGGATAAGGCGTAAAGAGATCGACGAGGGGATCGGCATCCGAGTCAAGGCCGAATTTTTCCGATGCGGTTTTCCACCACTCCTTTGTCGTCATGACGCCTTCCATAAGCGGAATATCCGAGCGCATATATTCGGCATATACGTCATCTTCTTTGAGGTGATAGTGTAAAGCGATTTTTCCGATTGTTTGAAAATTGAAAATACAAACGCCGCCGAGATCGAAAACGATTATATCCATGAATCATCTCCTAGCAGAATTGAACTGCTGTTGTCGGGATGAAAACCCGATGTCCTAACCACTAGACGAAGGAGACATACAGCACGGAGCTGTACGGGAACTATAGCATGACGGCGCGCACCGTGTCAACAGTCTCGTTGTTTTCTGCCTCGCTGTTTTCTCGCCGCGCTTTCGCTAGTCGTTTTGCGCCGATTCGTTTTTCTTTTTCCGGTCTATGTAACCGCTTTCTTCGAGGTAGCGGCGGCGGGATATGACCAGTCCGATGAGTTCCTGATACATATTGTAGTCGACTTCAAGCGCAATCGGCAAAACGAAAAATTCGGTTTCGTCGCAGTACCGCTCGATAAACGCGGGATCGGTGACAAAGCCGAGGCTTATCATATTGCTGATCCTGTCGGCGCATTTTAATATTTTCGCTTTTTGACTTCCGTTTTGGATGATGGTACGCAGGTAATCGCTTTTCGGCTGCCCTTCTTTTCGTGTCACTTCGAGGACGAGCTTGTACACTTTCGGCCCGTCTTCGTCGATATCGATTATTAAATTCGGATCGAAGCCGGGCACATCTTCGATGACGTCGTGAATGCACGACGCTTTCAAAAGCACCGAATCGATATAGCCGTAGTCGATGAGGATACTCATCGTGTCGAGCTGATGACGGAACATATTGCCGCCGGCGTGACGGGCTTTGCCGATGAGTACCGTCGCAAGCTGCATGTACGGCGCGAGGTAGATGTTTTTCAGCTGGAGCATGGATTTGTTGTCCATCCTGCCCGAACGGTCGACATGCATTTTGTACTTCAATCGTTTCATCGCCCGCCTCTTACAAGCTTTGCATATACGACGCAAGTTTTTCTATGCGGCGCCTGTTTTCTTCGAGCTTCGCCTTTTCCGCTTCGACGAGCTCTTTCGCAGCGTGCTCCGCGAATTTGCCCGAAAGCTTCGCTTCCGAACGGGCGACGATCGCTTCGGCTTCGGCTTTTTCTTTTTGAAAGCGAGAGGCGAGCTGCGTTTTGTCGATGCTTTCGTCTATGAGCAAAAAGGCTTCGGCGCCCGGTACGACGGTACCGATCGAAGAGGCGGGCTTTTCATCGACAAAATCGATGTGCGCGATTCCCGCAAGCAGCATGATGATGTCGGATTTTTCAGCACAGACTTCCGCAGCGCTGCCCTTTTCGATCATAAGCGCAAGGCGTATCTTCGAAGCGGGATCGATGCCGCACTCGGCGCGGAGCGCGCGAACGCCTTTTATGAGTTCGCGAAGCACGTTGAAACGCCGCGTCACGTTTTCATCGACGCGAGCATCGCTCGCTTCGGGAAAAGGAGATGCGATGAGCATACCGCTATAGTCGCTCGTCGAAAGGATTTTATTCGCACCTGCGAGTTTTCTATTTTTAACAATTTCGGCAAGCGGAAGTTTTGCGTAGATCTCTTCGGTCACAAAGGGGAGGAAGGGATGGAGGAGGCGGATATTTTCTTCGAGCACGTTGAGCAAAACCGAAACAGCCCTGTCTTTTTCCGCATCGCTTCCGTTTTTAAATGAAAGCTTTGTCGCTTCCACGTACCAGTCGCAGTATTCGTTCCAAAAATATTCGTAGAGCGAAGAAGCCGCATCGTTGTAGCGGTAGCTTTCAAGCGCTTCGCGCTCAGCTCGCACGCACCTGTCGAGCTCCGTGTAAATCCACCGGTCGAGTTCGGTTAAATCTTCGTCGCGCACCGGAACGAGATTCCGCCCTTCGAGATTTCCGAGTATATAGCGGCTCGCGTTCCACACTTTGTTCGCAAAACGGCTTCCGAGCTTAAACGATTCCCTGTCGATTAAAACGTCCTGCCCCTGCGCGCACATAAAGCCGAGCGTAAATTTGAACGCGTCGCTTCCGTACATATCGACGATCTCAAGCGGATCGATTCCGTTGCCGAGCGACTTGCTCATCTTTCTGCCCTGCCTGTCGCGCACGAGCCCGTGAATGTAGATGTCGTGAAACGGCGCTTTGCCCGTAAATTCGATGCCCGCCATAATCATGCGGCTCACCCAAAAGAAGATGATGTCGTAGGCGGTGACGAGCGCGCTCGTCGGGTAAAACTTTGCCGAATCGTCGGTCTCCTCCGGCCAGCCGAGCGTGCTGAACGGCCACAGCCATGAAGAAAACCACGTGTCGAGTACGTCGGGATCCTGTTCGAGTTCGGTCGACGAACACTTCGGACAGACGTGCACGTCTTCGCGCGAAACGATCGTCTCCCCGCATTTTTTGCAGTACCACACCGGAATGCGGTGACCCCACCACAGCTGACGGCTGATGCACCAGTCGCGGATATTTTCGAGCCATACTTTATACGTGTTTTCCCATTTGCGCGGGAAAAATTCGATATCGCCGTTTTTCCACGCACGAAGCGCTTTTTGTGCAAGCGGCTGCATTTTGACAAACCACTGATCGCTTACATACGGTTCGACGACGGTATTGCAGCGATAGCAATGTCCGACCGCGTGCGTAATCTTTTCTTCACCCTTGAATAAATTTTGCGCTTTCAAATCTTCGATGATCAGAGCCCGCGCTTTTGCACAGGAAAGTCCGCGGTAGCGTTCGGGGCAGTTATCGTTCAGCGTACCGTCGGGATTCAATATATTGATAACGTCGAGATCGTTTCGCTTTCCGACCAGCCAGTCGTTCGGATCGTGCGCCGGCGTAATCTTTACCATACCGGTGCCGAAGTCTTTATCGACGTACGCATCGGCGATGAGCGGAATGACGCGGTCGGTACACGGCAGTTTTAATTTTTTTCCGACGATATCTTTATAGCGCTCGTCGGAGGGATTTACGGCGACGGCCGTATCGCCGAGCAGCGTTTCAGGCCGCGTCGTCGCTATTTCGATTTTCGTCGAACCGTCGGGCGCAGGTCCGTCGGCGTATTCGTAATAGATGTGATACATCGCACCGGCCGTATCCGTGTGTTCGACTTCGTCGTCCGCAAGCGCAGTACCGCAGCGGGGACACCAGTTGACAAGATAATGTCCGCGATAGATGAGTCCGCGTTCATAGAGCGTTACGAACACGTCGCGCACCGCGCGCGAAAGTCCTTCGTCCATCGTAAAGCGCTCGCGATCCCAATCGGTGCTGTTGCCGAGCTTCCGCTGCTGTTTGACGATCGTCGCATGGTGGTCGTCCTTTACCGCCCACGTGCGCTCGAGAAATTTTTCGCGGCCTATGTCGTTCCGCGATGTGCCTTCTTTTTTAAGCGCGCGCTCGACGACGTTTTGCGTCGCGATACCCGCGTGATCGGTGCCCGTCACCCACAGCGTGTTGTCGCCTTTCATACGGTGATAGCGCACGACGATGTCCTGCAGCGTATTGTTGAGACCGTGTCCGACGTGCAAAACACCGGTCACGTTCGGAGGCGGAATGACGACTGAAAACGTCGCAGCTTTAATCTCTCCGGGAGATTTGCCCGCCATACGTTTTTCGTATTCGGCATGAACGGGAGAGGCGGGATCGGACGCGGGCTTAAACCAATTGCCCTCTTCCCACGCTTTGTATATGCGGTCTTCAAAATCTTTCGGGTTATACGCTTTTTCAAGCTCTATCGCTTTCATAAAAAAGCATTATCGCACATAATGTAAAAATAATCAAACAAAATAAAACTCCGATAATGAAATCATTGTACATAAATATAACACCGAATAAGTCGATAACACTTGCAAGTCCGTCGATCGACTTCGGCATTGCGGATAATAATCGCTAAAGGTGAGTTTTTAGAAATGTCCTCATGTAGTTTTCTACATCTGAGAAATAGGGCAATTATTGAGCCTTGCCCAGCGTATTACATTATTCAGTCTCGCCTGATAGCCTTTTCCCGCTTGTTTTAGCCATGCAAGATTATCATTGTCAATTTTTGTGTGAATGTCCGTTTTAGGCATTTTCAAAGATTGCATATAATAAAAGCCGCCGTTTGCAGTCGGTTTGCTATCGGGAATATCATCGCAGTTTATCTCACTTGCAGGGCGGCTTGCCATTTCTTCAAGCGTTGCTTTTTCCTCTGCTGTCAGCGGGGGAAAATCAATAACCTTGTATTCTCTTTGCATTTTCTTCATACAGTAAGTAACGGATCATTGAATATACGGCTCGCAAATTCAAAACCAAGCCCCTTATGCTTTATTTTATTGTATTCGTTTTTTGCCGTATCCCATACAAAAGTATCAAGATAGACAAAATCCGTATTCCGTTCCACATCTTCATTGTATATTGTATATGTGCATAAATCAAGTAAAATGTATTACTGTAACGTTACGTCGCACAATGCAGAAACATTGATTTTTTCTTAAAAGCGTTTTATACAGCCGCGTACAAGCATCGGAGCCCTACGTCCGCTCCATACGGGAAAGAAGCGCGTCGAGCTTTTCGCCGTATTTTTTATCGGACGCCCACGTCCCTGCAAGATCGAAAACCGTCGGCGCTTTGCCGCGCGGAGAGACGAATTTGGCGCGTTTATCGACGACGGGATTGACGAGTTCGTCGGTATCTCCGTACGCATTCAAATGCTGGATATGCGCGCGCACGCCGAGCAGTACCGTCGGAAAACGGTCGGGAACCGTTCCGCTTCCGGCCGCCCCGAGTCCGCAGTAATTGTGCATGTCTTCGGTAACCGCCCCTCCGAATTTCAAAAATCCCGTTTCGAGGCACATCTGCGCGAAGGCGACGTCGGAATTGATCCCTTCGTCGTGCGCTTCCGAAATATAACACTGCGCAATATAGAGGGCATCCGCTTTGCGTATCGCGGGGTTGTGAGAACGCAAAAACGATGCAAGCTCTCGATCGGAAAAAACGCCTTGTCCCGTAAGGCTTCGCGATGCTGCCGGTCTTTCAAGCGGAAGCGTCGCACACGAAACGAAAAGCGCGGCGGAAATACACGATACTGCGGTAAAACGAAACGCAACCGAACACAGCAGCGCCGCTGCATTTTTCGCCGCGGTTTTTATTTCCGCCGATATTTTTACAAATGTCGTCATATCGATATTTTCGGCACCGCGTCCCTTCTTCGTGAGCGCCCCGTACAAACGTCTGCGGACTGTCCGCTGTATGGATACCGCGCAAACGAGGGCGGCAAAACGCCGATGCACACATACCGCGCACGTGCATACAAACAAGCGCAAAATTTTATCGTAAAAACTTCGAGCAAAAACTCCGAAATCGCAACATTTTTTCGATTATTATGTGATGAACTATCACCGAAATGCAAAACCGGACATACGCGAACAGGTTTTAAAACACGGATTTTCATATCCGAGCGATGAGGAGCTTGTTATGCTCGTACTCGGAAGCGGCACGAAAAAATCTCCCGTGCGCCGCCTCGCGCGAAGCGTCGTCGAAGCGCTGTACGAATCGGACGATAAGAACATCGTGTCGAATCTTTTGTCGATCAAAGGCATGGGAACGGGAAAAAGCCTCGCCGTAGCTGCCGCGCTCGAACTCGGACGCAGACGGAATGCGCACCTGCATTCGGTCATCACGCAGCCGAAAGACGTCGTTCCTTTTGTAAAAAATTATTCGGTACTGCCGAAAGAGCACTTTTTGTGCATAACGCTCAACGGCGGACACGAAATCATACAGATACGCGTCGTAAGCGTCGGTACGATTAACCGAACGATCGTCCATCCGCGCGAAATTTTTTCCGAAGCGCTCGTCGAAAACGCCGCGGCGATAATCGTGTGCCACAATCACCCGTCGGGCTCCTGCACGCCGAGCAGAGAAGATATCGAAACGACGAAGACGCTCATAGAAGCGTCGAAGATCATCGGCATCACCCTGCTCGATCACATCATTTTGGACAGGGATTCGTATTTCAGCTTTCTCGAACACGATCTGTTGTTCACTCCTTCGGAATAAGTTATAATCGAAGAATGAAATCTTACAGGCATCTGCTCATCTGTATATTGTTCGTTTTCGCAGCCGCCGAAGGAAAAGCGCTTTCGGAAAACGATATGCCCAACGGTCCCGCTCCGCAAATATATCTTTCGGCCGAACGTATTATTTTTATTGAAGAATATAAAACGTCGCTTTCGATCCGCACGAATACGCAGGGCGCGGCGGTGTATATCGACGGAGCGTATCGGGGACAGACGCCGTGCACTTTTACGAATATTGCGCCGGGCGTACACTCGCTCGAAATCGCAAAACGAGGATATGAATCGAAATCGTTTTTTATCAACCTAAATGCGGGACAAAATGCATCGTTTTACATCGAACTTGAAAAAACATCCGGCTTTATTTTGCTGTCGGGCGTGCCGGACGGAAGCGCGGTGTATATCGACGGAGAGGCGCTTTCGTTTTCATCGCGCGCTCTTATAACGCAAATGCCCTTCGAAGCGGATGAAGGTTATCATACGGTTTCGGTGAAAAAATTCGGCTATAACGATTTTACATCGCGCATCTACGTTATGCGCCGTCTTGTCGCACCCCTCGAAGTACGTATGACAAAGGCGCAGTTTTCGCTTTCAGGTTTTGCGGTATCGAAAGAGCGTTTCAATCCGTCGTACGGCGGGCAATTGGGTTCGTGCACTTTTTCGTTCAAAGTAACCGCGCCTGAAAACGCAATGCTCGTCATAACCGACGTATCGGGAAAAGCCGTGCGTACGTATCGCTTTCCGCAGTTTACGACATGGGATCAGCGATTTACATGGGACGGCACCGACGATGCGGGTGAAATCGCAGCAGACGGCGTATACACGGCGACAATCAGCGCGGCTTCGTACGTACGGACGGTACGCACTGAAATCGACTCTTCGCTCGTCTACCGTATACCAGACGCTTCGAAATCGGGAGGAGGCATCGGTACGCTTGCAGCCGCGTATACGACGGGAGAACACGCATCCGTTATCGGCATTGAAGCCTTCCCGACTTTTACTTCCGGCCGGAGCGGCGGAACTTCGCTCTACGCTATTCCGATCAATATGTTTTTCGGCATAACGCCGGTACCGTGGTTCGAATGTATGTTTTCTTTCGGCATCCACGCCGGCATGGAAGAGGTACCGATTTCGCTCAACGCATCGATGAAATTCGGTTCGTCGACGAAAATCGGACAAGACGGCCGTGCATGCTTTGCGGGATTTATGCGCTTCGGCTATACGACAAACAGCGCTCTCTATGAACCTTTCGGCGCCGATACGGGCAACGGTTTCGGCACGGGTTTTGTTTTCGGCATCGACGGCAAAAAAACATACGTCGGTATGTCGAGCGAATACGTCTACGATTTTTTCCGTAAAAATCCGAACGGAAATAACAGCGTTTGGAAAAACGGAGCGGCGGTCGAATTCCGTGCCGTATCCTTTATGACGTTCAAAGCGTGGTGCGCGCTCCACAGTTCATTCGGAGGAAATGCCGGCATAGACTGGTTCCGCGCAATCGATACGGGCGGCGGCATCACATGGAAGCTCGGCTCATCTTCAGCCTTTTTCAATTTGAGGGGATCGGCGCTCATCTATATGCAAGGTAAAACGTATTTTTCAAGCGGCATCGGTTTGACGTATCTCTTTTAAATTGTTATTATTTACGGTATGAAGTTATATTCGAAGACACAGCTTTTATGCGCTGCAATCGGAGCGGCCGTTTTCGCAGCAGCCCTTGCGGTTTTTATAGACAGAAACTTTTCATCTTTCGCTTCCCTTGCCGTTTCCCGCACGCAGGAAGAAAATCTTTCTTCCGAAAAAATCGATTTTAACAATCGGACGGAAGAAGAAACGCCGTCGATTTTTGAAGACACCGGTGTCCTGCCTGTACGGCCGATCGCCGACGCATCGCGCTTTACCGAAAGCGAACAGCAGAACATCGGCGTATACGACAAGTGTGCGGAATCGGTCGTAAACATAAGCACGAAGATCGCCGGCATAAACTGGTTTCTCGAACCGACGGTCGAAGACGGAGGAACGGGAAGCGGCTCGATCATCGACAAACGCGGATACATCGTCACGAACGTGCACGTTATCCAAAACGCATCGGAAATCTACGTATCGCTTTCCGACGGCACGCAGTACGAAGCGGAGATCGTCGGACAGGACAGCGAAAGCGATTTGGCCGTTATTAAATTCACGCCGCCTGCGGGCACGGTTTTAAAAACGATTTCATTCGGAGATTCGAGCAAACTCAAAGTCGGACAAAAAGTCATCGCGATCGGAAATCCGTTCGGCCTCGACCGTACGATGACGACGGGAATCGTTTCCGGACTCGCCCGTCCCGTACGCAACAGCAACAACAGAATTATCCGCAATATGATCCAAACCGATGCCGCAATCAATCCGGGCAATTCCGGCGGCGCGCTCGTGGATTCCGAAGGCAGGCTCGTCGGCATCAACTCGATGATCACCTCCGAGTCCGGATCGAGCTCGGGCGTCGGATTCGCCATCCCCGTCGATTACGCGATGAACATCGCCCGGCAGATCATGAACGGCGAAACCCCCACGCATGCCCAGCTCGGCGTTTCCATGTCCGCGATCGACGGCTCGATGGCCGGCCGTTACGGCATCAAGGAGGATTCCGGCGTCTACGTGGCCTCGGTCTACGAAGGCACTTCCGCCGCCGAAGCGGGCATCAAGGAGGGCGACGTCATCACCTCGTTCGAAGGGAAGCCCGTCTCTTCGCCCGAAGAGCTCATGATCGCGGTGCGTTCGATGTATCCCGGCGATACCGCCGAGGTGGGGCTGAACCGCGACGGCAAGGACATGACCGTCTCGGTGACGCTCGGCTCCGACGAGATGGATCTTTCCGCCGGCGAATCGTCCCGCGGCCAGAACGGCCGGGGCAACCAGAACGGCCACGGCGGCAACGGCTACGGGCCGAACGACGGGTACGGCCAGAACGGCCGGAGGGACCAGGGCGGCCTGCTCGATCAGCTGCTCCGATAGCTCCGTACCTTCTTTCCCGCGCCACGCCTGCGGAAAAAACGCGCGAAGGGGGCTCGCGGCCTGCGGGCTCCCTTCCTTTTATCGTAAGATAGCGGCAATCGCGTGAAAGGAGTCCCATACATGCCAGACGGGTATAGATACGGTCGCGTGCTTCTGAAGCTTTCCGGTGAAGCCCTCATGGGAGACGCCGGCTACGGCATCGACCCCAAAGTCATCGATTCCCTTGCCGTCGAGATCAAGGAAGTCGTCGACGACGGGGTGCAGGTGGCCATCGTCGTCGGCGGAGGCAACATCTTCCGCGGCGTCGCGGGCAGCGCGAACGGCATGGACCGCGCGCAGGCCGACTACATCGGCATGCTGGCGACCGTCATGAACGCCCTCGCGCTGCAGGACGGCTTGGAACGCGCCGGCGTCGTGAGCCGCGTCCAGTCGGCCATCGAGATGCATCAGGTCGCGGAAACCTACATCCGTCTGCGCGCCATCCGCCATATGGAGAAGGGCCGCGTCGTGATCTTCGCCGCCGGCACGGGCAACCCCTACTTCACCACCGACACCACGGCTGCGCTGCGCGCCTGCGAAATCGATGCCGACTGCATGATGAAGGCCACGAAGGTCGACGGCATCTACGATTCCGATCCGGCGAAGAACCCCGATGCCGCGCGCTACGAGAAGATCAGCTACCTCGACGTCCTGACCAAGGAGCTCAACGTCATGGACGCCGCAGCCATATCGCTGTGCAAGGACAACGATATGCCTCTGCTCGTCTTCAACCTGACCGCGCCGGGCAACATCCGTCGCGCGCTCAAGGGCGACAACGTCGGTACCCTGGTCTATTAGGAGGAATCAGGATGAACGAAGAGGAAATCATGCTCGAGGCCGAGGAGGGCATGGAAAAGGCGCTCTCCAACCTCAAGGAAGCCTTCGCCGCCGTCCGCACCGGGCGCGCGAACGCGATGGTGCTCGACAAGGTCAAGGTGGACTACTACGGCGTTCCCACGCCGGTCAACCAGATGGCCGCCGTGAAGGTTCCCGACGCCCATATGCTCACGATCGAGCCGTGGGACAAATCCATGGTGCGCGCGATCGAGGCCGCCATCCTGGCGAGCGACCTCGGCATCACGCCGTCGAACGACGGCAGCGTCATCCGTCTGCCGTTCCCTCAGCTCACCGAAGAGCGTCGTCGCGACCTCGCCAAGCAGTGCAAGACGTTTTCCGAGGAAGGCCGCGTCGCGGTGCGCAAGGCCCGCGGCGCCGCCAACGCCGCCGTCGAAAAGCTCAAGAAGGCGTCCGAGATATCCGAGGACGACGCGCGCCGCGACGAAGAGAGCATCCAGAAGCTGACCGACTCCTACATCAAGAAGGTCGACGAGATGTTCAAGAAGAAGGAACCGCGCAAGGCGGAGAACAAGGCATGAGGCACCTCATGACCCAACCCTTCGTCACCGCGCGGTCGGCTGCCCGGCAGCCTGACATCGCGCAGCCCGTATCGTTTTCTGGAGCATTCTGATGAGCATGAATCTCGTCGTTCTGTTGTACCTGGTGGCCTCGGTGTGCTTCATCCAGGCCCTGAAGGGGCTGTCGCACCCCACCACCTCGCGCCGCGGCAACGTCTTCGGCATGGTGGGCATGCTGATCGCCATCGTCACCACCGTGGCGCTGATCCTGAAGCTGCAGGGGGCCGCCGGCACCCAGTCCAACGGTGCCGGCATCGCGCTGGTCATCTTCGGCCTGCTGGTGGGCGGCTCTGCCGGTACCGTCATGGCACGCCGGGTGGAAATGACCAAGATGCCCGAGCTGGTGGCCTTCATGCACTCGATGATCGGTCTGGCGGCTGTTTTCATCGCCATCGCCTGCGTGGCCGAGCCGTGGGCCTTCAACATCGTCGGCCACGGTGAGCCCATCCCGGTGGGCAACCGCATTGAGCTGTTCATCGGCACCTTCGTGGGCGCCATCACCTTCTCGGGCTCCGTCATCGCCTTCGGCAAGCTCTCGGGCAAGTACAAGTTCCGCCTGTTCCAGGGCGCGCCCGTCACCTTCGCCGGCCAGCATGCACTCAACCTCATCCTGGCCATCGCCATGGTGCTGTGCGGCATCTGGTTCACGGCCACCCAGGGCTGGACGCCCTTCTGGCTGATGACCGCCATTGCCTTCGTGCTGGGCGTGCTGATCATCATCCCGATCGGCGGTGCCGACATGCCGGTGGTGGTCTCGATGCTCAACAGCTACTCGGGCTGGGCGGCAGCCGGCATCGGCTTCTCGCTGAACAACCCGATGCTGATCATCGCCGGTTCGCTCGTGGGCTCCAGCGGCGCCATCCTCTCGTACATCATGTGCAAGGCGATGAACCGCTCGTTCTTCAACGTGA
>ERZ772967.1851-NODE-1851-length-14065-cov-3.796003_pt1 | contig 14065 bp, 17 predicted proteins | sample MGYA00511677_ERZ772967 | MGnify/ENA primary metagenome ERZ772967 (study PRJEB29015, sample SAMEA2737931) | human oral metagenome | biome: human oral; feature: human-associated habitat; material: dental | place: China | collected 2146 ...
CGATTTCAACACCATCTACCATTGAACGGCCAAAAGTTACTACTTTTTTCTTCATTTTAGCAGCAAGCTCAATAATTGCTTTAATTCTTGTTAAATTAGAAGCAAATGCAGTAATAATGGTTTTCTTTTGAGCAAGTTCCATATATTTCCCAATATCTTTTAAAATATCGCTTTCAGATGGAGAATGATTAGGACGCATAGCATTAGTTGAATCTGAAAATAAAACATCCAGACCATCTTTACCAATTTTTTCAAGTTTTTTTAAACTTTCATCAGATATTTCAAGAGTATACATATTTATCCCTCATATTTCTGTATATATAAGTGTGTCATTCCATGTCTTTTTTCCATATCATATATATAATAAGAAACTCCATTAATTTTTATTCTTTTTCCTACATTAAGAGAAGTAGAAGATGGCAAGTCCCTATTTTTAATAGAGACTTTTGAGCCATTTCTTATTAATGTAGTAGAGTCAAGATTTTCTTTGAATTTTCCTGTCATTTTTGGATTACTTTGAATTTTTGTAATTATTGCTTTAAGTTTTATCCCTGAGAGGTCAATTTTTTCAGCAAAGTCTGTAAAAAAAGTCTTATCTATATCATCTTTAAAAGTATTATTCATTCTTTTTACCTTTTTTAGATGAATTTGTATCTTTTAATCCACCAACATTAGTTTCTTCCTCTGAATTATCTCCTTCAGTTTCAGCTTTTTCTATTTCGCTACTAACGAACTCAGCAGCTCCTAAATCAATTAATCTTTGAGTTTCTTCTTCAGCAATTTCAAATTCTTCTCCTGATTTATATAATGTTTCTTCAACTCTTATATTTTTAATAGCTATCATTTTTTTCATATCTCATCACTCCTCTTATAACACAGTCGCAATAAACCAAGATTTTACATCTTCACGAGGCATACATAATGGTCTTGAGAAGTATTGTAATTCCTCATCTTCACTAGTATCTGGATACCATTTTCTAACAACTTCTTTTTTTACAAGAAGTTGAGCAGGTTTTCCTTGTTCAGGTCTTAAAGGCATTGCAGCATATTTAAAAGAAAAACTTTTCGCTTTCATACCTATACAAGTTTTTTCAGGGATAACTTGATGTGTATCTCCAGTTTCCATATCATCATACCAATCAACAAAAGAATAAACTGTTATTCCAAGTGTAGGAATCCAAGCTATTTCCTTTTTACCATCTTCATTTTCTGAATTAGAATCATTTACACGAACATAATTTGCATGTCTAGTATTTAAATAATCTTTTACTTTTTGATTTTCTAAAAATGCATCAGCTGCATCAGGTGACATTACAACTGTATCTATTACTATTCCAGTTTGTTTTTGAATTTCAGTTTGTTTGTTTTTAAGATATTTTATAGGGTCACAATTAGGGTTAGTAAAAAGATCATTTCCAGTTAAAACTTCCTTATTTACATCTCCATATTTAACTCCTTGAGTTCCTTCTTCCATAGGACAAGTTCCTGTCATTAAAGTTTCTATTAACATCCATTGTCTTGTTCTAAAACCTATTTCTTTAAATTTTTTCATAGCATCTGCTAATGTTTTCTTTCCAACATCTTGTGGTTCTGCATACTTAACTTGTCCAAATTGTTGTTCTAGTAAAGCTTCAGCTTCATTAACTGTTTGTAATTTTATATATGCTGGTTCAACTATTTGTGCTTGCCATGCAGTTTTATCTATAAAAATTCCTTTTTCTCTTTTTCCAACAAGTGGAGCTTTTTCTCTTCCAGCTTCTTTAGTATGTATTTCTAATTTCTCAACTTTTTCAGCCTTTTCTTCTCCTATTAATAAGTTATATAGAAAATTTTTAGGTGCCTTTGTTTGCGTTATTATTGTTGTTAATGCTATTAATCCAAATATTTTTGATGACATATTTCCTCCCATTTATCTAATCATTATTAAAAGTTTTCTTGCTGCTCTTTTTACTTCAGCTTTATCTTTACCATTAAAATCTACATATTTTTCATTAAAAGAACCTGTTAAATATATAGTGCTTTTCTTATCATTACTATCAGCAGTAAAATCATCTGTTACTACACCATATATTTCAGCTGCAGTAGCCAGTTTTTTAACTTTTCCAGCTGTTGTTAGTTCTACCAAATCTCCCATTTTATATTCTCCAGCTTCAAATTCCACTTTTTCTGTGTAAAATGGAAACTGTAAATCTCTTTTCAAATTACTTGTTTCATGTATTTCTTTTTTACTTTTCATATTTCCTCCTAATCTTCATTTGCCATATTTACAATATCAGCTATTAAATTTTTTGTATCATCAGTTTGTACAGGTATTCTATTGTCTATTTCTATTTGTTTACTTTCTTCTCTTCTGGTATTTAAAATATCAGCTGGATTTTTGGCTTCAGGAACTTTTTTTTCTTCTGTTCCTTTGTTTTCAATAAATTTTGCTAATACATCTTCAACAATATCAGCTTTTGATTTACCAGATTCCTTAGCTGCATCTATAATTTCTTTACATTTGCCTTGTGTTTGTTCATTAAGTGCATCTAAGTCATTTATTCTTTTTCTTTCCTGTGCTATAGCCTCCTTTCTTATATCTTCTACTAATTCTTTATTTTGAGCTTCTAGCTCCTGCATGTTTTTTGCTCCCATGCTCTCTCCTCCTTTTTTTTCAGTGTCTCCACTGTTAATAATTTGTTTTGGTCTTATTTTAAAGTTTTCCAAGTTTGAAAATTCAGAATTTTTAATATCAAATATAATTTTTTCTGTTGCAAATCCTTTTTCAATGGCTTGATCAGCTGTAAAATAAGTTTCTGTATCCATTAATGCAGATATTTCTTCTCTACTTAAATGAGATTTTGTAACATAAGCATTAATAATAGTGTCTTTCATAATATCTAAAATAGCTGCTGTTTTTCTTAATTCTATTGCATCACCAGCTAATGCAGTAATTGGGTTGTGTATCATCATAGTTGCAACAGGACTCATTGCTATTTTATCCCCTGCCATTGCTATAACTGATGCTATTGATGAGCATTGTCCATCAATATAAACATTTTTTACTGCTTTATGTCTTTTTAAAGCACTATAAATTGCACATCCTTCTGTTACAGAACCTCCTGGACTATTGATATAAAGATTTATAGTATCTATATCATTTCCAAAATTTTCAAGTTCTTTGTATACTTGGTCTGCATTTACAGGCTCATCAAACCAAGAAAAACCACCGATTTGACCATAAATTTGAATATTTAATTCATTTTTATTCTTTCTTGCTTGATTTAATATTTCCATCTAAACCAACCTCCTTTTTCTTTTTATTTTCTATTCCTAATTGATTTAAATTTTCATTCCAATCACTACCATTTAGCTCCATTGCTTCCCTTTCAGTAGTAGATAGCCCATGTTTAATTTTTAAAATAGAAGCATTAACTTCTTTCACAGGATCTATTTGACCTTGTGAATTTCCATACCACTCAGCTCCTAAATAAGCTTTTTTCTTAACAGGATTATCTATAAATCCTGGTAAATTTATATAACCTTTTAGGACTGCCTCTTCAATTACTTGCTCAAAAATTGGCTGACAGAATGACCTTGACATCCATTTTCTTCTCCTACGATACATCTTACCTACTTCCAAGAGTGAGGCTCTTGAAGCCGAATAACTAGCATTGAATGAAGATAGTAAAACTTCAAATGGAATTTCTAAGGCTGTTCCTATCTGCTTTAATTGGGCATTAAAGAACATTTCAAATCTTGAATTTGGTCTGTTTGGATTTGCAAAAACTAAATCTTGTCCTGGTTCTAATACTCCAAAGTTCCCATAACCCATACTTAATTCAGTTCCTTCATACCTTTTCCCATATCCATTGGGTTTTTGGAATATTCCTTCTCCAACGCCACCTATTTTCCCAGTATTTCCTGTATTATTATCTTGTTTTATAAAAGCAGTAAACATTGCACTAACAACTGCATTCATAAGTTCAGCATTAGAAAATCTTGAAAGTTGAGATAATGTTTCAATAGCTGGGGTAAGAAGTGGAACTCCTCTTACTTGTCCTATTCTTTCTTTTTCCATTAATTTTAATATTTGTTTTCTTCCAGTGGAATCAAAAACAGGTATTCTAGTATATTGATAATGCTTATCTCTGAAATGATATGCTTTTATAACTCCCTTTTCATCAGTTTCTACTCCTTCATACAAATAGTCATTACTTTCTTGTGCCTCACAATAATATGAATCTAAGAACTGTACTTTTAAATCAAATAGTTCATTTTGTCTTTGATGATATGGAAGATTGACAAAACATTCTCCATCCATTAAGTAAGTAATCATTGCTAAATCTTGTAGTTGATTAAATGTTAAATCCCCTTGAATATCACATTCTGTGCTATCAGCCCATAAAGTCCAGATATTTTCAATTTCTTTTTGTATTCTTTCAACTTCATCAGTAGAAAGATTTAGTAAAGAATTATTAATTCTACTTTTTAGTTTTAATCCATCTCCAATAACATTAGTTCTTATTTTGAGAATAGCTCCTCTTGAAATGGGATTTCCCATAAAAAGCTGTCTTGACCTTGCCATTAAGATTTCTTTATTATCTTCAATGTCATCTTTTGTAGTGTCTAAGGAATTGTACATTCCCTTAAATGCTATTTTTGTTGTACTAGCACCAGATTGACTATAATTAAGAAATTCTCTTTGTTGTCTTATAGCTTCTATTTTGTATCTAATTTCTTCTGTTTTTAGTTCCTGGTTTAATTTATTTATTTCAGTATTAACTTTTTTCATACTTTCTCCTAAAACTCATGAGGAACTATTTGGAAAAATCTTATTCCTTCTCCTGTTCCATTTTCTATTTGAGCTTTTTTATTTTCCCACCAAATCCGACCTTTTCTTATTTGTTCCAAATCAGCTCTTTTTAAATTCTGTCCATCTATTGTGTATTCTTGACCTTTTAAAACAGCTTCCTCTGCTTCTAAATAAAGTCTTATATATCTTTCACATTCCTGGACAGTTATTTTTGTATTTAAAATTTCATCTATTTTTTTCTTATAATGTTCTTTTAAATCAGCTAATTTTTTCATATCCTCTGGATTTTCTTTTAAAAATTCAACACCAGCGAACCAGGCAGAACCATGTAGAATAAGATCCTCTTCAGCTTCCTCTATTTCTATTAATTTATTTTCAAAACTTGCTATATTCTTCATACTTCAACCCCTTTTCTGTCAATAGCTACTTCAGTTTTCTTTGGTGTTAAAACTCCGTTAATTGATAGTTCTAATAATTCTTCTCTACTTAGATTTGCTAAATTTTCAGGTTCTATTCTAAATACATAAAATGGAACCGTTGCATAACACTTACAGTCAAAGCCCTCGTTTCTTGTCTGGATTTTCTTCCAAACTACTTTCCGATTTTCCTGAACTTTTATTTCAGCTGTTAAGGATTTAAAATATTCTAAATCAAATCCTTTGCCATATTCTCCATTAAAATGACAGTATCCCTCTTCATTGATTCTTGCATCTAATCTTCCAGAAACTATATCTTTAAGAGCATTTGAACCAATTGATAATAGGTCTATTTCCTTGTTTTTTGTTTTTCTAAATCCATTATTAATTGGGACATTTTCTCCACCAAGACCTTTAATTCCTATTATTCTTCTGTATTGTCTAGGACTTACAAAATCATAAACTTTTTGTGTGTGATGTCCTCCTGTGTCAATACAAGCTGAATAAATTTTTAATTTATCTCCATTTTGGTAAAAATATTCTTTATCTAGGACCTTATCAAGTCTGTCCCAAATTTCTTGCTGGTTTAAATCTCCATGTAAAATTATGTATTCCATTCCCCAGCTTTCATATCCAAGACCCCAAGCATCAATCTCAATAGCCATCCACTTATCTTGTATATCTACTCCTGCTGTTAAAATCAAAGCTTTATCAGGAATATAACTATATTTTTCTCTGGTCCTCTTAATAAGTTTCTTAGGATCTAACCTTCCTGTATACTCTTGTTCAAATGTTTCAGCTAGAACCGTATTTATAAAGGCTTTTAGTTTTTCAACATCTCCTTTAATTTCTAGCCATTCTTGAACAATAGATTCCCAGTTTCTAAATGGACTAGCTAGTCCATTCAGGTGGTAACCTAGATTTTTTGTTCTTTCAGGATATTTATGTATCCATCTTCCAGTTTTTTCATTACCTTTTTTCCATTCTTTTTCATTAAATGCTTTACCACAATGAGGACAAACCATTCTTACATTACTTCCATCAGGTTCAAATTTTATATTTCCCCATTTGAAAGTCTGTTCTTTCTTACAGTTAGGACAAGGAATATACCATTCAGCTTGACTTGAATTGTTATATTCATCTTCTATTTCAGATGAACCTTTCACTGTTGGAGTTCCAGTAATAATGTGTTTTGTAATATCATCAAATGTGGAAGTTCTCTTTTTAGCAAGAGAAATAGGACTTCCTTCATTTCCTGAACTCTTTGGATATCTATCCACTTCATCAAGAAATATATTTCTAATTGGTCTTGCAGCTAACTTTGATGGAGAATTAGCTCCAACAAAAGCTATATATCCTCCTGGAAACATTTTATGTGTAACAGTATTTCCAGAGTCTTTTTTACTAGGTTCTTTAATAATTGTGTGTAATATAGAATTATTTATGGCTGGTTGTATTCTCTCCTTTGAAAAACTTCTAGCCATCTCATCAGTTGGTTGAACTATTAACATTGGGCAAGGATCTAAATGAGCATATCTTAAAATTGTATTGATGATTAACTCACTCTTTGCTAATTGTGCTGCCATCATCAATGTAACTTGCTTAGTTTCTCCTTTTGTTATTTTTTCATATATTTCTATCATATATGGTGTTCTTTCAACATTGAATTTACCAACTTCTTTTGCTGATGTTGTATCTAAAACTCTATATTGATTAGCCCACTCCATAATACTTACAAGTGGTGGTTGTCTCAATATTCTTAAACACTCTTTTATTAATTCTCTGGTTTTCTTATACATCTTTTGCTTTTCTCCTATTACTTGGTGGATTATAATTTGCCAGTTCTTCCAAGCAATCTATCAAAGTATTTTTTAAATAATCTAATCTATCAGCTTCTGATATTTCAGTAATTTCATTATCAATTTTTATAGCTGTTGCTTGTAATCTTGCTTTGAATTTAATTAAAATATCAGTTAAAACATATTTGACATCTTCGTCTAAATGATATTTATCTTGTAAAATTTCAAGTTTATATTGCTGTAACTCTCTTTCAACTGCTTTTTTCTTATTTCTTTCATCATTAACTGTTAAATATCTTTTTAAATTATCTTTCAAATCAAACTGTCCATTAGAGTTTTTTTCTAATACTCCACGATTTACAAGTTCTTTAACTGTTTTTTCACTAAGCCCTAAAATTTCTGCAAAAGTTTTTTGTGTTACCAGGTTTATGTCTCCGCTCCTGGTTTGATTTATAAATTCAGTTACACATTTAATAAGAGGGTAACTTCCATTTTCTGATTTATAATCCTTGAACAGTTCTCTAACTCTTCTATCAGAAATATTAAGAATTTTTGATAATTGTTTTTCATTTGCAAGTATCATATTTTCTCCCATGCGTATATATAAAATTTGGAACTGGGAAGGAAATCAAAAAATTTCGTATTTGAAAAGTTCCGAGCCTTCAGTCGCACCCTCTAATAAAAAATTCTTGTCACAGTACCTTTTTGATTACTCGAAGTCCTCATCACTCACAGTTGTGTCATTTTCACTGTTTATCACAGCTTTCAGTTTAGCCTCATCAGTTACTCTGTAACCTAGCATTGAGTTTAACTCTCTTGCTGCTGCTACTCCTGCTAATAGTGGTTTGTCCTTTCGTACTCTCTTGCTTACTGTGTGTCCATCAGGACTAGATTCATCTATGTACTCAATGATATCTACTCCTTCTATTGCACTATTTAAAATTTTATTTAATCTTGTTGCTATACTTAATATCCCTAGTTCTGTATCTTGAAATAGTATTTCTCTTAATTCTGTTATCTTAGTTGCAACCTTTGGACTTCTTTCTATGTTTGCTGCTTTTGTCTTTTCACTGTAACCAGCCTTTTCCTTTGCCTCTTCTTTTCCAATTCCAGACATTCGGTATATAACATATTTAGTTTGTTTTTCTGTCAAGCCCTCAAAGTTGCATATCTTTGCATTTTGTTTTTCAACTATTTCTGCTCTGATTTCTTTATACTTAACAAGATACCTATTTATCCAAGAGATAATAGTATTTTTGTTATATTTAGTTCTTTTTTGTATCTCATCATAAAAGTCTTTTTTCTTTTTACTGAACTTAATCAATTCTAGTTCTACATATATTTCTAAGACTTTTAATTGCTTCTCATTAAAATTATCTGACTTACTCATCTCTATGCCTCACTGGTTAACTCATCTTTTATGTCCTCCCACTTGTATTCCTTGCCTTCTCTTTGTAAAATAATGTCTAACTTGCCTAAACTTCTATATCTTTTAACTATTACATCAGCATACTTAGGATCATATTCCATTAAAAATGCTTTTCTGTTTAACTGCTCTGCTGCAATTAATGTACTTCCTGAGCCACCAAATAAATCAAGAATATTCCAATCTTTTTTACTAGAATTATGAATTAATCTAGCAATTAATTTGATTGGCTTCATTGTTGGGTGAACATCATTTACTAATGGTTTGTTCTCTCTAATTATGCTTTCTTGCTCTCTTAACATCTGTTTTAAAATATTAATTAGTTCCTTTTTACTATAACTTTCAATAGCTTTTAAATCTTTTTCTATTACTGTATCTTGTGTAAAATCTTTTATAAAATAATGTGCTGCTCCTTCTTTCCAGCCATAAAGACAAGGTTCATGTCTCCAATTGTAGTCTTGTCTTGATAAAACAAATTGATTTTTTACCCAGATTAAACATTGTGATATTTTAAATCCTGCCTCTTCCAATGCTCCTCTGAATGCCTTTGTTTCACTATCTGCATGAAAAATATAATAAGCTGCACCAGCTCTCATAACTTCAAAAGAATTTTTATAAAAATCTAATAAAAATCTATAAAAGTTTTCAGAACTCATATTGTCATTTTTAATCTTATTGCCATTTGTTGCCTCATAGTTCACATTATATGGTGGGTCTGTAACCATTAAATCCATAGTTTCATTAGCAACTAATTTTTTAACATCTTCTAAATTAGTTGAATCTCCACACATAAGTTTATGTTTTCCTAATAGCCAAATATCCCCTTGTTTTGAAAAATACTTTTCTTCAACATCAGGAATATCTATTTCTTTTATTTCATTTTCATCAAGAATTTCACCAGGTAATAATGCTTCAATTTCATCAAGACTAAAACCTGTCAATTCTAGTTTTTCTCCTAGTTTTGTTAGTTCTTCAAATAATTTTTGATAATCCCATTCGCCTAACTCTATTGCTCTAGCTTCTCCAATTCTTATTGTTTGTATTTCATTTTCAGTCAAATTTTCAATGAAAATACATTCAATTTCAGTTAATCCTAATATTTTTGCTGCTTCTACTTTCGCATAGTCACTAACAACATAATTATTAGCATCAACTATTATTGGGAATACACAACCAAATCTATCTAATAAATTTCTATATAGATTAATTTGACTATCTGTACTTTTTCTAGGATTATTTGGATTTTCTTTTAAAACATCTAAATTGATTTTAGTTATTTCCATAGTCCTCCCTGTTCTAAATTGTTTTAAATCTTTGCATTATAAAAACAAATAATTATATTTTCAGTTTCAGGATTAAAGTGCCTCACATTATTATCACGCGAGAAAACTATTAAAAAGCATTGATATTAAATGGAAAATTTTTTTTGAATGTGTGAAAATAGGAAGTTTTTTCTTCCTATTTTTTGCAAAAAAATGCCAAATGATTTTTGGTGTCACATTTGACTTTGCAATTAAAGAGTATTAGATTTGCGAAGAATAGTTCGAGCCTCTCTATATTAGAAAAAAAATCTCTTTGTGGAGATGCTCTTTGTTGTGAATGAGTAAGGATATCTTTTATCTTACTACGATAAAAAACAACCTGTCTGTAGCATTTATTGCTACTACTAGTAACAATATCATCAACTATTTTATAGTCAAATATCCACTCTAAATTATCTCTAATTAGTGAATCTAAATCTTGACATCTAAAATTTATAAACTTTTCTTTAAGGACTTCAACTGATTTTTCTACCTCTTCAATCAGTATTTTTCCTAAAGTCTGTGATATTGTGTTTTGAATGCAATCTTTTATGTCTTTTATTGTTATATATTTTATTGAGTTAAATTCAAAATAGCTTTTTATAATTTTCTTAGTTAATCTGTGTTCAAGTCTAAGGATTGCTCCTTTGACTTTTCTTATATTATTTTTTTTATTATTTTCATGACCTTTTGAGTAAAGTCTAATTTTCCAACCAATCATTGGTTGGAATGTAAAACCTGTTGTATAAAATTTATTTTCATTTTGATTGAAGTTATAATATTGAACCTTATCCAAATCATCATATTTTCTTGTAAGTGCTTTGAAGAAGTAACTTATGATATTATGAAATTTATAAAAATTTCCAACTGCCTCTTGTGTAGTAAATTCAAAATATTCATATCTTACTTCATCTTCAGTTATTTTATAATCAATTAAACTATTGATTATTTTTACTAGATTATCTTCCACTATAATTTTTTTTAATTCATCAGACAATGGAAAAATATTATCATCTGCAAAAAACCGTGGATAAGAAAAATCTATTTTTATTGTTGACATCTTTTTTAATTTTTTTTCTTCTAGCTTAATATAATTTATATTTTCTTTATCAATCTTATAATTATTTGTATGATTTGAAAGACTTTCTGAAAAAGAATGAGGAAACATTTTTTTAATTCTTTCTCTTACATACAAAATGTCGGTCTGGACATCAACAAAGACACAAGCTCTATCTAGTCCATACATTAGAATTTCACTTTTATTATTTCATTACAATGTGGACAAGTTATTTCTAATTCTTTTTTTTTGAGATAAACAGTAACTTTTCTACCTCTTGCTACTCTAATTCTTTCTTCTGTTTCAGAGTATAAGTATTCTCCACAACTGCAATAATTATGACCTATTTCTTTATCCGAATTCTTGGCTTTGGGCATTCATACCAGCTCCTCCTTATTTTTTGATATGTAAGAATTTCATATTGTTCATCATTATATTTTTTAGAAAGTTTCTCATAACCTTGTTTGAATGTTCTCTTATCTGAATAACAAAACTTAGCAATAATATTTTTATATTCAGTATTTTCATATATAATTTTTTCTTTTGAGATTATTTTTATTAGATAATTGTAGTCATATTCATAGTTCATGAAATTTCCTTTCAAATTACATTTACCAAAGTAAGTATTTACAATGTACATCTAAATTGATTAAATTAATATCATACTTTTATAAAAAAAGCAAGTTTTACTATTGTAAATGAAAGTATAATTTTTTTTGAAGTTTCAGTAAAGTTTTGTATATTTGCCCCTCTATTGAGGTAAAAAACAATTATTTATGCAATTACATTTCAGACAAGCTACGGCTGCTGATGCCAGATGCGTAGCCCACCTCCTTACCGATGCGTTTGCCAATTATAATATGTATCGCGCTGTGCTAAATCGGTTTTTCTTTTCGGATAGTCAGTATATCGATTATCTGAACAAACTGCACTACGTACAGGCGATGAGCAATATTCGCAAAGGGTATTGCTTGCTGGCTGAGCACGAAGGTACCCCCGTAGCGGCGGCAGTGATGCAGCATTTGGGTAAAACCCACATCGGCTTATGGGACTACTTGCGCTCGGGTGCTTTTGCCCTATGGCAATACGCGAAACCTACGAAGCATTTTTTGCCTTTTCTTGACCAAAGCAGCGAGCAGGCGAAAAACAATGCGCCTGAAGGGACGTGGTACTTAGAGAGTTTGGTGGTGAGCCCTGAATGGCAAAGCAAAAAGGTAGGCGGCAGGTTTATAGACCAAGGGATAGTGCCTTTTATAGCCCAACGCGGGGCTACCCAATTGCGCTTGGTGACCAATACGGCTATGAATGTACATTTTTATACCCGACACGCTTTTCGGCAAACAGACTACCGCAAGATACAAGAAGTAGAGGTATGGACACTACAGCGAGAAATAGCTCTTGAAGAGTAAAAAATGTGGAATTATTTTTGGTAGTTACAAAAATAGTTGTATTTTTACACCCTTGAAAAAATGAATTAATAACTAAATACTCAGAATATTATGGAAGAAAATATAAGAGTGCGCTATTCTGATAAAGAATTAGAAGAATTTAAAGCGATTATAGAAGAGAAAATAAAAAAGGCTCAGACAGACTTAGAACTTATCCGCAGTTCGTATATGAACAGCGCTACTAATGGTACTGACGATACATCGCCTACCTTTAAGGCTTTTGAAGAAGGCTCGAAGGTAACGAGCAAAGAAGAGAATACGGCATTGGCCATTAGACAAGAGAAGTTTATTCGCGACCTTAAGAATGCGCTTGTCCGCATTGAGAATAAGACTTATGGTATCTGTCGCGTAACAGGTAAACTGATAGACAAACGTCGCTTGATGGCGGTGCCCCACGCTACCCTAAGCATTGAGGCTAAAAATATGCAATAAGTACCTATGAGTCCGACAGAGTACATTTGCCAAGAGACCCTTATCACCCCCGAAGTGCTTGCGCCTTTGGTAGAAAGGCTTTTTGAACAAAAGCACTACAAAAAGTATCAAACGCTGCAAAAAGCAGGTAGCAATGAGGGACGGCTGTACTATGTGGAACAGGGGCTGTTACGCACTTTCTACGAGAAAAAGAAAAAAGATATTACGCAGTCATTCTTTATAGAACAAATGTTTTATTTTCCGGTAGAGAATATTTATTTCGACAGTCCCACCCTTATTCAATTAGAGGCATTGGAGGATTGTGTAGTATGGGAAGCCGACTTTAGAGAGGTAGAGCGAGTGGTAAATGAGCATCAGGAGCTGGAACGGCTGATGCGATTGCTGTTAGTCTCGGCCATACAGACCCTTAGAGAGCAGCTGTACACGATTAAGTTTCAGACAGCCCAAGAGCGGTATGAGTTGCTGCTGAAGAAATACCCCCAGATACTACTGCGTGCGCCTTTAGGGCATATAGCCTCGCTATTGGGTATCACCCAACAAACACTAAGTGTAATACGAAAGAATTAAACGATTAGTCAATTAGAAAAAATAAGCCAATTAGCAAATGAGAGCATTTGTTAATTGGCTTATTTTTTCTTTGGTGATTATCTTATCAGGTTAGCTAATTAACCTCTTGTACTTCAAATATTTATCTTAAAAACTTCTTAATGTATAATTAATAAAATGCTACATATGTTAAAAATATCACAAAAAACTTACGTTTTTTTTTTTTTGTTTTGTAAGTCTTCTATATATTTGCCGAAAATTTCGTATCAAAGTATTCATTAACCCGATAACTTAACCCGTTATCACAAAGCCAATTAATGTATGTTACAAAGAATTTTATGTTGTTTGTTTCTGCTAATAGGTTTTGGCCTCGGTGAAAGCTATGCACAACAGCCTAAGCCAAAACGCATTATTACCGGAACAGTTTCTGATGAAACAGGCCCTTTAGCAGGCGCTAGTGTCATCATCAAAAACAACCCCACTAAAGGGGTATCTACTGACCTTGACGGTCATTACAGCATCGAGGTGCAAGGCACTAAAGATGTGCTAAAGTTTTCCTACATCGGTTATAAAGACAAAGAGATAACAAAAATCGTTGGGATAGAAAGCCGAGGCTTTGTCATGTCCTCGGCTGTAGCAGTTAAATTAGGTGCAGGCATAGTATTATGTAGAAAACCCGGCAAGTTACCTTGTGAAACCGTTCAAGAAAGTTACGAAAAAGAGTATGGAACCGATACAATCGAGATACATAAAGACTCTATTGATGAGAACGACGTAATTCTACTACACGACGATTTACTGGCAACGGGAGGAACAATGAAGGCCGCTTGCGATCTGGTTAAGAA
>ERZ772967.1852-NODE-1852-length-14062-cov-3.342900_pt1 | contig 14062 bp, 7 predicted proteins | sample MGYA00511677_ERZ772967 | MGnify/ENA primary metagenome ERZ772967 (study PRJEB29015, sample SAMEA2737931) | human oral metagenome | biome: human oral; feature: human-associated habitat; material: dental | place: China | collected 2146 ...
GATTGGCAGCCCCTGGGCGCCTTCGTCGAGAGTGAAGATATTGGCCGAAGCGGTCACGAAATCGTTGAGCAGCATCAACAGCGAGTAAATGGCCTCATTCGAGCCGGCTGCACCAAGTGCATGACCGGAGAGCGATTTGGTCGAGCTGATCAGCGGAATGTCCTGTCCGACGAAAGTCGTTTTGATAGCTTCCAGCTCCTTGGTGTCGCCCACCGGCGTTGAGGTGCCGTGCGCGTTGATGTAGTCGATGCCACCCTTATGGGTCGCCATCGCCATCTGCATGCAACGCACCGCGCCTTCCCCGGAAGGCTGCACCATATCGTAGCCGTCAGACGTCGCGCCGTAACCGGTCAATTCGGCGAGAATTTCCGCCCCGCGTGCCTTGGCGTGTTCGTATTCTTCCAGCACCAGGACGCTGCCGCCGCCGGAAATGACAAAGCCGTCGCGATTGGCGTCGTAAGCGCGTGAGGCGACTTCCGGCGTGTCGTTATACTGGCTGGAAAGGGCGCCCATGGCATCGAATTGGCAACTCATCGACCAGTGAACCTCTTCACCGCCGCCGGCAAAAACGATGTCCTGCTTGCCGAACTGGATCAGTTCAGCGGCATGGCCGATGCAGTGGGCGCTGGTCGAGCAGGCCGAACTGAGCGAGTAATTGACGCCTTTGATGCCGAACGGGGTCGCCAGGCAGGCGGAAGTCGTCGAAGCCATCGTTTTGGTGACGGCGTAAGGGCCGACGCGCCTGACGCCGCTGTTGCGCAGAACATCGGCGACTTCAACCTGCGCTGAGGACGTGGCGCCGCCGGAGCCTATGATGATGCCGGTGCGCGGGTGCGACACCTGCGCTTTGTCCAGCCTGGATAGAGCGATGGCTTCCTGCATGGCGATGTGACAATAGGCGGCCGCATTACCCATGAAGCGTAATTCCTTGCGGTCGATATGCGCCTTGGGGTCGATGCTGATCGGGCCTTCCACCTGCGAGCGCAGCCCCATTTCCTGGTAGGTGGGGGAAAATTTGATGCCCGATTTCAATGCTTGCAGAGAAGCGAGGACTTCCTTGAGGTTATTGCCCAGGCTGGACACAATGCCCATGCCGGTCACAACGACACGTCTCATGAATTTCTCCTGTCGCTAGGATGCGAGAATAGGGTAAATATGGTTTTGATTATAAAAAATAATTCCGGCTCAGTGAATCGTGCGCTGCAATTCGTTCCGGCAAGCGTGCAAACCATTTTTGGAATTTATACAGCCTCAGGATTAAACGCTGCTTAAAATGAGTCGGTGCTGGTAAACAGCCCAACCTTGAGATCCGCACCGTGATAGATTTCCCTGCCATCTACGCTCATCGTCGCATCAGCGATCCCCAGCACCATCTGGCGCATGATGGTTCGCTTGATGTGGATGTGGTAAGTGACTTTCTTATGTTTGGGCAGAACCTGGCCGGTGAACTTGACCTCGCCGCAACCCAGCGCACGGCCGCGCCCCAGGCCGCCGCTCCAGCCAAGGTAAAAACCGATCAGCTGCCACATGGCATCCAGACCGAGACAGCCGGGCATAACCGGATCGCCCTCAAAATGGCAGGCAAAAAACCACAGTTTGGGGTGGATGTCCAGCTCGGCGATGATTTCTCCCTTGCCGTATTTTCCGCCGTGGTCATTGATTTCCAGAATGCGGTCGAGCATCAGCATATTGGGCAGCGGCAATTGCGCATTGCCGGGACCGAACATTTCGGTACGCGCGCAGGCCAGTAAATCTTCTTTGCTGTACTGATTCTTGCGGGCGGCAGCGGTCATATTCTTTCTCCTTGTCTGTTGTCTTTTGTTTGGCTTTCGGCAACGTGCCGGCCGCGTCATGCGTCAGGCAGTGTACCCGGGCGCACGGCAGCCGGTCCCTTCGATCGTCCAGCCCGGTATTGTGCAACGCGATATTAACGGAATCCGGCCTATCCCGCCATGCCGGACCGTTGGAAACGCCGTGCCAAATCCATACTGAACCCTGCCGATCAGGCCGGCATTGAACTCACCCTACGGGCGTGTCGAAAAGTGATTGCAAATTATTCCGTCTGCCGCCGGTGCCGGTGTGAGTTTGTTATATTGCAGTTGCCGGAATTTGTGGCCGCCGCGATAGGCTGGGTGGCCGGTAGTCCGGTATCTGATTGAGGAATCTCGTGCATGCGCAAGAAAGTATTCTGGATAGGCCTTGCCTGTGCGCTGGCGCTGGCGGTAGCTTGGTTCTGGCCTGGAAGTGGGCGTGGTGATGGCGAGGGCGGTAATGCGCGCCCAGGGCGCGGGCGACACGGCGCGGCCGAGGCGCCGCCTGCCGTCACAGTGGTGACGGCGCGGCACGGCGACATCGATGTCGTACTCAGTGCGCTGGGCACAGTGACGGCGCGCAATACGACGGTCGTCAAGGCGCGCGTTTCCGGGCAGCTGCAACGTATCGCTTTTCAGGAAGGACAGCGCGTCAAGGCGGGCGATCTGCTGGCCGAGATCGACCCGCGCCCTTTTCAGGCGCAACTCGACCAGGCCGCCGGGCAATTGGCGCGCGATCGGGCGCTGCTTGCCAATGCCAAAATTGACCTGGCCCGCTACCGTGACCTGCTGGCCAAGAATTCGATTGCCAGGCAACAGGTCGATACGCAGGCGGCGCTGGTCAAGCAGTACGAAGGCGCCGTGCAGACCGATCAAGGCAGCGCCGAAAATGCGCGCCTGCAACTCTCCTTTACGCGCATTACCGCGCCGATCGACGGTCGCCTTGGCCTGCGCCGGGTTGATGCCGGCAATATGGTCAGCGCCAGTGACGCCGACGGGATCGTCACGATCACGCAGACGCAGCCCATCGCCGTCGTTTTTTCAGTGCCTGCCGGTCATCTGAGCGCAGTGCTTCAGGGAATGCGGGAACACGAAGCGCTGCTGGTCGAAGCCTGGGATCAGGACAATAAAAACCGCCTGGCCGCTGGCAAACTGCTGTCGGTCGATAACCAGATCGATACAGCGACCGGCACGGTCAGGCTCAAGGCAGAGTTTACCAATGCCGACGAGGCGTTATTTCCCAACCAGTTTGTCAATATCCGGCTGAATGTTTCCACGCGCCGCGACGTCGTGCTGATTCCCGCCGCGGCCGTGTTGCAGGGACAGCAGGGGGATTTTGCCTATATCGTTGATGCGGCGGATAAAACGGTGTCTGTCCGCCGGCTGAAAATCGGCGTCAGGACGGACGAAACGGTTTCGGTCGATGAAGGACTGACGGCGGGAGAGAAAGTCGTCGTCGAAGGCGTCGACAGGCTGCGTGACGGCGCGAAAATCACGCTGATTACTGCGCATGCGGCTTCCGGTGCGGACCGATCAGGCGAATCCGCGGCTACACCGGCAACGCACGCAACCCGAAAAATGGGCCGGCCTTCCGCAGATACCCCCGAGAGCGCCAAGAGTGCCGCGCAAAACACATCGGGAGATTCCCCGAAAAATGCGCCGGCCGCGGCGGCAGATAATTCCCCTGACAGCGTGCCGAAGCGTACGTCCAGTGCGGCGGCTGTGCCGGGAAGGCCGGATCGGCCTGGGGGTCTGGAGCGCGCCCGCTCAGGCGGCAGCGCCGCCGGCAGTCGTGAATGACGGGGGCGGGCGTGCAGAAAATTCGGGTGAATCCAGAGGGAATCACGGGCAATGAGAGGATAAAACGGCAATGAATCCCTCACGCCAGTTCATTCTGCGGCCGGTGGCGACATCGCTGTTGATGTTCGCCATTTTGCTCGCCGGTCTGCTGGCTTATCGTTTTTTGCCGGTGTCCGCCCTGCCGGAAGTCGACTATCCGACGATTCAGGTGACGACGCTGTATCCGGGCGCCAGCCCCGATGTGACGACTTCGTCGATTACCGCGCCGCTTGAACGCCAGTTCGGCCAGATGCCCGGCCTCAAGCAGATGGCGTCGACGAGTTCCAGCGGCGCCTCGGTCATTACGCTGCAATTCACGCTTGATGTCAGCCTTGACGTAGCCGAACAGCAGGTGCAGGCGGCGATCAACACATCCAATCCCTTTCTGCCGACGGACCTGCCAATGCCGCCGATCTACAGCAAGGTCAATCCGGCCGATACGCCAATCATGACGCTGGCGATTACCTCGGACGTCCTGCCTTTGCCGAAGGTCGCGGATTTCGTCGATACGCGGCTGGCGCAGAAACTGTCCCAGCTACCAGGCATCGGCCTCGTCAGCACGGCCGGCGGCCAGCGCCCTGCCGTGCGCATCCAGGCCAATCCCAAGGCGCTGGCGGCGAAGAAGCTCAATCTCGACGATCTGCGCACGGCTATCGCCAACGCCAACGTCAACTCGGCCAAGGGCAGTTTCGACGGGCCGGCACGCGCTTCGACGCTCGATGCCAACGACCAGTTGCGCTCAGCGGCCGAATACCGGCAGCTAGTGATCGCCTGGCGCGACGGCGCACCGATCCGGCTGGCCGATGTCGCTGATGTCGCCGACGGGGCGGAAAACGATCGCCTGGCGGCGTGGGCGGCTGTGAAGGGTGTGCAGAAACCGGCGATCATCCTCAACATCCAGCGCCAGCCAGGCGCCAACGTCATCGAAACCGTCGACCGCATCAAGCGCCTGTTGCCGCAATTACAGGCAACGTTGCCGTCCTCGCTCGACGTGCACATTCTGACCGACCGGACGACGACGATCCGCGCTTCGATCGACGACGTGCGTTTCGAACTGATGCTGGCGATCGCGCTCGTCGTTATGGTTATCTTCGTTTTTCTACGCAACGCGCCGGCGACGATCATCCCCAGCGTCGCGGTGCCGCTGTCGCTCGTCGGTACCTTTGGCGTTATGTACCTGGCCGGTTTTTCGGTCAATAACCTGACGCTGATGTCACTGACGATCGCCACCGGCTTCGTCGTCGACGACGCTATCGTCATGATCGAGAATATCGCCCGCTATGTCGAGCGGGGCGAGTCGCCGATGCAGGCGGCGCTCAAGGGCAGTGAGCAGATTGGCTTCACCATTATCTCGCTGACGCTCTCGCTGATTGCCGTGCTGATTCCGCTGCTCTTTATGAGCGAAGTCATCGGCCGGCTGTTTCGTGAGTTTGCCGTCACGCTGGCCGTGGCGATCCTGTTTTCGGCCGTCGTTTCGCTGACGTTGACGCCGATGATGTGCGCGCGCCTGCTGCGCGATGCGCCGGAAGCCGAGAAAAATGGGCTGTTTCGTAGAATCGGGGCGTTTTTCGACGCCGTCATTGCCCGTTACGACCGTATGCTGATTTGGGCGCTCGACCGCCAGGGATTGGTGTTGCTCACAGCTTTCGTCACGCTGGTCTTGACCGTGTTGCTCTATGTCGTCATTCCCAAGGGTTTCTTTCCGGTGCAGGATACGGGCGTCATCCAAGGCATCAGCGAAGCGCCGCAGTCGATTTCCTTCTCCGCCATGGCTGCGCGGCAACAGGGGGTGGTCGATACGCTGATCGGCGATCCGGCGATTGAAAGCATTTCTTCGTTCATTGGCGTCGATGGCGCCAATGCCACGCTCAACAACGGCCGCCTGCTCATCAATTTGAAGCCGAAAGGCGAGCGTGATGGCGATGTGAGCGCCATCATCCGCCGCCTGCAGGCGCGCCTGGAAAAGACCGTGGAACATGCCCAGGCGGGTATGTCCTTGTTTATGCAGCCGGTCCAAGATCTGACCATCGAAAACCGCGTTAGCCGCACGCAGTACCAGTTTAGTCTTGAGGATGCTGATGCCGAAGAGCTGGCGGCATGGACGCCGAAATTATTAGCGCGCTTGCGCCAATTGCCTGAATTGGCCGATGTCGCCAGCGACTTGCAGGCACAAGGCTTGCAGGCGTACATCGACATCGACCGGGCAAGCGCCAGCCGGCTCGGCATCAGCGTCGCCGCCATCGACAGCGCGCTGTACAGCGCCTTCGGCCAGCGGCTGGTGTCGACGATTTTTACGCAATCGAGCCTCTATCGCGTCGTGCTCGAAGTCAAGCCTGAATTCAAGTTGAATCCAGCGTCTCTCAACGAAATCTATCTGATCTCGACGGCGGGCGGCTCTCCCGTTTCCGTGCCGCTTTCGGCTATCGCCAGTATTTCGGAACGCAAGATGCCGCTGGCGATCAGCCGCGTCGGCCAGTTTCCGGCGGCGACGATTTCCTTCAATCTCGCGCCCGGTGTCTCGCTGGGCGAGGCGGTCCAGGCGATTCAGACAGCGGAACGCGAACTTGGCCTGCCCGCCAGCGTTCAGACCAGCTTCCAAGGCGCGGCGCTCGCCTTCCAGTCCTCACTCGACCATTCATTGCTGCTCATTCTGGCCGCCGTTGTCGTCATGTACATCGTGCTCGGCGTGCTCTATGAAAGCTACATCCATCCGGTGACGATCCTGTCGACATTGCCTTCTGCTGGCGTTGGCGCGCTGCTGGCGCTGATGCTTTCCGGCACCGACATCGATATCGTCGCCATCATCGGCATCATTCTTCTGATCGGCATTGTCAAAAAGAATGCCATCATGATGATCGACTTTGCGCTGGAGGCGGAGCGCATGCATGGCAAGTCGCCGCGCGAGGCCATTCACGAGGCGTGCCTGCTGCGTTTCCGCCCAATTTTGATGACGACGCTGGCCGCTTTGTTTGGCGCCTTGCCGCTGATGCTCGGCAACGGCGTCGGGTCCGAGCTGCGCCAGCCGCTGGGTTTGACGATGGTGGGCGGTTTGCTGCTCAGTCAGGTGCTGACGTTGTTTACGACGCCGGTGATCTATCTGGCCTTCGATCGGCTGGCGCGCGGCCTTGGGCGGCGGCTGCATAGCCGCTTCGGGCCGGATGAGATGTAGAACGGCGGCCGGCAAGGCATAGCGCGCAAAGGCATGTTTATTTCCTCGACCTTTATCCGGCGACCGGTGGCGACAACGCTGCTGACGGTCGGCATTGCCCTGTTCGGCATGCTGGCCTTTGGTCTTTTGCCGGTTTCTCCTTTGCCGCAGGTCGATTTTCCGACGATTTCGGTGTCGGCTTCCTTGCCCGGCGCCAGCCCGGAAACGATGGCGGCGACAGTGGCGACGCCGCTCGAACGAATGCTGGGCGCGATCGCCGGCGTCAATGAAATGACATCGAGCAGTTCGCTCGGCTCGACCCGCATTACGCTGCAATTCGATCTCGACCGCGATATCAATGGCGCCGCGCGCGATGTGCAGGCGGCGCTCAATTCGGCGCGCACGCTGTTGCCGAGCGGTATGCCGGGCAACCCGACCTATCGCAAGGTCAATCCGGCCGATGCCCCCATCTTGATCATCGGCCTGACCTCGGCGTCGATGACGCGCGTCCAGATGTACGATGTGGCCTCGACCGTGCTGGCGCAGAAAATCGCACAGGCGGATGGCGTTGGACAGGTTTCGGTCGGCGGTAGCTCGCTGCCGGCGGTGCGCGTGCAGCTCAACCCCGGCGCCCTGGCGCGCGCCGGGGTTGGCGTCGAGGAAGTTCGCGCGGCCATCGTTACAACCAATGTCAACCGTCCGAAAGGTTCACTGGAAGATGGCGAACGGCATTGGCAGATTCTCGCCAGTGATCAGGCGAAGAAAGCCGCCGACTATCTACCGCTGATCGTTTCCTGGCGAAATGGCGCGGCGGTGCGCTTGTCCGACGTGGCGACGGTGCGCGATGCCGAGCAGGATCGCTACAACGTCGGGCTGTTCGATGGCAAGCCGGCGGTGATGGTGGTCGTGCATCGCCAGCCGGGCGCCAATATCATCGAGACCGTCGATAGGATCAGGGCGCTGCTGCCAGGATTGCGCGCCTCGATTCCCGCCGCCATCGACCTTGATGTGGCCTATGACCGCACGCGCACTATCCGCGCTTCGCTGCGCGAAGTCGAGCAGACGCTCATATTTTCCGTCGCGCTGGTGATTGCCGTCGTTTTCATTTTTCTGCGCGACGGACGGGCGGCGCTGGTTCCGATTGTCGCGGTGCCGGTGTCCCTGGTGGGAACCTTTGGTTTCATGTACCTGGCTGGATTCAGCCTCAACAATCTTTCGCTGATGGCGCTGACGATTGCCACAGGCTTTGTCGTCGACGATGCCGTCGTCGTACTGGAAAACATCTCCCGCCATATCGAGCGCGGCATGACGCCTTTTGCGGCGGCGCTGCAAGGGGCGCGGGAAGTCGGGTTCACAGTACTGTCGATGAGCCTGTCGCTGATTGCCGTGTTCATCCCGATTCTGCTCATGGAGGGCCTTGTCGGGCGGCTGTTCAGGGAATTTGCGCTGACGCTCTCGGCGGCAATCCTGATCTCGCTGCTCATTTCGCTGACGACGACGCCGATGATGTGCGCCAGCCTGCTGCGCGCCCGCGTGGCCGAAAGTCAGCGGCAGAGCGAGGGCGCAATGCGGTCAATCCAGGGGGCGCTCGGTCGCTGTTTTGATACCATGCACGCGCATTACCAACGTTCGCTCGACTGGGCGCTGGCGCATGGCCCCTGGATGCTGCTGATCATGGGCGTTACGGTGGCGCTCAACGGTTATCTGTACTATGCCGTGCCCAAGGGGTTTTTCCCGCAGCAGGATACCGGCATGATCTCCGGCGGCATTCGGGCCGATGAAAGCATGTCTTTCCAGGTCTTGTCCGCCAAGTTGAGTGAAATTATGGGAATTCTTCGTCAGGATCCCGCCATCGATCATGTCGTCGGCTTTTTCGGCCGCCGGGAGAATTTCGTCGCCATGTCGCTCAAGCCGCTTGCGGAGCGCGACGCTTCGGCAGCCCAGGTGATCGATCGCCTGCGCGGCAAGCTTGACCGCGTTCCGGGGGCACGTTTGTATTTGCGCGCTTCCCAGGATATTCGTATCGGCGGCCGCGGTTCCAGCGCGCAGTATCAATACACCTTGCAGGCCGACACGGTCGAGACGCTGCGGGCCTGGGAACCGCGCGTCAGGCAGGCGTTGAGCAGACTGAAGGAATTGACGGACGTCAATACCGATCAGCAGGACAATGGGGTACAGACGTCGCTCGTTATCGATCGTGACGCGCTGGCGCGGCTGGGATTGAACCAGCGCGAGGTCAACGCCACGCTCAACGACCTGTTCGGCCAGCGGCAGATATCAACCATCTACCATCCGCTCAACCAGTATCGCGTGGTCATGGAGGCCATGCCAGAATACACGCAGGGTCCGGAAAATCTGAAGGACGTCTACTTCATCGGGACGAGGGAAGACGGCAAGTCAGCGCAGATTCCGCTGTCCGCCTTTGCGCGCTGGGAGACGACGCCTGTGCCGCTGTCGGTGCATCATCAGGGACAGTTCGCCGCGTCGACGATCTCCTTCAATTTGCCGCCCGGCGGATCGCTGTCGCAGGCAACTGTCGCCATTGAGCAGGCCATGCGGCAGCTCGGCGCGCCGGCCTCGCTGGTGGGCAGTTTCCAGGGGTCGGCGAAAGTATTTCAGCGTTCGCTCGCCAATCAGCCGCTGCTCATTCTTGCGGCGCTGGTCGCCGTCTATATTGTCCTTGGCATCCTTTACGAAAGCCTCGTCCATCCGCTAACGATCCTGTCGACGCTGCCTTCGGCCGGCGTCGGCGCATTGCTGGCGCTGCTCGCTTCCCGTACCGAATTCAGCGTCATTGCCTTGATTGGCGTCATCCTGCTCATCGGTATCGTCAAGAAAAACGGCATCATGATGATCGATTTTGCCATCCAGGCGGAGCGGCAGCGGGGGCTGGATTCCCGCGCGGCGATCCGCGAAGCCTGCCTGCTGCGTTTCCGGCCGATCATGATGACGACGATGGCCGCGCTCTTTGGCGCGCTGCCGCTGATGCTCGGGCGCGGCGACGGCGCCGAGATGCGCCAGCCGCTGGGCATTTCTATCGTCGGCGGCCTGTTGCTCAGCCAGTTGCTGACGCTGTATACGACGCCGGTGGTTTACCTTTATCTCGACCGCTGGCGGCTCTGGCGCGAGCGCCGGCGCGCGGCGCGCGGCGCGGCAAAGCGCGCGAAAACGGCGCAGGGCGGCGATGCGCCCTGAATGCCTGAATGCGCCGCGAGTGTACACCGATGAACCTGCGGAATTTCTCACGATGAAGAACGATGCCCTGATTCGCCGCTTTTCACCCGGCGCCACGCTGTCCCTTGTTCTGGCACTCGCCGGCTGCACTGTCGGGCCGGACTACGTGCGTCCGGATATCGCCGTGCCCGCGCAGTACAAGGCGCTTGCGGATACGCCGGAGAAATGGCCCGGCTGGAAGCCGGCGCAGCCGGCCGACGATATGCCGCGTGGCCGCTGGTGGGAACGCTTTGGCGACGCCCATCTGAATGCATTGGCCGAACAGGTGGACATTTCAAACCAGAACGTGCGCGCGGCGGAAGCACGCTTCCGGCAGGCACAAAGTGCGCTGGATCAGGCGCGGGCAGCGTGGTTTCCGGACATCGGTGGCAATGCCGCATCGACGCGCAGCCAGAGCGCTTCCTCCGGCAGCGGCGATGGCAGCAGCAGTGGAGGTGGGAGCAGCACTGGGGCAGCCGCCCGCGCGATCCGCACGACGCACCGTCTCTTGCTGTCGGTGAATTGGGAACTGGATGTCTGGGGGCGCATCCGGCGTAGCGTCGAGGCCGGCGAGGCCAAGCTTGCCGCCAGCGCCGCCGATCTGCGTACGGCCCGGCTCAGCGCCCAGTTGCTGCTGGTGCAGAGCTATCTACACGCGCGCGTGGTCGACGCGCAGCGCAGCCTGCTCGAAAAAACCGTGGCCGCATACCAGCGCGCACTGGAAATTACGCGCAACCGCTTCACGGTGGGCGTCGCCGGCCGGCTCGATGTCGCCCAGGCGGAAGCGCAGCTTAAATCGGTGCCGGCGCAGTTGGCCGACCTTGGCATTCAGCGTGCCCAGTACGAACACGCGATTGCCGTGTTGATCGGCAAAACGCCGGCGGATTTCTCGCTGGTGCCGCATGCCGTTGCGTCGCCTTCGGCAATGTGGCCGGGCGGGCTGCCCGCACTGCCGGAAATCCCGACTGGCCTGCCATCGGCGCTGATCGAACGCCGCCCCGACATTGCCGCCGCCGAACGGCGCGTTGCCGCCGCCAATGCCGAAATCGGCGTAGCGCAGGCGGCCTTCTTTCCGACCGTGACATTGGGCGGCAGCGGCGGGTATCAGGGGCCGAGCCTGTCGAACCTGCTCACTCTGCCCAATCGCTTCTGGTCGCTCGGCCCGGCGCTGGTCATGAGCCTGTTCGATGCGGGGGCGCGTTCCGCCGCTAAGGCGCGGGCAAGCGCAGCCTACGATGAGTCGGTGGCGGCGTACCGGCAGACCGTGCTGGCGGGGTTTCAGGAAGTTGAGGACGCATTGATGAGCCTGCGCCTGCTGGCCGAAGCGGCCGGCATTCAGGGAGAGGCCGTGCGCGCCGCCGCCGAGGCTTTGCAGATTGCGGATGACCAGTACCTGGCGGGAACGGTGAGTTATCTGAATGTCGTTTCGGCGCAGGCAGCCTCTTTGAATGCCGAACGCAGCGCCATCGACATTGCCGGCCGCCGCCTGCTGGCTGCCGCGGCGCTGATCAAGGCGCTGGGCGGCGACTGGTCGCCGGCGGCAGATGATGCGGAAAATGCCGGAAGCGCGGGAGAAACGAAAGAGGCAGGGAAGGCTGACGCCGCCCAGGCGGTACGGGATTGAGCGTGTGCAAGGCCATGAAGCAGCGAATGCAATGCATATGCCGGCTGCCGCGTCGGCTTCAGGCCGGCCAGCCGCAAGGCCATGCGCAACCCCCGGCGGCCCAACGCATCATTCACTGCATTCACTGCGCCGCGCTAACGATGCGGACTGTATGGCGTTTCGTCACATCGTCCGCGCGCATGACCGCCTGCCCCGCAGCCCGTATGGATTGGGCTTCTCCGGTCAGGCCGGCGCTAGCACTTCCGGCCGGGCCGGAGCCAACACTTCCGGGCAGGCCGCCTTGCAGCCCTTTATTTACGAGGGTTTCAGAGAAGGGTGCCCGCAATCCCTTTATTGATGCGGGCTTCAGAGAGGGGTGCGTAATCCCTTTACTGCGACCGTCCAGCATTGCCGTCGCCCGAATTATCACGGCAAGGATTGTGGCGGAGCGGAACGCCGAAACCGGGACGGCTGGCGCGGCGGAGGACGCCGGAAGCATCGGCAGTGCCAGGGATAGAGGGCGTGCGTAAAGGCGGGCGTGCGTGAGGGCGGGGCGACCAGGGCTTCCCCGCAACGCACAGTAATTGTGCGAAGAGCCGGGCGATTCAGCAGGGCGCCAGCTCGTCGCGGTAGCGCCGCCAGTTCCTGACATAGCGCTCGGCGCTGGACGGCAGATTGGCTACCTCGTCATCCGTCAGCTGGCGCACCACCTTGCCCGGCACGCCCATGATCAAGGAACGCTCGGGAAAGACCTTGCCTTCGGGCACCAGTGTGTGGGCGGCGACGATGGAGTCGCGGCCGATGACGGAATGGTTAAGCAACACCGCGCCCATGCCGATCAGGCAGTTATCGCCGATGGTGCAGCCGTGCAGCATGACCATGTGGCCGACGGTGACGCCCTTGCCGATGCGGACGACAATGCCGCGATTGGTGTGGACGACAGACCCGTCCTGGATATTGCTGTTTTCGCCGATGATGATCTTGTCCGTATCGCCGCGTACCGTGCAGTTCCACCAGACAGAAGAATTTTTTGCCATCTCCACGTCGGCCATGACGACAGCGTTGGGGGCGATCCAGCTTTCCGGATCGAGGGTCGGGGCAAGATTGCCAAGTCGGTAGGTGGGCATGATGTCTCCTCGTCACAGGCAGTGACATGAAAAAGTTGTATTAAAAACGCCGGCAACAAGTATAGCTTGGCGGGGCGATTGATGAATGGTTCGATATGGTGCCCAGAGAATGGGTGTCTCCAGGAAAGCAGGAACGCAGGAAAGTGCCCGCCTGCACCGTGCGCAGCGCCCGCCTGTGAAAAAGCCCGCAACGCTCAGGTATGCGGGCTTGTATTGTCATCGTTACGTCGAAAACCGGACTGTTATCGGCTGGGACTTTGCCGCTTTACCGGATGGGGAGAGGGGAAAGGAGATGAACGTGAGAGCGAGGGGAAACCCGGCTCATCAATTACCGGCGGGGCCGGGTCGCCGTGGCGGAGAGGGTGGGATTCGAACCCACGGTAGGGGACACCCTACGCCTGATTTCGAGTCAGGTACATTCGACCACTCTGCCACCTCTCCGTCTGGGCGCGGATTCTAACACAACCCGCCGGCAAGTCGATGCGGCGTATCGGCACGTCCCGGCAAAAAATCGGGCGATCAGCCGACGGGGCGATCTGCCGGGGCTGGTGAGCGGATGAGGCTGAGCAGCCTGTTCAGCGGCTGATTTTTTCCGCCCCGCCCAGATACGGCCGCAGCGCCTGCGGAATGGTGATGGAACCGTCCGCATTCTGGTAGTTTTCGAGAATCGCCACCAGCGTCCGGCCGACGGCCAGTCCCGATCCATTGAGCGTATGGACGAGTTCCGGCTTGTTTTTCTCGTTGCGGTAACGGGCCTGCATGCGGCGCGCCTGGAACGCCTCAAAATTCGAGCACGACGAGATTTCGCGGTAGGTGTTCTGCGCGGGCAGCCAGACTTCCAGGTCATAGGTTTTGGCTGAGGAAAAGCCCATGTCGCCAGTGCACAGGACAACGCGCCGGTACGGCAGCGCCAGTTTTTCCAGAATGGTTTCGGCGTGCCGGGTGAGCGCTTCGTGTGCCGCGTTCGACTGCGCGGCGGTGGTAATCTGCACCAGTTCCACTTTGTCGAATTGATGCTGGCGGATCATGCCGCGCGTGTCCTTGCCGTAGGAGCCGGCTTCGGAGCGGAAGCAGGGCGTGTGGCAGACGAATTTGAGCGGCAGCGCCTCGGCGCCCAGAATTTCATCGCGGACGATGTTGGTTACGGGGACTTCGGCCGTCGGGATCAAATACAGCGGCTCAGCGTCCGGGCGCAGAATCTTGAACAGGTCGGCCTCGAATTTCGGTAACTGGCCGGTGCCGAACATGCTGGCCGCGTTGACGAGATAGGGCGCATAGACCTCGGTGTAGCCATGTTCCTGCGTATGCACGTCGAGCATGA
>ERZ772967.1855-NODE-1855-length-14057-cov-3.508999_pt1 | contig 14057 bp, 11 predicted proteins | sample MGYA00511677_ERZ772967 | MGnify/ENA primary metagenome ERZ772967 (study PRJEB29015, sample SAMEA2737931) | human oral metagenome | biome: human oral; feature: human-associated habitat; material: dental | place: China | collected 2146 ...
TTGCAGTTGCAAGGAGGCATTGGCATTGCCGCTGGGCTCAGGCGTGTGTTTCAAAATGGTTTCAAACAACACGCGCATATCGGTTTCGCTGCCGTCTTCTTCCAAACGGGCAAAGCCGCTCAAACCCGATGCGTACACAATCGGGAAATCCAGCTGCTCATCGCTTGCGCCCAAGCTGTCAAATAATTCAAAGGTTTGGTCAATCACCCAGCTGGCGCGGGCGGTGGGCTTCTCTATCCTGTTTACCCATCGGGCTAACTCGGCTATATCCATCTGAGCCAGCTCGGCAATATTCTTGCCATCGATACGATAATGAAGGGCTTCTTTATTCAGGCGTTGCCCATGACATTCGGGACATTCCGTCATGCTGATAAACTGCTCTGCCCATTTCTGCGCCGAAGCCGGAGCATCATCGTCCTGCTGCATCAGGATATATTTGACAACTCCTTCGTAAGCATAAAGATAGCCGGAATTTCCCATCGATTCGTTCCGAATATGAATCCTCTCTTCGGTACCGTTCATAATCTCATCCATCGCTTCTTCGGGAATCTCTTTAATAGGTGTTTTGATCGTGACACCATGTTTTTCGCAAAGTGCTTCGATCTGCCAGAAAATGAGTGACTTTTTATATTTCCCTAATGCCACGATACCTCCGTTATAAATGCTCATGGAAGGGTCCGGGACAATTTTTTTCATGTCCAGAATATTCACTTCTCCGAGTCCTTTGCAGCGTGGGCATGCTCCATGCGGGGAATTGAACGAGAAGTTATGCGGTGCCGGTTCACTGTAGGATAGTCCTGTCACAGGGCACATCAGTCGCCGGCTGTAATACCGCGTCTCGTCACGGTCGGCATCCAGCAGGAGGATCAATCCATCGCCTTGCTTCATTGCCGTACGGAGACTTTCTTTCAGGCGTTGCCCGTCGGTTGCGGAAACAATCATCTTGTCGACCACTACCTCGATGCTGTGCATCTTATAACGATCCAACTTCATGCCGTGACGTATCTCCTGCAACTCGCCATCGACACGAACATGCAGATAACCTTTCTTGCGTATCTGTTCGAACAGTTCCTTGTAGTGTCCCTTTCGGTTGCGCACTAACGGAGCCAGTATATAGGTTTTCTTGCCTTTGTATTCTTGAAAGATCCGTTCCAAGATTTGTTCTTCGGTATACTTGACCATCTTTTCGCCGCTCAGATACGAATAGGCATCGCCGGCACGTGCATAGAGCAGACGTAAGAAGTCGTATACCTCGGTGGTCGTCCCGACCGTTGAACGCGGGTTTCGGTTCGTCGTTTTCTGTTCGATCGAGATCACCGGACTCAATCCGGTGATCTTATCTACATCGGGACGTTCGATCACCCCTAAGAAATTTCGTGCATACGCCGAGAACGTATCGATATAACGTCGTTGCCCTTCGGCAAAGATCGTATCGAACGCCAACGACGATTTACCGCTTCCACTCATCCCAGTGATCACGGATAAACTGTTACGGGGCAGTACGACATCAATATTTTTCAGGTTGTGAACACGTGCTCCCCAGACGCCGATACTTCCCCTTTCGATCTGCTCGCTTTGACTATTTTCTTTTTTTTTCGCCATAATTATTTACTGAAACATTCCGTAGCCGGTATTTACCGTACCACCCAACGTTTATCGTGCACCGTTTGGTTCGGTTCGTTATAATACATGTCTTTTTTGTTCGGAATCAAGATTGCAAAGCTTTTCCCATTGACGACGAGTTTCGTATCTCTCAACCATGAATTAAAACGTTTCAGGTCGGCATACGTGATGTTATGCGATTTGGCAAATGCTACCAGATCGGGAATATCGTTTGAAACGATCACCTTTTCGCATGAAATCGGACGGTATAAATCTTTCGTATGTAGCACAAAGCCATATTTATACGGATTCTCAAAAATCTGTTTGATGGCGAAAATCCGATATACATAGCGCGATGTCTCTTCGACTAACCACAAATTCAGTGCCGACGCTTCGTTCTGACGAGCATATTCGGTCGAGATGCGCCCCATTCCGGCATTGTACGATGCGGCCACCGAAACCCAGTCGCCATACTTGACATAAGCCTCCCTGAGATAACGGCAGGCAGCTTCCGTAGCACGTTCCACATGGTACCGTTCATCTACTGTCGGGGTAACAATCAATTGGTACTGTTTGGCGGTTGCCTCCATAAACTGCCATATGCCCGCAGCCCGCGCCGGAGAAACGATTCGCGGATCAAGGTGACTCTCGATAACGGCCAGATACTTGAAATCGTCCGGGATATCGTTGGCTCTCAAGATCGGTTCGATCACGGGAAAATAACGGTTTGCCCGTTTGATCATCAGCATGGTCGTTGAGTGAAAGTAAGTGAAGCTGCTCAACTCTCTGTCCATGCTTTCATACATATTATATCGGGTCAGATCGATTTTCTCTCCGCAAAATGTAACATGCGTAGGGACAGCAGGCGTCATGGTGACCGACGAAACAGCCGGCCGTTCCTGCATCACCTGCTCCGAGTCTTGTGAACCGACCGACAGGCATGCCGTCAGGCCGATCCCACCAGTCAGCGAAATAGCAATGATAATTGTGCTTATGTCTTTTTTCATTAGGGTTTTTGACTGTTTCTTCTACTTGATCTTACGACATTAATATCTCCGCTCAGTGTATGCGTTTTTCCGTCGGTTCCCGTATATTCGATCACATAATAATAAGCTCCCGCAGGTACATACTTTCCGCGATACTTACCATCCCATCCTTCATTCGGATCGGTCCAGTGATACAATTCATTTCCCCATCGATTGAATACCCACGCCTGAAAACGTACCACCGACTTATGAACCACCTTGAAAATATCATTCACTCCCGGCGAATCGCCCGGAGTAAATACATTCGGAACCTTAACGACGGTCTCCGTAATATGGATATGGTATGATGTCTCGTTGTGCGTACATTTTCCCGAGCGATCGCTCACTTCGAGCGTTACCTTATATTCGCCCGCCGTATCGAACGTATAATCCATCTCCGGCTCCGTAAAACGGACAAGCGGTCTGTCGCCTGCCGGTTCTTTCTTCACAATCTGCCAAACGAACAGCGAAGCGACGGGAGTATTGGCATACGCTTTAAAATGAACATCGGCCGGAGCGAGCAACTCTCCGTCCTTTCGTGATAGATTCGTTTTGCTTTCCGACGAAACAAGCGTGTCGGCATGTACCTCGATGGCTGCCGTTTTAAATAAATCGGTCGCAGCGGATCGTTCTACTCCGAAGTGACGTGCAAACAAATCTCCCGTCAATTCAATTTTCGTATCGCGTAGAGGTGGACGGATTTGCGTACCGAACGGATTTCCTCTGAGCGTATCCATCGCCAACTCTTCAATAAATTGTTTTCCGGATTCACTCCATTTTTGCGTCAGATAACTTACTTCAAACTCGCGCTTGACCTCGGCTTCTTTTCCGTCCGGCAGAAAGTATGTTAACGACGGCATGTCCACCGTGCCGGCAAGACGTAAGCCCGAGCAGGGATCGGATGATTCGTCAACCTTCAGATGGTTGATGTTAAACGGATATTTGCTGTAATCGATTAGCCAAACATAATGTTTCATCCCCCCGTCATTAACAAAATAGCCGTATCCTTCCGCCGGATTGATCACCGTCGAAGTTGTTCCGTTCTGTGTTGCAGGGACAGCTTCCCATTCATCTTCAACGGTTGCCTTCGTTTTATAACGAAACCATTGATGCGAAGCAGAGGCGGAAGTATATCTGATCGTCACCCCTTCCATGCCATAGACTAAATAGACCTGCAATTTATATGCCGTATTTTCCACCACTTTCAACGGCTTTTTGGTGCTACCCTCGACCTGATACTGTGCCCACAGTTTAGCTCCTGAAAGTATCAGTAGGAGCATACTGCCTGTGATTATCCTAAACATTCTTTTTTGCATACGTATTCCGAATCAGCTTACAAAAATACAACTTTATCCTACAACGACAAGAAGGCTTCACCCACTTTCCCTCACGCGCTTTTTTCTTTTATCGGTTGTCCAGATGAAAAAATATATGCTATCTTTGCCTAAAAAATAATAGAAGAACAATGAACAGATTTATCATTCACCTGCTCACTTTTTTAGTCAGCTTGTCGATAACGTTTGTGTTCGCACAGGAAAATCGGTCCCAACTTCTTACGAATAACGGACAAGACGAAAATATATTTCACCATACGGTTGAACGCGGACAGACTGTATATGCCATCTCTGCAATGTATAATGTTGATATAGAGGATATCTATCGCCTCAATCCGACAAGCCGAGACTATATCAAAGTGGGTGAGATATTGAAAATCCCTCAGAAACATGTATCTGATCATCCCGCTACGGGAACAGAAGACTTGCACACGTATCATACGATCCGTGCAGGTGAAACGCTGTATGGTATATCAAAACAATATAATGTTAATGCTGAAGATATTACAAGGGATAATCCCGGATTGACATCTTTGACTTTCTCTGCTGGAAAGACCATCCGTATTCCGGCCACCCGGATCGAATCGCTGCCGATGAGAGCGATCCAAAAGGTCACGAAAGAAATTGAATATAAAGTCAAGAAGAAAGAAACGATGTATCGCCTTTGCAAGAAATTCAACACGACCAGCAGTGAGCTGATCAAACTTAACCCGGAGTTGAAAAGCGGGCTACAAGCAGGCATGGTCATCAAGGTGCCGATGGAAACGGAAGAAACGGTCACGACACAAGCGCATGAAGCGAATGAATTCGATATCAATGCTCTGATTAAGTATCGGAAAGAGATGCAGCGGGTCGATGTTGCGAGGATCGCTTTACTATTACCGTTTCAAACGGGCGACACAAAAAATTCGGCGCGTATCGTTGAGTATTATGAAGGATTTCTGCTGGCGGTAGACAGTTTGAAGAAGATGGGCTGCTCGATTGACCTGTCGGTGTTTGATATTGGTGACGGCATACAGAAAACCCGGGAAGTGCTCAAGAACGAACGTCTGACGGATGTACATCTGATGATCGGAGGCGTTACCAACGAACAAATTGAAATGATTGCCGATTACGCCAGAAAACATGAGATCAGATATGTTATCCCGTTATCATCGAAGAGCGACAGGGTTACTTCGGGTAATGCTTACGTCTTTCAGGTGAATACCCCTCAGTCGTACCTCTATTCCTATGCGACCATGCGTGCTTGCACATTGTTTGCGAATTACAATGTGATATTGGTCAATACGGGTGATAAAGAACCGAAAATGGAGTTCATCCGCACATTCAAGGCTGATATGACCCAGAGAAACATTTCATTTTGTGAGATTAACTACAACGAACGGACTTTCCGTAACGACCTTGTCGGCGTGCTGAGTCCCACGAAACCGAATCTTGTCATGCCTTTATCAGGTTCGCTTGAGGCGCTTGTAAAAATCAAAGGGCCGTTACGGATGCTGGCCGACAAGAGTCAGGGCTATCAACTGACACTCTTCGGCTATCCGGAATGGCAGACGTATGCCAATGAATGTATCGAAGATTTCTTTGCACTCAGTACATATATCTATACGCCGTTTTATGTAAACAGTTTTTCGTCGCAGACACAAAGCTTCAACGCCAAATACAGATACTGGTATAAAAAAAATATGAGCCAGACGTATCCCCGTTATGCGATGCTGGGATTCGACACGGGCATGTACTTCATGAGCGCCATCTGTAAACTCGGTGCTCATTTCGAAGACTATCTCCGGCAGATGCCTTACAAGAGCCTGCAGACCGGTCTGCGCTTCGATACGCGTACCAACAATTGGGGCGGATTCATGAATATGAATCTCTATTTTGTGCATTACAACAAAGACTTATCCATCGTACGAAGCGAATGAGGACGAAAAGACGGGTTTTACTTTTTGTGGGTCTGGTTGTCGTGCTTTTCTGCCCTGTCCGGGCGCAGGAAACGTTTCGTAAGGAATGGGTAGCCGGGGTTTCGGGCGGCATCAACGCTTCGTCGGTGTTTTTTGCACCCAAGGTACAGCAACAAATGCTATTCGGGTATAACGGAGGGTTGACGGTGCGATGGACCACGGAAAAAAACCTCGGCTTGCAACTCGAAGTCAACTTCAAGCAGCAGGGCTGGAACGAACGTTTCGAAGCGCCCGAAGGTTATCCCAATCCCGAAACGTATCTTGATTATCGATACATCCGCCGAATGAACTACATCGAAATGCCGTTTTTAACGCATATTTATTTTGGTAGTGAACGGGTGCGTTTTTTCTTCAATATGGGTCCGCAAATTGGATGGCTGACGGGTGAAAGCACGGAAGAAAACCTGCGGGGAGCAACCCCCAATAAAACAAATGCTCAGCATACGATGGCGGCCGAAAAAAAATTTGCGTGGGGACTGTGCGGCGGGCCGGGACTTGAAATACGTACCGGAATCGGTTGCTTTCAGCTCGAAGCACGCTATTACTATTCGTTGGGAGACTTCTACAACACTCGCCGTCAAGACGTTTTTTCCAAAGCCTCCCCTCAGGTGTTCTCGGCCAAACTGTCTTACCTGATTCCTATTCGCTGAACGAGCGTTAGCAAAGAGCAATTCTTCCGAATAAGCCGGTATCACAAATTACAAACCATGACGTAATCTTCACTGTTTTCTTTTACGACGGTGAAGCTCAATTGTTGATACCGCCTTGCCGCATCATTCGTTTTCTGCACGGAAAGAGAGGTGCTTGTAAGCAACAGCCCGTACCGGAGCGGCAGACCACCGCAAAATATTCATAGCCCCTATCTTGTTTCCGTAGGCTAAAAGTGCTTATCTTTGTACCGATGAAAATATTGATTACAGGAGCAAGCGGATTCATCGGAAGCTTCCTTGTTCGGGAAGCCCTTGCACGAGGTTACGAAGTGTGGGCCGGTGTGCGTAAAAGCAGCTCGCTGAACCGTTTGCCGAAAAACCAAATACATTGTATTGATCTCCGCTACAACGATGTCGACATGCTGACCAAACAACTGCAGGAGCATATCTCGGTGTACGGAGCATGGGATTTTGTCGTGCATAACGCGGGGCTGACCAAAGCCGTGCATCCGGCCGATTTTTTCGAGGTCAACGCCGAAAACACACGCCGCCTGCTCGAAGCCTTGGCTGCAACCAGCGAACATCCGAAAAAATTCCTGCTGATGAGTAGTCTCAGTGTCTATGGCAAAGGTGATGAGCAAACATTCCGCCCCATCTCGCTGGATGACCCGCAGAGACCGGACACCATTTACGGAAAAAGTAAACTGCTGGCCGAAAGCTATGTGAGAAAACAGAAAGCATTCCCCTATATCATTCTCCGACCTACCGGCGTCTATGGGCCGGGCGACAAAGATTACGGAATGGCCATCGCAAGTATCCGCTCGGGATTCGACTTTAAAGTCGGAAAAACCCCTCAGCGGCTCACATTTATTTATGTGAAAGACTTGGCCAAAGCCGTTTTCCTCGCATTGGAAAATAAGGAGATCGTAGACCGGCACTTCTTTGTTGCCGACGGCGATGTCCATACCGATACGCAATTTGCCGCATTGATACAGGAACTGCTTCGGAAGAAACATGTCTTTCATGCGCGTATTCCATTAAGACTCGCGTATCTCGTATGTTTCTGCTCCGAAAGAATCAGCCGTTTGCGAAACCGTCCGTCGACCCTCAATACCGACAAGTATAATATTCTAAAACAGCGTAATTGGATTTGTGACGTGCAACCGTTATACGAAGCGCTCGGTTTTGAACCGTCATACGACTTGCGTAAGGGACTGGAAGAAGTGATTCAAGCGGATTTCACCCCATCGAAACGATCGAATCGGAATCCATCAGAAACAAAACAAAAAACATGATTTATCGTTAAAAAATCACCCTCGGATCATCGAATACAAAAACATGCAAACAATGAAAAATAACTGTCGTCTATCGAATATCAAACTTTCTCTCTCCCCTCTTCTGTTCGGCTTGCTTGTCCTCTGTTCATCATGCGGTACTTCACGGATGATAAAGCAGGAGAAGCTGCTGTATCCCAAACGGGAATTTCGCGGAGCGTGGATTCAAACAGTCCATCAGAACGACTACCGCACCCTCTCGGCCCAAGCCTTCCGCGAACTGATGAATGAACGGCTTGACCGATTGAAAGATTACGGCATCAATGCGATCTTTTTTCAAGTACGTCCTGAAGCCGATGCGTTTTATATTTCCGGATACGAACCATGGAGTCGTTTTCTGACCGGTACGCAAGGGGTTGCCCCGGACGAGCCGGATTTTGACCCGATGGCGTTCCTCATTGACGCCTGTCATCGCCGTGGAATGGAGTTTCACGCGTGGCTGAACCCGTATCGTGCCGGAACCACCGACTTTACGGATTTTGCCGATACGCACATCTGTAACACTCATCCTGAGTGGTTTGTAAAATACAACCGATTGACACTCTTCGATCCCGGAATTCCGGATTGCCGAAGATTTATCCGACAAGTGGTAAGAGATATCGTATATCGCTATGACGTAGACGCAATTCATATCGACGATTATTTCTATCCGTATCCGGTGGCAGGCGAAGAATTTCCCGATGCCGAGAGCTTCGAACGCTACGGCAAACCGGCAGGTTATACCCTCAGTAACCGGAACGACTGGCGGCGCGACAATGTGAACCGTCTCATTCAAGAGCTGAAGCAGACCATCACTGCAACAAAACCATGGGTACGGTTCGGAGTCAGTCCTTTCGGAATTTATCGCAACAAAAGCTCCGACAAACACGGAAGCAACACGCGCGGACTGCAAAATTATGACGATCTGTATGCCGATGTCCTGCTCTGGATGAAAAAAGGCTGGGTCGATTATTGTGCACCGCAACTCTATTGGGAGATCGGACATAAATCGGCCGATTATACAACCTTAATTCGCTGGTGGGATAATCAGAAAACCCATGTCCCGCTTTATATCGGACAAAGCGTGAAGCGCACAATGGAAGCCCGACAGCTTACCCCCAAGATGCTCGAAGAACGCGAGTCGAAACACGTACAGGGGCATGTGCTCTGGCCTGCCAATGAACTGCTTTGGAACAACGGTGGAGTGGTAGACAGCCTGAAACGTATCTGGCACCGCTATCCGGCGTTGATCCCTCCTTATACACACATGCACGCCCAAGCCCCCAATGCCGTGCGTAATGTACGGATCGAACGTGCTACCGACGGGATCATACTGCGATGGGATGCTCCCCAACATTCCGGTCATCCGGAACAAGTCTTCCGTTACGTCGTTTACCGTTTTGCTCAAAATGAAAAGTGCGACACCGGGCGAGCCTCTGCCATTCTTGCCGTGACGAGAGAGCCATCCTACCGCATCATATCAGACCCTACGGGCAGGTATACGTACATTGTGACAGCCCTCGACCGGTTTCATAACGAGAGTAAGCCGAGTAAGAAAATAAAATTTTAACAAATATCTTCCAATCCGTAGGCCTTCAAAAATTATTTTCTACCTTTGTGAAGCAAATAAAAACAACGCCTCCTCTGAAAAAGTTCAGGCATCAGATTTCGCAGCATATATAAATATAATGTATGAAAACGGATAGCATTGTCATTATTCCGACGTACAACGAGAAGGAAAATATCGAGAACATCATCCGGGCCGTTTTCGGCCTCGAGAAAGCATTTCATATCCTGATTATCGACGACGGCTCGCCGGATGGCACGGCCGCGATTGTTAAACGACTTCAGAACGAGTTTCCGGAGCAGTTGCATCTCGTTGAGCGATCCGGCAAACAAGGTTTGGGAACAGCATATATATGCGGCTTCAAATGGTCGATAGAACATCGTTACGATTTCATTTTCGAGATGGATGCCGATTTCAGCCACAATCCGAATGATCTGCCGAGGCTGTATGCAGCCTGTACGGAACAGGGAGCCGATGTAGCAGTCGGTTCGCGCTATTGCAATGGGGTCAATGTCGTGAACTGGCCGCTCGGACGGGTGCTCATGTCATATTATGCTTCTACTTATGTGCGTATCGTGACCGGTATGAAAGTGCGTGACACAACAGCCGGCTTTAAATGCTATCGTCGGGAAGTGCTCGAAACCATCGAACTGGACAAGATACGTTTTAAAGGCTATGCTTTCCAGATCGAGATGAAGTATACGGCCTACCGGTGCGGCTTCAAAATTATAGAAGTGCCGATCATCTTTGTAAATCGCGTGTTAGGCACCTCGAAAATGAACACATCCATCTTCGGAGAAGCCTTATTCGGAGTATTGAAACTGAAGTGGCGAGGCTTCTTTCGCAAATATCCGCAGAAGAAGAATCATGCAGCTATCGATCACGGAAAAAAGACAGAAGCATCATGAAAACCTTGATCCGGAATGCCACAATCATCAACGAGGGGCGCTCATACATCGGTTCGGTGCTGGTTGAAGGAGATTTTATTTCAGCAATTTACAAAGGAGAGAGCCTCCCTTCGGAGGCAGACATGAAAGGAGCGATGATCATGGATGCTTCGGGGCAATGGTTGTTGCCCGGCGTGATTGACGATCAGGTACATTTTCGCGAACCGGGACTGACACACAAAGGCTGCATTGCCAGCGAAAGCCGTGCGGCCGTAGCCGGAGGAGTAACGACCTACATGGACATGCCCAATACGCAGCCTCAGACAGTCACCTTGTCCGAATGGGAATGGAAGATGCAACGTGCGGCTGAGACTTCTGTAGCTAATTATGCGTTTTTCTTCGGAGGCACAAACGATAATTTTACAGAAATTCATAAGCTTGATCAAACAAGGCTCCCCGGGTTGAAGTTATTCTTAGGCTCCTCGACCGGTAATATGTTAGTAGATCGTCCGGATACGCTACGTCGTTTTTTCGGAGAAACAGACTTGCTGATCGCCGTCCATGCAGAAAAAGAAGAAATTATCCGGCGCAACAAATCGTTTTACATCAACCGATTTGGAGAGGAATTAGAAGCCTCTTTTCACTCCAAAATACGTGACGAAGAATCGTGCTATGCTTCGTCGTCAGAGGCTGTAGAGTTAGCCGATAAATTGGGGACACGTCTGCATGTATTGCATCTGTCGACAGCGAAAGAACTTAAGCTGTTCGATAACAGCAAACCACTGGAAGAAAAAAAGATCACGGCCGAAGCCTGCATCCATCATTTATGGTTCTCCGACGAAGATTATGCGGCCTACGGTAACCGTATCAAGTGGAATCCATCCGTCAAAACCATGGCCGATCGCACGGCCTTACGTGCGGCTGTAGCGGACGACACGATTGATATTGTAGCAACCGATCACGCTCCACATCTGTTATCTGAAAAAGCGGGTTCGTGCCTTGTGGCGGCATCGGGAGGACCGATGGTACAACACTCGCTGACAGCCATGCTCGAATTGGCCTATCAAGGTGTCTTCACACCCGAAAAAATTGTGGAAAAGATGTCTCATCATCCGGCGAGCCTCTTCGGTATCGACCGCCGCGGATACATTCGTCCCGGATACTATGCCGACCTTGTATTAGTCGATCCGCACACGACGTGGACTGTTTTACCCGAAAACAGCCTGTATTATTGCGGGTGGTCGCCCATGGAAGGGCAAATATTTCATCATGCCGTTCAAAAGACTTTTGTCAACGGGGTTTTGGCTTACTGCAACGGACAAATCATTGATTCAGCACGGGGAATGGCTGTCAGATTCCACCGAAATACGAGTAGTGAAAAAGGGTTTGGGAAATAAACAAGTTCCAAAACATGTTTTATAATATAATAATTTATTTGTGAATTAGTGTGATTCGCCGTTATTTTGCGTGTGATAACCTAAACAATCTTTTTGCCTTAGAAACTAATACCTATTAAAATCTTAGTAAAAGCAACTTTTGCGAAAAAAGTTGCTTTTACTTTTTTCTCCTTTCGACCAAGTTTTCCAAAAACCTGCAAAATAATGACCGTTTCCTCCAATAGTTCCAACATTTTCTCTCTCTGTTTTTACGCGTAAAAGGCCTCAAGATTTAATCACACAACATTTTAACAATACTAATCGCAAAAAATATTTGTATAAACCCGGATTCCGCAATAGAAGAAAGTTGTTGAGGGGCTGAATTGTTTAGGTGTTTAGGTGTTTAATTGTTGAATTGTTTAGCTGTTGAGATGTTTGCTGACCGCTGACTAACTGAATACTGAACACTGACCGCTGTAACAGCCCTGAAAGGGCGTGTTAATTCAGCCCAATGCGAAGCGTTGGGGAAAAAGGCATCGCGTCTCGGCGGAGGGCTGTAAGCCTGACGCAACCTTTGTCGTACATTCGCACGTCCATTATTAATGGTAAACGCCGAACAGTGTATCGCGTAATTTGGGTTTATCTGACAGAAGAAAAGATTCCGCGCCATCATGGATAGGCGTTATACGAATTTACCTCATCAACTCAACAACATTTTCCGGCAACATCGCATTCCCGACATCATCTTTCGGTGCATTTTTAAGAAATAGGACCGGGAAAATCGTGTAATTCTTGGCAAATGGCAGCAGATTGGTTTTACGGAGAAGTTCGGCTGTAAGTTGTCTACCATTCTCTGGATTTGTCCATTTGCACTCACCTACTAAGAGATACTTTTTATCAAGTGATTCTGCCATTACATCAATCTCTATTTGTTCTGGCTTTTTATCCTCGTTGAGAACCGGTCCCCACCAGCGTTTTGCTTTGCCGTAAACAACTCCGTTAACCTGATTTCCCGTTACAGCATCCCTGCATAGTTTTTCCCAATGCATACTCACATACTCCGAAAAATGGGCTGCCAAAGCTCGTTCTAATGGCAAACGACGACCAATCTCGATGAACGAACGGTTAGGTACAACAAACTGATAGTAGAATGCCATAAATGGGTCGGCTATTTTATATAGGCTCTTTTTTGCATTCTTTTCGTCAATTCCGAACGGAACATCTTTCTCCAAAAATCCGAGGTCAATCAGCTTCTTCAATGGACGTGACAGATTAGTTGCCGGCTCATTACATCTGGCAGCAATCTCAGAAAGACGATTTGCGCCGGAGCCGATATAAGACATGACTGTAGAAGTCTTGACAATATCCTTTACATCATCCTGAAACAGTTTTACTGGCTCTTCGTAAAAAGTGCCATTTACAGAGAGGATATTGTGCCACAACGCATCGTCAAGTGAGTTTCTGTTTTCTCTTAGTTCCCAATAACGAGGTACACCACCCCATACAGCATACTCTTCAATGGCACTCACCGCGTCAAGGTGCAAAGCCTCCTGAATATACGGTAAGCGTATCGGCGTAAGTCTCATTATCTCATCAGCACGGCCATATAAAGGTGCTGTAGAATCAAGAAAGAGTCCATACATCATATTTTGGGATGAACCACAAAGTACGAGATTATACTTCAACTGCTTTTCATCAACCAATTTCTGTAACACTGACGGCAGTTCCGGGGATTGTTCCACCAGATACGGGAATTCATCCAAGAACAGAGCGAAACGATTGTCTGTTCGATAATTAACGGCACGAAATATAGACTCCCAATCTGGATAAGTTAACTTATCGAAATCAGGAAATACTTGTGCTACCACCTTTGCAAACAAAGTCCTCTGATGTTGCCCTTCTGAACGGTCGGCAAGGAAATATACATCACTGTCCGACAACACCCTTTTGATAAGCGTTGACTTACCTAACCGTCTGCGACCGTACATTACGACCAACGAAGACTTCTCTCTTGAAAGAGTGTCCTTCAGTCGTGCCGTTTCTTCTATTCTATCAACGAATTTCATATTCTATATCTATTATGTATTGCAAACATAATGTTTTTATAGCATAATATAAAATTTCAAGCCAAGTATTTTTCTAATAACTTGTTGTAAATACTATTTTCTCTCAAAAAGCATAGTTTACAGAATATTTTTGCATATGTCCACAGATTTCTGCCACGAAAACGCATATTGTTTCTTAAAAATAAGCATCTGAAAAGAAACGTAAATAGAATATCATCATCCGGCTGACTGCAAAAAAATCCGATACATCGCCTTTTTTATCAAAGTCTTTTCATT
>ERZ772967.1859-NODE-1859-length-14025-cov-5.001575_pt1 | contig 14025 bp, 16 predicted proteins | sample MGYA00511677_ERZ772967 | MGnify/ENA primary metagenome ERZ772967 (study PRJEB29015, sample SAMEA2737931) | human oral metagenome | biome: human oral; feature: human-associated habitat; material: dental | place: China | collected 2146 ...
TTTTCTTTATACCGGTTTCCGAAAAACACGTGTCCTCTCAGAGAGGGTGCATGCGCATGCAGGATTTGAACATAAAAATTACATTAATAAATAACTAACTATTATTATCACATCTAATGATCCTTTGTTTTCTTATATTCCGACAGCAAAGGTAAAACCGCTTTTTCGAGCCTTGTGTTAACGCTACGTTATCTTTACGTTAATTTTTCGGGATATAAATCTTAACGGATTTCCCGTCTATCACAATATACATCCAGTCTCCGCCTTCAATCATTTCCAGTTCACGGTTTGTCAGAGCGGTCAGATATCCATCCGGTACTTGCACCATCGCATTCTTTTTTGCAGTGCCTCTTCTGCATACATTAAATACATTTTCTTTCATGTCTGTTTACTTTTTATTGTTTTTGATACGGCAAAGATACAGCCTCCGAATTTCATGCAATGTTAAGGCTACGTTATCTAAGGTTATGTGTAGGTTAAATTTTTTTGCCTGAAAAATTTGCGCGATAAAAAAAATTTTTACATCTTTGTATCGTTAAATAATAAAAGCAGGTATCATGAATACAAGAAGACCTAAGATTGTAACTGCGGCATCATTGTTTGTATTGTTTTGTCTGCAAGCAATGTGGTCGGTTTATGTGTACCGAATATTATATTCTCATCTTAAAGAAACTTGTAATGAGGCAATAGAGACAACCGTATACAAGGATATTTCACTTCGATTAAATAGCGGGAAACTCCCTGAAGGAGCAACTATTATTGGTGGAGGATTAAAAGAAAACGGAAAAGAAGATTTCACCCCCGTCCAGGAGGCGCTTATTGAATATAATGCTCCTGTTTCTCTAACACAGTTCGATTCGATTTACCAAACTTTTCTTTCTGCCGAGAACATCCATACAAAAACGATTATCAACAAAGTCAATCTGTGCACGGGCGAGATATTGGAGAGCACCGACCCGACGTTTCATGCATGGTGGGGAATAGTTGAGACGGACCCTGCAATTCTCCGCCGAGACAGTACCGAAGCTATTCGCGCCGTTATCGTTTCGCCTCACAAGAATGTATTCAATCGGCTCGGACTCCTTTTCCTCGGGTCATTGGTCTCCATATTTTTTGTGGGGTGGGGCATCGCTTATCAAGTCAAAATTATCCTCCTCCAAAACCGGATTGCCGAATTGCGCAAAAATTTCTCGAACGCGATGGTGCACGATATGAAAACTCCGTTGAATACGATCATGATAGGAATAAGCGCTTTAGTTAGCGGCAAGATCGATCACGATGCGGAGAAGAAAAAGAAACATTTCGACATCATTGAAAACAGTTGTTGTCGTCTGCATTCGTTGATTGACAAAGTCATGACGCTTGCCAAAATAGAAGAAGAAAAACTGATCCTCGACCGTGTTAAAGTGCCGCTAAAGCCGCTGATCGACGAGCAGGTTCGTAGCTTCTCGATCCGAACGGACAAAAGGATTACTTTCGAGGTGGATTGTTCGGAAACGGAACAGGTCTATGCCGATCCGATGCATTTGCGTGAAATCATCAGCAACCTGATTGATAATGCCGTCAAATATTCCGACACCTCGGTACATATCCAAATTTCGTGCCATACCACTCCGAACGAAAAAAGAATCAGTGTTTCGGACAACGGATTCGGCATCCCGTTAAAAGACCAGGCCCTGATTTTCGAAAAGTTCGAACGCGCCTCAGCCGCCAACAAACGCTCGCTGCGCGGAGGAGCGACCGGCTTCGGGCTGGGACTGACCTATGTGCAGCAAGTCATGCAAGCACACCACGGAAGCATTGAAGTAGAAAGCATCGAAGGCCAAGGCAGCCGGTTTACACTGGTCTTCCCCCTCCTGATGCAAGAACTATCTTTTTCATTAACTACGAAACAACATGATTAAACTCTTATTGATCGAAGACGATGCCCAGCTGCTCTACATGGTACGCAGCGGACTGGAAGACATGATTGGCGGTTACGAAGTTCTCACCGCCGTGAACGGCAAAGAAGGCTTGCAGCAATGGAAAGAACAGGCGCCGGATATCATTGTCTCCGACATCGAAATGCCGGTGATGAACGGTTATGAAATGGTATCCAAAATACGGAAAACGGAAAAAACATTACCCATCATCTTTGCTTCAGGATTCGATAAACCGGCGAATGTCATCCACGGCTATAATGTAGGGGTAAGTAATTACATCAAGAAACCCTATACTCCCGAAGAGCTTGACGCACATATCAAAGCGATGTTCAGGAGGGTGAACGGTGAACAGTCCAGAGACACCTCCTTACAATATACATTGGGCAGCTTTCGGTTCGATGCATCGAAGTCGGAATTGTACGACAAGAACGGGGAAGCCATTTCGCTCAGGCCGCGCGAAGCACAAATCTTGCAGCTCTTATGCGAACATCGGAACGAAACCGTCAGACGTGAGGCCATTCTCGAGCGCTTCTGGCCGGAAGCCGATTATTTCACCTCACGCAGTCTGGACGTGTTTGTTACACAGCTGCGAAAACGCCTCACCGGAGACAAACGCGTTTCCATCGTAACCGTGCGAGGGATCGGACTTAAGCTGACATGCTGAAAGCAGACGAACAGCCCCAAAGATTCGTTCTCCCACCCCATTTTGTGCAACAATACCATTCAAACAGCATGCTTTGACCTTGCTGTTGTGCAGCGATAAGTTTTTTACCCGTACACCATCGGTAACAGCAACAAAAAAACGCTTCGTCTTATGCGGCTTTTTCCCGAAGAAAACGAAAGATAACAACAACCGAAAATATCGCATTAACCGTCCTCCATTCTCAATTTATTATGTATCTTTGCGAGCAGGAAATTTATTGATGTCGATGTAACGTAAAAATCAGAGCATAGAATTATGGCAACAACACCTGAATTCAAGTATCAGCCGCCGTTCCCGTTGGGAAAAGACACGACGGAGTATTATCTGCTGACGAAAGCCCATGTGTCGGTCAGTGAGTTTGAAGGACACCCGATCCTCAAAGTCGAACCGGAAGCATTGACCCTCCTGGCCAATCAGGCTTTTCGCGATGTCTCGTTCCTGTTGCGGCGCGAACACAACGAACAGGTCGCTAAAATCTTAGCCGATCCCGAGGCGAGCGATAACGACAAGTTCGTTGCCCTGACCTTCCTGCGCAACGCCGAGGTGTCGTGTAAAGGACAACTCCCGCTTTGTCAGGATACGGGAACAGCCATCATCCACGGCGAGAAAGGACAGCAGGTATGGACAGGCTTTTGCGACGAGGAAGCGCTCTCGAAAGGCGTGTTCAAGACGTATACGGAAGAAAACCTCCGCTACTCGCAGAATGCTCCCCTCACCATGTACGACGAGGTGAATACGAAATGCAACCTGCCCGCGCAAATCGATATCGAAGCCACCGAAGGGATGGAATATCATTTCCTCTGTGTCACCAAAGGAGGAGGCTCGGCGAATAAGACTTACCTGTATCAGGAAACGAAAGCCTTGCTGAACCCGGACACACTCGTACCTTTCCTCGTCGAAAAGATGAAGACGCTCGGTACAGCCGCCTGCCCGCCTTACCATATCGCGTTCGTCATCGGCGGAACATCGGCCGAAAAGAACCTGCTGACCGTCAAGCTTGCTTCGACGCATTACTACGACAGCCTCCCGACAACGGGCAACGAAGGCGGTCGCGCCTTCCGAGACATCGAATTAGAGAAGAAGGTGCTCGAAGAATCCTGTAAAATAGGTCTCGGCGCACAGTTCGGCGGAAAATATTTTGCTCATGATATCCGCATCATTCGTCTGCCGCGTCACGGCGCATCGTGTCCCGTAGGAATGGGGGTTTCGTGCTCGGCCGACCGCAACATCAAGGCTAAGATCAATCAAGACGGTATCTGGATCGAGAAGCTTGACGATCATCCCGGGCGTCTTATCCCCGAACCGCTGCGTCAAGCTGGCGAAGGAAACGCGGTGAAGATCGACCTGAACCGACCTATGGCGGAAATTCTCCGACAACTTGACAAATATCCCGTTTCGACACGCCTGTCACTCTCCGGCACGATCATCGTCGGGCGAGATATTGCGCACGCCAAGCTCAAAGAGCGCATCGACAAGGGAGAAGGGCTGCCGCAGTATATCAAAGATCACCCGATCTACTACGCCGGGCCGGCGAAGACGCCCAAAGGCATGTCGTCCGGCTCATTCGGCCCGACGACGGCCGGACGTATGGATTCATACGTCGATCTCTTCCAGTCTCACGGCGGAAGCATGGTGATGATTGCCAAAGGAAACCGCAGCCAGCAGGTGACCGACGCCTGCAGGAAATACGGCGGCTTCTACCTCGGCAGCATCGGCGGACCGGCAGCCGTGCTCGCGCTCGAAAGCATCAAGAAGGTCGAATGCCTCGAATATCCCGAACTCGGCATGGAAGCGATCTGGAAAATTGAAGTCGAAGATTTTCCTGCATTTATCCTGGTCGACAACAAAGGAAACGATTTCTTTAAACAGCTGAAACCGTCTTGCGCCTGCAAATAACAAACATCTGACAAAAGAGGGAGTGAGCGCGTCATTCCTTCTTTTTCCCAACAAGAATACTTCTACAACGCTACACATGATGATGAAAACATTGAAAGTACCGTATTGCCCCGAATTGGACGGCATGGATTTGAAAAGCGTAACGGCTGCGATGGAAACTATCGCCTTACGCCAAAGCCTCGACACGATCAATTGGCCCGAATTTCCGTACAAACCGATTGTGGCGTTCGATATCGCACGTGGCGACAAAGAATTATATCTCCATTATTTCGTGCACGGACTATCGCTCCGGGCTGTAGCCGGTCGGGACGGACAGTACGTACACCCCGACAGTTGCGTCGAGTTTTTTATGCGTCGTAATGACGACTTGTTCTATACGAATTTTGAATTTAACTGTATCGGCACGTGTCTGGCGGCACGCGGAGCAGGACGCCATGACCGCACCCCGCTCACCGATGACGAATACCGGAAAATACGCCGTTATACAACCGTAAACCGGGAGACTTTTGAAGAAAAGAAAGGTATTTATACGTGGGAAGTGACGGTCGCTATTCCGTTTGAATTGATGGGGCTTGACGCCGCCCATCTGCCCGAAAGCATACGGGGCAACTTCTACAAATGTGCGGACAGTACGGAAAACCCGCATTACGTCACTTGGAGCCCGATAGAGCTGCCGTCACCGGACTATCACTGTCCCGAACACTTCGGTGAGTTGCACTTTTAAAGCGCAACTACTACTGCATGACTTCCACGACTTCGATTTCGAAGACCAGTGTCGAATAAGCCGGAATAGGAGGACGCGAAGCGCCTCCGAAACCGAGGGTTAAGGTCGACGCTTTGCTCTTTCCTCCGCCTAACTGGTAGGGGATCCATATCTCCCATTTATCACCTTTCACCATCTTCTGCAAAGCAGCCTGTATCCCCTTAAATGAAACAGTGACGCCATTTTTCGAGAGGAGCTCGGACACCTTTAGCGTTGCCGGTATACCATCTTCCGCAAGCCATTTCTGAAACATCATGCCGTTGGTGATACCACGCTCCTTCGAGTCGGCCACAAACCACCCTTTCGAATACACTTTCACGGTGCTGGTGTAAAAGATGGGTTTCGTGCCGGTCCCTTTCCTGAGAACTTTGTAGTATATACTTCCTTCGTTACCGGGCGACTTAAACTCGGTGTATGCCGGATTATTTTTGATGGCATTGAATGCTTGCTCATTGGCGAGCTTCCATGCCTGACCGGCCTCATCATCGTCCTTTTTGTCGCAGCTTACCGCGGCGAACAGCGCCGCAAATAGTGTGATCAGACAGAAAACGTTTTTCTTCATTTTTCGTGTATGTATATCCGTTAGTCTCTGTAATTACTTCAAACCTTCGAGCAGACTGCGCATGCTGACCTTGTCCGAAATGATTTCGTGCAATTTGGCGATCGGCATCCGCTCCTGCTGCATCGTGTCGCGCAAACGAATCGTTACCGTATCGTCCTTCATCGTGTTGTAGTCGATCGTGATGCAGTACGGCGTACCGATCGCGTCCTGACGACGGTAACGCTTGCCGATGGAATCTTTTTCGTCGTACTGGCAACGGAAATCGAAGCGCAGCATGTGTAGAATTTCTTCGGCTTTTTCCGACAGTCCGTCCTTACGCACCAGCGGCAGTACAGCCAGTTTGACGGGTGCGAGTGCGGGTGGTAACTTCAGAACGACACGTGACTCTCCGCCCTCCAGCGTCTCTTCCTGATAGGCTCCTGCCATGATGCTCAGGAATAACCGATCGACCCCGATGGAGGTTTCAATCACGTAAGGCGTATAACTTTGGTTTAGTTCGGCATCGAAATATTGAATTTTTTTCCCGGAGAATTTTTCGTGTTGTGACAAGTCGAAATCGGTACGGCTGTGAATTCCTTCCACCTCCTTAAATCCGAACGGCATTTCAAATTCGACGTCGGTAGCGGCATTGGCATAATGCGCCAGTTTATCGTGATCGTGGAAGCGGTATTTATGATCGCCCATACCGAGGTTACGGTGCCATTTCATACGCATCTCTTTCCACTGTTCGAACCATTTCAACTCTTCGCCCGGACGAACGAAGAACTGCATCTCCATCTGTTCGAATTCGCGCATGCGGAAGATGAACTGCCGCGCCACGATCTCGTTACGGAACGCTTTCCCGATCTGTGCAATGCCGAACGGTAATTTCATCCGTCCCGTTTTCTGAACGTTGAGGTAGTTGACAAAGATACCCTGAGCCGTTTCGGGACGGAGGTAGACTTTCATCGCACCGTCGGCCGTCGAGCCCATCTCAGTGGCGAACATCAGATTGAACTGCCGCACTTCCGTCCAGTTGCGGGTGCCCGACACGGGACATACGATTTCGCAGTCGAGGATAATCTGCCGCAGCTCGGAGAGGTCGTTGGCGTTCATTGCGTCGGCAAAGCGTGTATGTACTGCATCGCGTCTGGCTTGGTTTTCGAGTACACGCGGGTTCGTAGAGCGGAACTGTTGCTCGTCGAACGCTTCGCCGAATCGCTTGGCGGCCTTTTCAACTTCCCTGTTGATCTTTTCATCGAGCTTCGCGAGGTAATCTTCAATCAGCACATCGGCGCGATAACGCTTTTTGCTGTCCTTATTATCGATCAGCGGATCGTTAAACGCATCGACATGTCCGGAAGCCTTCCAAATGGTCGGGTGCATAAAGATGGCAGAGTCGATCCCTACGATATTCTCATGGAGCAACACCATGCTGTCCCACCAGTATTTTTTGAGGTTGTTTTTCAGTTCTACACCGTACTGACCGTAATCATATACAGCTCCTAATCCGTCGTAGATATCCGACGAAGGAAATACGAACCCATACTCTTTGCAATGCGAAATCAGTTTCTTAAATATATCTTCCTGTTGTGCCATAACACCTGTTTTATCCCATTTTTCTAAGGGGAGACAAAGGTAAAGATTTATTGAGAATGGGCAACCGGTATGCGGCTTTTTTTAATTCTTTTTCAGCATTTCGCCACTGCCGAGCTTCTGATCGATGTACGTGATTTTCTTCATCGATTTTTCTTTCTCCCGACGCATCTTTTCGAGGTCGCTCAGAATGACGGCCAGCTCGAACGTTGCACGGATGGCTTTCTTGTCATCGTTGCTCAGCATGAGAGAGAAAGGCTTGCCTCCGGTATATTCGGCCTTCACACGCGCCTTGTCATCAAGCCCGCAGATAAACTTGATGGCATCAATACCGTTCTCAGCTTTGTATGTGACAATCTCGGTCGTATTGCCCAAATCTTTGAAACGGTAATTCACGCCCCCATCGTAAGGGACGGAAGCTGTCTCGGCGTAAGCCCCGTCGGGTGTACAGAACTTCAGCCCGGTGTGATTCAGAGGAGCCCGTCCGAAAAAAACGCTGGCCAGATAGATTTCGCCTTTTTCATCGACCCCGCAACGGATATAGCTGCGCTCCACATTGCGCTCGACGGTCTTTTGCTTCCAGACATAATGCCCCACGTCCTCGTATACCGTATCTTTTTCGAGCACAAAATTTTTCTTCATTGCTTCGGCTTCTTCCGCACGAATCGGTATCATGCTGTCGCAAAAAGCGATGTTGCGCTCACTCTCGCCGCGTTCGACAAGACGCATCAACGTCAGCGACTCTTTCAGCACGGCCACTTCCTCCGGATAACGTATCCGGAGCGTATCGATCGCATTCTTGGCCGCAGCGAATTGCCGCTCTTCATACAGCACCCGGGCACGTTCCAGACCTGCTTTTGCTTCTTTTTCCCTTCCGCATGCGGAGAGCAAAAGCATCCATCCGCAAAGAAGCCATATTTTCTTCTCCATCTTTCTTGTTTTATAAATGAAGTACAAAGGTAATGTTTCTTTATCGATCGAATAGAGAGGTGACCTATTTTCTATTCTGGGACTTTAACCGAAATATCGTTTTCGATGCGGGTAAATGCATTGAATTGATGGGCACGGGAGCAGGAAGTCTTCTTATCGTTCTTCTCTTCCCCGTAGGCAAGAGACTGTTGATAAGACGTAAAACAATCCTCTTTGCAAAAATTTGGCGAATTATCGGAAAAGAAGTACCTTTAGCGGCTCAATCGGTTATTTTTTCTGATTGAAGACATTAATTTGCGCATGAGAAACAGAAAGCTACGCATGGGAATGATCGGAGGTGGGATCAATGCATTCATTGGCTCCATCCATTGTTGTGCCGCTCTTATGGATAACAAGATCGTACTGATTTGTGAGATGGACGGCAAATGGCAGCCATGGATCGATTAACAACAAAACAAATATAACGAACGACTGAAATAAAATATGAGAACGAGCTACCGATCGAGAAGAGACGAAAGAAAGAAGAAAAGGAAATGGCCCTTGTTTCTGTTCGGCTTTATCGTCGGCATGGCCTTTTTTATGTCGCTTTATGAAGTATCCGTCTACTATTCGACGGACGAGGCATGCATGAGTTGTCACGTCCATCCGCATGCGGAAGAAACATGGAAATTGTCATCGCACGTAAACAACGGCAGCGGTGTCACCGTTCATTGTGTCGACTGTCACCTGCCTCCGAAGAATCAGACATGGAATCATTATTCGGCCAAGATACGACTTGGAATGCGCGACGTGTGGGGCTACCTGACAAGAGATACATTCGATTGGGAAATGAAGTCGCAGCTCGAACATGCCGTGAAATATATCCCGAACGAATCGTGTAAGGAGTGTCATAAGAATCTGTTTCCCGCAGGGATTACCGATGCAGGGATCACCGCGCATCTTTACTATGAAGAAAACGAGAAAAAACTGAATTTGCAATGCATCAGTTGTCACCTCGATGCCGGACATTATAACCCGAACTACAAGCACGGACAGATGACCGGTATTCCGGGAGCTTCCGCCGCAGCATCCGGGCCACTCTTCGACTCGGCAACCGTTGTGACTTCTTTTGCCGATTTTACCGAACAAATTCCGGGCACTCCCGTATCGTTCAAAATGATCGCCGTTCCGGGCGGAACATTCAAGATGGGCAGTCCCGATAAGGAAGACTTCCGCCGAGAAGATGAGATGCCGGTACGAAACGTAACAGTCAGTCCGTTCTTTATGGCCGAGGTAGAAGTGACATGGGATCAATATTGGGCATTCTACGCGGCTACGCTCAGCGAAGGACGTACCCTGCCCGAAACGATTTACGCCAATAATACCCGCGCGGACATCGATGTGGACGGTGTTTCCGGTCCTACGCCGCCTTTCGGATTTCCGGATCAGGGATGGGGAGGAGGCACGCGACCGGCCATTACGATGACGCACTACGCCGCCGAGACGTTCTGCCAGTGGCTCTCCCTCAAGACCGGTAAGAAATATCGTCTGCCGACCGAGGCCGAATGGGAATATGCGGCTCGCGGAGGAACGGAAACACCTTATTTCTTCGCAGGAAGACCGAAAGATTATTCCGATGAAGGTTTCATCCGCAAGTTTATCAGCGCGAAGACCGAACCCATCGGAGCATTTGTCATTTACGGTAAAAACGCGAAGAACAAGACGCAGGAGCCCGGTAAAGTCAAAGCGAACCCGTTCGGGCTGAAAAATATGCTCGGCAATGTGATGGAATATTGTGCTGACAAATACGATCCGCAGGCGTATGCCAAAGGAAGCTCGACCGTTACCGATCCGTTGGTGACCGAAGGCGAAGAATGGGTTGTACGTGGCGGCAACTATACGAGCGATGCCGCCGATGTGCGCTGTGCCGCCCGCAGTCATACGCACCACGACGACTGGCTGAAGACCGACCCGCAGCAGCCGAAGAGTATTTGGTGGTATTCCGACATCCGGGGCATCGGCTTCCGCGTGGTTTGCGAGCCTGACCCGTCGCTGAAAGCAAAATAATCAGGAACTAAAAACAGTATATCTAACTCAAAATTGTCATGACAAAAAAAAGCAGTATCAGTAGAAGATCATTCCTTAAAAGCACCGCTCTTGCAGGAGCAGCCGGAATGGTCGGTACGGGGGGGACTGCCACCCTGCTTACCTCGTGTGGAGGAGGCGCAAGCAGTAACGAGAATGCGAATGCGGCCAACAAACCGCTGAAAGAACCGGGAACGTATTATGTGCCCGAGTTGCCCGATATGGCGGCCGACGGTAAAGAGTTGAAGGCCGGCATCATCGGTTGTGGAGGGCGCGGCAGTGGCGCAGCGATGAACTTCCTCGCGGCAGCGAATGGCGTATCGATTGTGGCATTGGGCGACACGTTTCAGGATCGGGTAGACAGTCTGGCTCAGAAACTGAAAGACGAAAAGAATATCGACATCCCCGCCGATAAGCGCTTTGTCGGGTTGGATGCGTACAAGCAGGTTATCGACAGCGACGTAGACGTGGTTATCGTTGCCACGCCGCCCAACTTTCGTCCCATTCATTTCCAGTATGCCGTAGAAAAAAGCAAGCATTGCTTCCTTGAAAAGCCGATCTGTGTCGACGCGGTAGGCTACCGCACCATCATGGCTACGGCCAAGCAGGCACAGGCCAAGAACCTGTGCGTAATCACCGGTACGCAGCGTCACCATCAGCGCAGTTATATCGCATCGTACCAGCAGATCATGAACGGTGCGATCGGCGAGATTACGGGCGGAACGGTTTATTGGAATCAAAGCATGTTGTGGTACCGGGAGCGTCAGGCCGGATGGAGCGACTGCGAATGGATGATCCGCGACTGGGTGAATTGGAAATGGCTCTCCGGCGATCATATCGTGGAACAGCATGTACACAACATCGACGTGTTTACATGGTTCTCGGGGCTGAAACCGGTGAAAGCCGTGGGCTTCGGCTCGCGTCAGCGCCGGATCACGGGCGACCAGTATGATAACTTCAGCATCGACTTCACGATGGAGAACGGGATTCATCTGCACAGTATGTGTCGCCAGATAGACGGTTGCGCCAACAACGTCAGCGAATTTATTCAGGGAACGAAAGGTTCGTGGAACAGCGCCGACATGGAGATCAAAGACCTGGCCGGCAATGTGATTTGGAAATACGACGTTGAAGCCGAAAAGGCTTCGTTCAAACAGAACGATCCTTATACGCTGGAGCATGTGAACTGGATCAATACCATTCGCGCTGGCAAATCGATCGATCAGGCTTCGGAAACCGCCGTATCGAACATGGCCGCCATCATGGGACGCGAATCAGCCTATACGGGCGAAGAAACGACCTGGGAAGCCATGACGGCTGCAGCGCTCGATTATACGCCGGCCGACCTGAATCTGGGTAAAATGGATATGAAACCGTTCGTGGTTCCCGTACCCGGTAAGCCGTTAGAGAAAAAGTGATGAGTATCGACAGACGAAACTTTCTGAAAGCTTCGCTGGGCAGTGCGGCGCTGGCAACAATGGCCGCCTGCTCGGGAGGCTCGACGACAGGCGCAGAAACGAAAACCTGCTGCAAGGACGAAGGCGACACGAAGAAAGACGTGAAGTTGAACCTCTCGTTTCAAGAGGGTACGTTGGGTGATCTGGAGTTGACGGCCAAGCTCGATGTGATGGAGAAGCTCGGTGTAACCGGCCTTGAAGTGGGAGGCAGAGGATTGGCCGCGCGGAAGGACGAACTGAAGAAAGCGCTCGAAGGACGTAACATTAAAATCAGCGCGATATGCGCCGGATTTGAAGGCTTTATGCTTTCGGAAGAAGAAGCCGTGCGTAACCTCTGTCGTGATACGATGCGCGAAATCATTGCTGCCGCGGGCGAGCTGGGATCGACCGGTGTCATCATCGTGCCGGCATTCAACGCGCAACAGCCGGCCATGCCGCATACGCAGGAGACACGCGACTTCCTTTGCCGGTGGTTCGACGAACTCGGCACGTTTGCCGCCGAGCACCGGACGACTGTCATCTTCGAACCGCTGAACCGTAAGGAAGCGTTCTACCTCCGTCAGGTAGCCGACGCGGCGTCCATCTGTCGCGACATCGACAACCCCGGTGTGCGTTGCATGGGCGATTTCTGGCACATGACATGGGAAGAAACGTCCGATATGGGCGCATTCCTTTCGGCCGGATCGCTGCTTCAGCACGTACATATAGCCAGCCGCAAGCGTCGCCTGATGCCGGGCGAAGACGGAGAGGCCGACCGCTACGTCGACGGTTTCCGCGCGCTCAAGATGCTCGGCTACGATAAGTACGTGAGCTTTGAATGCGGCTGTCAGAACGACGATCGCGTAGCCACGGCTGCGGCCGCCGTCGAGCTGCTTCGCAAGCAGTGGGACGAGGCATAAGGAACACACTATATATAAATGTATAGCGGAAGCGGATGCCGTTAGTATATGCAAATATGAGAATGAGCGAGGTGGTGAGCAAGCACCTCTCGCTCATTCCGGTGATCAATCGCTTCGGCATACGGCTGGGGGTAGGCGACGAGACGGTCATGGCGCTTTGCGAAGCAAACGATATCGATACGGACTTTTTCCTCACCATCGTCAATACGTTTATCAACGAAGATTATTTTCCGGAGAAAAAACTGCAAAACTTCCACCTCACGCAGATTATCGACTATCTGAAGCAAACGAACCGGTATTATCTGCAATACCAGTTGCCCAACATCGACCGGCACTTGCAGATCTTTATTCATACGTCGGGCGGGAGCAATGCTTCGCTGCAACTGCTGGGCAATATCTTCGCTTCGTTCAGAGAGAAACTGTGCGGACGCATTCAAACCGACGAGAAAGAATGGTTTCCCCAACTCCTTTCGCTCGGCGAAAAAGAGCAGAACCGGAGAAATACACGGTCGAAACTCTCGGTCGATACCGACGAATCGATCGAAGCCATGATGGACGATATGCGGAACATCATGATCAAGCATCTGACCGGAATGTACGACGAGAATCTGTGTTATGCCGTTCTGTTCGCCATCGACGCACTGGGGCGCGACATCCGGCAGCACAACCGCATTCGCAACCGCATCCTGCTCCCGATGGTCGACGATAACAGCCATCTCTCGAACCGTGAGAAGGAAGTGCTCAAACTCATCGTCAGCGGATATACGAACAAAGAAATTGCCGCACGGCTCTTCGTCAGTCTCAATACCATCCTGACTCATCGCAAAAACATCACGGCCAAGCTCGGCATTAAAACCATTCCGGGACTTACGTTCTATGCCATCACCCATAAAATCATCACCGAAATCAAATAAACGCTTCCCATGGCACGCCGAAAAATCACGAACACACAAGCCGTCTGCATCATCCTGCTGTGGGGGTTTCTGGTATATATTTTGTTGACATCGACTAAGACGATCGACTTTATGACCGTTTTTTCCATTGTCGCTTCAGGCATTATCGTTTTTGTTCCGCTCTACAAAAACCGGAAACGCCCGAGTTAATCGGCCTCAAACCGGCATCGGGGGGGGGCAGGGCGTCTGAAAAAACATCCCGCGTCTCTCACGGCAGGCAACCTCCTTAAACCCGGATTACGCGATATAAGAATGAATTTAATTCAGGCCTTCAGCCCTCCGAACAAGGTCCGGATGTCGA
>ERZ772967.1861-NODE-1861-length-14009-cov-4.918948_pt1 | contig 14009 bp, 10 predicted proteins | sample MGYA00511677_ERZ772967 | MGnify/ENA primary metagenome ERZ772967 (study PRJEB29015, sample SAMEA2737931) | human oral metagenome | biome: human oral; feature: human-associated habitat; material: dental | place: China | collected 2146 ...
AAGATGAGATTGTCGGCGAGAATTTCTATATCCTCATCGGGAAGACGCGCGGGAAAATCGCTCGAAAGCGTGCCCGAGCCGCCGACGACGCCGAACGATGCGGCGGGAATTTCTTGCTGTGCCATTTATTCGCTCCTTTCGCTGAAGGTTTTCAAAACATGGTACTCCGTATCGCGCTGCGCGGCTTCTCTGCCCGCGCCTTGAATCAGGCGCACCATCTTTTGAATCGACATCTCGTAGCGCGTGCCCGCAGCCTTGACGACGTTTTCTTCGAGCATGATGCTGCCGAGGTCGTCCGCGCCGAAGCCCAGCGTCAGCTGCCCGATGCGCTCGCCCTGCGTGACCCACGAGCCTTGGATGTGCGCGATGTTGTCGAGGTAGAGGCGCGTCAGAGCCAGCGTCGTCAAGTAGTCCCACGAGCTTGTCTTCTCGCCGCCAAGCTCCGTGTGGCCGGGCTGGAACGTCCATGTGATGAAGGCGCGGAAGCCGCCCGTCTCGTCCTGCAGGCGGCGCACCTTCTCCATGTGCTCGATGCGGTCGGCCATCGTCTCGCCGAAGCCGATGACCATCGTCGCCGTGCTCTCCATGCCGATCGTGTGCGCCGTCTTCATGATGCGCAGCCAATCGTCGGTCATGATCTTCTTCGGCGCAATCCTCTTGCGGATGCGATCGACGAGGATCTCTGCGCCGCCGCCCGGCAGGCTGTCGAGTCCCGCCGCCTGCAGCCGCTTCAATGTCTCCTCGACGGAAAGCCCCGCCTTCTCTGCGAAGTAGAGGATCTCCGTCGCCGTGAAAGAGTGGATCGTCAGCATGGGAAACTCGCGCTTCAGGCGGCGCAGCATTTCCTCGTAATAGGCAAGACCCAGCTCCGGATGCAGGCCGCCCTGAATCATCAGCTGCGTGCCGCCCGCCTCGACCGTCTCACGCGCCTTTTCGAGAATTTCCTCGTAGGAGAGCAGGTAGGCGTCCGCCGCGTCCAAGCGGCGGTAGAAGGCGCAGAAGCTGCACTCGTTGCGGCAGATGTTCGTGTAGTTGATGTTGCGGTCGACGATGAACGTCGTGCGGTTGCCGTAGCGCGTGCGCCGCACGGCATCGGCCTCGCGCCCGAGCGCAATCGGATCTTGTGCGAGGAGAAGAGCCTCGCCCTCCTTTTCCGTCAGGCGCATTACGCTTCCCCCTCTCCGCTCGCCAACGCGTGATAGAACGTGTCGCGCTCCACAGGCTCATAGCCCGCCTCGCGGATGATGCGGCAGAGCCTTTCGCGCGTGATGCCTGTGCCCGTCTTAGCGCCCGCCGCATGGATGATCTTCTCCTCGCCGATCGTGCCGTCGAGGTCGTCCGCGCCGAAGCCCAAGGCGAGCTGCGCCACGGGCATCGTCAGCATGATCCAAAACGCCTTGATGTGGCGGATATTGTCGAGGATGAGGCGCGAGAGCGCCATCATCTTCATGTCCTCCCACGAGCCGACGCGCTCCAGCGCATAGTCCTTCGCAAGCTGCGTATTCGCCGGATGGAACGGGAAGGAAACGAACGCCTGGAAGCCGCCCGTTTCGTCCTGGATGTCGCGCAAAGTGACGAGGTGCTGCAGGCGCTCCTCGATCGTCTCCACATGACCGTAGAGCATCGTCGCGTTCGTGCGTATGCCGAGAGAGTGCGCGGCCTTCATCGTCTCGATCCACTGGGCCGTCGTCGCCTTCTTCGGACAGATGAGCGCGCGCACGCGATCCGCGAGAATCTCCGCGCCGCCGCCCGGAAGCGAAGAAAGCCCCGCCTCCTGCAAAAGGGCGAGCACCTCCTTGACGCTCTTTCCCGTCATCTCGGCAAAATGCACGATCTCGACGGGCGTAAACGCCTTGATGTCGGCATCGGGCAGAGCCGCCTTGACCTGGCGCACGATATTGATGTAGTAGTCGAAAGGCTTCGTCGGATGAAGCGCCGAGACGATGTGGATCTCGCCGAGCCGCTTGACTTCCTTCGCCTCGGCAAGGATGCGCGCGACGTCCGCCTCCTCCATCACATAGCCACGACTCTCGCCTTCCGCCACTTGAAAGGCACACAAGGGGCAGCCCGACGTGCAGATATTCGTCAGATTGATATGGCGGTTCACATTAAAAAAGACGCTCCTGCCGCTCGCGCGTTCCTTCGCCCGCCGCGCCGCATCCGCGAGAAAAAGAAGGTCGTTCTCCTCGTAGAGCGCCAAGGCGTCCGCAAGGTTCAGCCTCTCCCCCTGCTCCGCCTTGCGGCGTGCAGATTCCAATATCGTCATCGTATCTTAGTTCTCCTCAAATCACATGATCGCGCGGCCATCTCGCCTTTTGCGCAGCAAACCGCTCACTCCGTCACCACTTCGCCCGGCCAGTCCATGATGCCGCCGAAATCGACGATGTTTCCATAGCCCATGGCAGCAAGCTTCTGCGCCGCATCATGGCTGCGCTTGCCGCTGCGGCAGTAGACGAAGATCAGCTGATTCTTGTCCTTAAGCTCTGCAGGCGGAGTCTTGTCGATGCTCTCATTCGGGATGTTGATCGCCTTCGGAATATGTCCCGTAGCGTATTCGCCCTTCGTCCGCACATCGACGATGACATAGTCCTTCTCCGACGCCATCATCTTCTGCGCCTCAGCCGCCGACACCTGGCGCGGCGCACCCGCCGCCTGCCCACCGCAGCCGCCCGCAAAAAGCGTCAGCGCCATCAATGCCGTCAACATAATAATCTTTTTCATAGTATCGCTCCTTTGCAATCTCAATTCTCGCCCTTATTATACCACATCCGGCAAACCGCGAGAAACTGCCTTCAGCGCCGCTTCTCGCGCCACTCGATCTGCATGACAGGGTACAAGAAGCCCGACATCGCGCCGAACTGTGCCTCGTTCGTGCAGGCGATCTCCCACCTTTCCTGTTCAAATGGCAGCTGGCTCATCTCCAACAATTTGGCGATGGTCATCGATGGTACCGCCCCACCCCTTTGATGTCGAGAAACGCTTTTTCAACAGGAACCGAGCCTCCTTCGTAAAGATCCTTGCAAAGCCATGACATATAGATTCTGCGCAATCCGGCCGTTTCAACAACGTCAATGTATCCCGTCGCATAGGTAATACGACCTCCGGTGATTTCCATATTCTTCACATAGCAGCCGTTGAAGTAGCGACCGCTGACCTTGATTTCCGAACCATCCACATCGTTGTACCACGTCCCGGACATTGCGTTCATGATATAATCGGTTGTTTCTTCCTTCGTCATACCTCGATACGCTTCCACCATTTTGCAGCCGAAATCTTTCTCCTGTACCGCAAAAGGCATGCCTAAAACAAAAAATATTCCCGACAGTGCCAGAATGGCAGACCATTTCTTTATGCTTTGCATAAAAATCCTCCTCCACTAAAAACAACATTTTTCTGTCTCTCTTTGATTTTCCCTGCAATAAAAAACCCAAACGGGAGTCTGCCCTGCCCATAGGAAGCAATTCAGACTCCCGCTGTCCCTTCATTCCGAGCCGACGACGACTGAATAGAGATGATCAGAGAAATTCGGCGACGCATACCTTCCCATATGCGAATCGTACCATTTCCTGCCGCCGTAGAACTTCATGTGGTAAGCGATATAAAATGCCATCTCGCCCGCGAAGTGATGCCCAGTTTCCGCCATGGAGCCGACAGGCGGGACATAGTGCCATGCGGAGCTTTTTTCTCCCCAGCGGTACATCGCACGCTCATCCCAGTTATAGAGGAATTCCTCCGTATCCACCCGGTACGGCGCTGTATTGCCGCGATCTGCATCCTCGACGGTCAGCACGTTGACGGCAATCTGATAGACAGGTGGGTTGTACTGCTGCACGACAAGGGAGCTTTTGTCGACATACCAGCCCACTCCCATGTGTCCGCCGCAAAGCAGGAAGTTGCGGTCACCATTCAGATAGTCAGGATAGCCGCTCGCCCCTGCCGTGCTGCAAAGAAAGATGCAGCCGATAAAAATCATCATGGTCAGAATGCGTTTCATAAAGATACCTCCCCAATTTGAACTCTATTGGAATCTTACACCTACTGGAAATTCACTTCTGCATCACGCGCCTCGCAATCTCGCGCATCATTTCGATCGCCCTGCCGCGCCTCTCTATATCGTCTGCCAAAATAACGAGGATCATCGCGCGTCCATCCGCGCCGTAGAGGATGCCGCCATCTGCGTAGAGATGATCGAGCTCGCCCGTCTTATGCGCGATGCGTGCGCCGGGCAAGGCTTGCGGAAAGCACTCGCGGTCAGTCTGGGCGAAGAGCATGTCGCGCATCTTGCCGTCGTATGGCTCGCCCACACATTCCGAGCGATAGAGCCGCAGGAAGAACGTGCCAAGATCCTTCGCCGATGTAATGTTCTCGCGCCCTTCTTTCACGGCCGCATCATCCATCATCTTGCGCTGCAGTCGAGATGCATCGTAGCCGTGCGCTCTCATATAGCCATTGATCTCCGTCATACCGAGGCGGTCGATCATCATGTTCGTCGCTGTGTTGTCGCTCTCGACAATCATCTGACGCAAAAGTTCCTCCACGGAAAACACCGTGCCCGCACGATAGCCTGTGATCACGCCAGCACCGCCTACCTTGTCGACCTCTTCAAGCCGCAGCACGTCGTCGAGATGCAGTTCTCCCGCCTTGACCTTCTCCATGGCACAGGCGAGAATGAATACCTTGATCATGCTCGCTGCGCGCATCTCATCCGCGTCTCTAATCAGCGGCGCATTTCCATCATCCGGATCGGCTAGATAGACGGTGAACTTCGCGCCGCCGCGCGCGGCAAGCCGACGCACCTCGTCGACGAGAGCGCGGCGCTCCTCCTCGGTTCGCTGCGGCGTCTCTGCCTCGGGCAAGCGTCGTTCTTCCGTGCCTGGCACAGGCGGCGGCATCTCGTTTCCCGACTCACGCAGGAGCAGCCACAATCCGCCGGCAAGAAGCAGCAGGAAGAACATGAAACCGAGCGCAAGGAGGACGAGGGCGAGAACTGCCTTCCTGTCTCTCTCATTCATCGGTAGAGTCTGCCGAAGTCCGCATTTGCCTGATCGAACGCATAGGAAGCGGTCGTACCCTCGCTGAAGCCGTAGCTGTAGTCACCGCCGTTCGAGCTGTCGACCATGCCCTTGTAGAGTCCCTGCGCACGATGTACCTCCACCGCGAAGAGGGAGCGCAGCGCATTGCACCCTGCCGGATCGGCGCCGCGGAGCGAAGCCGCGCGGCTCTCCGCCTTGCGCGCTCGCTCTAAGACGGCCCTTGCATCATTGAGCAGTCCGGGAGCATTGCGGAAGTCCGGATAGTTTTTCAGGTGCTGGTTCGCACGGTTCGCGATTTCGCCGATGGCGATGTCGATTTCATCCTTCTCGCGCACGAGATCGTTCCATTCGGCGCTGCTTTGCCTCGCGTTCTTCTCCTGCGCGGCGGGCTGCGTCTGCTGCTGCGGCGGTACAGCAGACTTCGTCTCATCACGGTTCGTGCTGTAGATATAGTAGCCGACACCACCGACGATGAGCAGGAAGAAGCCGATGACGAGGAGGACGCCGCAGCCAATCAAGAGTCCCGTCCCGCCGGACTGTGCTTGCTGCGGCGTGCCAAGCGGCATCCCTGAGCCTTGCCTCCATGCCGGACCTCCTTGCACCGCATTGCCCTGCTGAGCGCCCATCCGATTTCCCTGCAGTCCGATGGGAGGCACATTCGTCCGTGCGCCGTCCGACGGTTTCGTCAAGTTTACACCGTGACCGCAGTTTCGGCAAAGCTGCGTTCCCTCAGGCAGCTCTGCGCCGCAATTCATACAATATTTCATCGTCATCTCCTCCGATTCCCTTCCCACCCCCAAAGAGAGGCTTTTTCCTCCGCAGTCTCTTCCTTCGATAGCTGCCCTATTTCACAGCATTAGAATTCTCTGTGCCTAGTTCATTATCCTGCAAGGGGCAGCAATCTTCTGTCGAAATATGAAGTAATTAATCGATATTCTCATTTATCGCCCTGCGCCTTTACAAGATTCCTCCTGCTGCGGTATAATCGAAACGTAATAGTTCTTCGGTCGGGGAGGTATGGATGAATCCAACGGTTCCCCAGAAAGGAGGTTTTCGGTGTCATGAAAGACGAAATTTTCGGTGTACTCCAGCGCGTCGGGCGCAGCTTCATGCTGCCCGTCGCCATCCTGCCGATCGCCGGCATACTCTTGGGGCTCGGCGCGTCGTTCACGAACGCCACGACCATCGAGACGTACGGGCTTACCGCCGTACTCGGTGCGGGAACGCCGCTTCACGCGCTTCTCTCCATCATGGCGAGCGCGGGCAGCACGATCTTCGGCAACCTGCCGATCATCTTCGCCGTCGGCGTCGCCATCGGCATGGCGAAGGCGGAGAAGGAGGTCGCGGCGCTTTCTGCCATGATTGCCTTCTTCGTCATGCACACGGCGTGCAACGCCATGCTGAAAATCGGCGGCCAGATCCTTGCGGACGGAACGATCGCGCCCTCGGTGCTCGAAGGCACGATCGCGCCGAGCTGCGGTATCCTCTCGTTTCAGATGGGCGTCTTCGGCGGCATCATCGTCGGCATCGGCGTCGCTTGGCTGCACAACAAGTACCATAAGATCGTGCTGCCGAACGCGCTGTCGTTCTTCGGCGGCTCGCGCTTCGTGCCGATCGTCTCGACGATCGTATTCCTCTTCGTCGGCATCGCCATGTACTTTGTCTGGCCGCTCGCACAGCAGGGCATCTTCGCGCTCGGCGGCCTCGTGACGGGCACGGGCTACATCGGCACGCTGATCTTCGGCATCATCAAGCGCGCTCTGATCCCCTTTGGCCTGCACCACGTTTTCTATCTGCCGTTCTGGCAGACGGGCGTCGGCGGCTCGATGATGATCGACGGCCAGCTCGTCCAAGGCGGTCAGAACATCTTCTTCGCCCAGCTCGCTTCGCCCGATGTCACGCATTTCAGCTCGGATGCGACGCGCTACTTCTCGGGCGAGTTCATCTTCATGATCTTCGGCCTGCCGGGCGCGGCGCTCGCCATGTACCGCTGTGCGCGTCCCGAAAAGAAGAAGGTCGCGGGCGGTCTCCTGCTCTCGGCGGCTCTGACCTCGATGCTCACGGGCATCACGGAGCCGATCGAGTTCTCCTTCCTCTTCGTCGCCCCCGCGCTCTTCGCCGTGCAGGTCGCGCTCGCAGGCGCCGCCTACATGATCGCGCACATCCTCAACATCGCTGTCGGTTTGACATTCTCGGGCGGCCTCCTCGACCTTTTCATCTTCGGCATCCTGCAGGGCGAGGCGAAGACGGGCTGGATGTACATCATCCCTGTCGGCGTCGTCTACTTCTTCCTCTACTACTTCATCTTCTCGTGGATGATCCGCCACTTCGACTTCAAGACGCCGGGCCGCGAGGACGACGACGAGGAGACGAAGCTCTACTCGAAGGCTGACTACCAGGCGCAGCAGGGCGCGGCGGGAGCAGCGTCCGGCTCGGGAGCATCCGATGCCAAGAGCGCGGCGATCGCGCGCGGACTCGGCAGTAAGAGGAACATCACTTCCGTTGACTGCTGCGCGACGCGCCTTCGCTGCTCGGTCGCGGATTCCTCGCTCGTCAACGAGAAGCTCCTGAAGGCAACGGGCGCCGTCGGCGTCATCGTCAAGGGCACGGGCGTGCAGGTCATCTACGGCCCGCAGGTCGCCGTCATCAAGTCAAATCTTGAAACGTACCTCGAAACAGCGCCCAACGTCGAGCCGGAAGCGACGGCCGCTGCAGAGCCGACGGAAAGGGACGCAGAAAAAGCCTCTGCGACAAACGTGCCTGAGGAAAACGCCTCGGCGCAGGAGTCGGGCGCGCAGGAAGTGTCTGCCGGTGAAACTGCCGCACATACGCTCTTCACTCCTGTCGCAGGCGAGGTGCATCCGATCGAGGAAGCACCCGACGAGGCATTTGCGGGCAAGATGATGGGCGACGGCTACTTCGTCTACCCGACGGAAGAGACGGTCTACGCGCCAGAGGACGGCGAAGTCGTCTTCGTCTTCGACACAAAGCACGCGATCGGCATGAAGGCCGCCGACGGCACGGAGTATCTGTTGCACATCGGCGTCGACACCGTCGCGCTCGGCGGACAGGGTTTCGAGGTCTTCGTCGAAGGCGGCCAGAAGGTCAAGAAAGGCGACCGTCTCATGACCTTCGACGACGCCTACATCAAGGAACATGCGAAGTCCGACGCCTGCCTCGTCATCTTCACGGGACTCGGCGAAGGAAGAGCCGTAAGCCTCACGAAGACGGGCGCAGTCAAGGCGCTCGACGAGGTCGGCAGCTGCTGAGCCAAATTGGAAAGATTCGCTGAAAGAAAATGGATGCCGAGCGCGCCCTTCCACTGGCGCGCTTGACATCCATGCACGAAAAATCTATAATGGCAAAAGAAAGGGTGACTGGCGTTTTGGGTGCGTCGGTCTCTCCTAGAAGATTATACGTCTTGAAAGAGAAACCGCCGCAACCGCGCAGCGGTTCTTTTTTCTACTTACATGCCAAACTTTCAGGACATATGTTCAGCCGTCATACAAAGTGATATGGTTTGCTTTTATGCCCGTTTCTCGCAACAGTCTCATCAAAGAGGCACGCTGTACATATGCCCTCACGCCTTACAGAAGCCTAGACAATCGGTCTGCGCCTATGGCTTGACCTCTTGGGGCTTCATGGCAAGCAGATGAAAAGTGATGTCCACTGTCAGCGCAAGCGCTGCAACGAGGAGCGACAGCTTTTCATAAAGCGTCACACACATCACCTCCTCACATGGAGGAGAACCGACGGTTCGCCAGTCACTGAAACAATTATCACACAAGCCTCTCCACAACGCCAAAGGGAACTTCCCGGATATGTGCGAGATGATTCCTCGCTTCCTTGAGCAGGAGGAGCTCTTCTACATCCGCGGACGGGAGCTTGATTTCCCCGACTGCCGCCTTATGCGAGAGCACGCCGATCTCAACCTCTTCGGGCACGAGGTTCATGGTGCGAAGCGCATCGCGGCATTTTTCGATGTAGGCCTGACGCCGATCTTCGATGGCGGGGAACACGGTCTTGACCTGTGCCTTCCAGATCCGGCGTGCCAGATCTTCATAGAGCGCGTTGAGCGCGAAGGGACTGCCGTCGCTTCGCTCTTCTTCTTCGGCGATCCGTTCGAGCGTCTCGCGCGGGCGGCGCAGGAAATCCATGCCGCGCCGGCTGCAGGCGGCGCACAGTTCCATATCCTCGGCGCAGACGGTCGCGGCGAGCGTAGCGAGGTAGGGCTTAAGGCGCCGCTGCCCGACGCTGCTCGCCGCCGCCAGCGTGGCGAAGGCGAAGCGATCAAATTCGTTGACCTCATCGGAAAAGGCATGATATACGACGCCCTTGCAGCCGCGTCCTACACCGAAGTCCTCGGAGAAGGCGAGGAGGAACGAGGGCGCCGACGCCCCCTTTTTCACAAAGCCGTAATAGGCATGGATGAATTCCGTCCACGCACGCGCCTTGGCCGCATCCTGAATATCGATCCACACGATCGCCTTGTGCAGCACGAGTCCTTCCGCTTCGGCGAGGAACTGCGCATGGGATTTGCCCGCGCGGTAGGCGAGGCGCTTTTCCTCCATGCAGTAATGCTCAAGAAGGTAGGCGCCCGGTTCTTCGACGGGGCAGGCGAGACGCTTCAGCGAGCGGTCGGGCAGGAAGGCGATGCGTTCTTCGACGAGCACGGGAAGAAATTCGCGCCACGGGACATCTTTCCCCAGCACGAGAACCATGCTCTTTTCCTCGCGAACCGCGTCGACGATCTCCTGCACATAGCGGGCGGCATTGGGGACGCTGCCCCACCAGATCCTTTCCATATCAATCCTCCATATAGGTGAGAAGTTCGTTCTCCAAATGCTCCTTGCTGCCCATGAGCTGGAAGAAATTATAGCGTGCGAAGAGGTAGCGTCCGCCCGCCGTCAGACGGAAGATGTTCAGTTCGCGCAGCTCTTCCATCAGGGCGTGCACGTTCTCAAGCGAAAGCATTTCCATCTTCTTGATGCCGTAGTCCTTCCCGCGTTTAAGAAGATCCTCGGGCAGGCAGCCCTCGGGATTCTCTCCGTCGTGGTAGAGATCCGCCATGAGTATGGCGAGGATGTGATAATAGCAATCCTCGTCGACGCGCAGGGTGATGTCGAACTTGTTGTAGATGTCCTGCATGAAATCGGCTTCCGCCAGAACCTTCTTGATGTGCTTCTCGTTGATCTCGTAGGGCGGCGTGTTTGCCTCCTCATATCCCGCATAGTCCTTCTTCATGGCTTCGAGCAGCTTGTAGCAGTAAAGCTGGATGAGTCCCGGGAAGTAATTTGTCGTCGCGAGGATCGTCGAGACGAGCGCCTGCTTCTCTTCGGAGAAGCGCAGGCCGAGGCACGCGAGCGGCACTTCGAGAAGCTCTCTTGCCTCCGTGGCACTGAACGGGCGCACGGTGTACGACTTCAGATGCGCGAGGACACTGTTCTTGCTCAGCGCCTCCTTGTCGAAGCGCACGACATTCCGCAGGCCGGCGATGACGAACTTGAAGCGCTCCTGTCCGATGGTCTGAATGTTCTTGAGCTCTTCGAAGGGGCGGTAATCGACCGCCTTGCAGCTCTCGATGAAGGCGTCGGCCTCATCGATGAGCAGCAGCAGGTAAGGAATCCGCTCGCTCGTTTCATTGAGGCGCAGGCGGATGGCGCGCGCCAGTTCCGCCCAATCGCGCGTCTCAAAATCTGCCGCGAGGATCTTGCTGTCGGCAAACTCGCGCGATATGCGCAGCGCCGCCTCCTCGACATCGCAGCTCTTGACATCGACTATCAGAGCGCGGCTGCCGTCACCCATGCGGTTGACTGTGTACTCCGCCATGCGCAGGAGCGCTGACTTTCCGAGCTGCCGGCCGCCGTAGACGATGTTCTCGCCCTGCGGATTGACGATCTTGTCGAGCGCTTCCTTGCGCCCCATGAACATCTCGGGCGGCATCGCGTTCGCCGCATTCGGGATATAGGGCTGGTAGAAGGTATACGGCATCGTGATGGAGAGCGTCATGCGGTTGATCTTCGTCTCCGCATAGTGTTCCGCCAGGTAGCCGATCACCACGCGATCGATGACGGCGAAGCAGCATTCGGAGATCTCCAACTTTGTCTTGCGCGCCAGGCGGTTGCGCTGATCTTTCTGCAGCGCATAGTCGAGGAAGACGAGTGTGGGCTTTGCCGTGCCGATCTCCTTGAATCGGTCGATCAATGCATCGGCGTCGAACTTGCCGTAGAGGCAGATGACGCGGAACGGCGTCTGTGTCGCCCTCGATCCGAAAGCAGCGAAGGGATGCGCGTAGTTGCGCCGCCCCCCTGCGGCTTCTTCGAGGAGCACCTCGTAGTTTTCCGTCTTGCCGATGGGCGAAAGTGCCTTTACGGAGGCAACGGAGAAGCCGAGGCCACGCAGAAGATCCTTGATCATGGCGCTCTGATTCGCGCCTTTGCCCGATTTCGGCCATGCGTTGAGAAGCGCTTCGCCGCCGCGCGTCTCCTTGTTGCGTCCGCGCAGATGCACGACAGAGGACAGCGTGCGGCTCGACCCGTACACCTTGTTGTAGCTGCTGTCATAGAAGCGCAGGAAGTCCCGCAGTTCGTCGGTCTGCAGGGATTCGAGCGGCGAATCGTCGGCATCTTCGCTGAAGCGGTGCAGCATGTCCTCGGCGACGGTGTAGTTCTTGATGTCGATCATGCGGCGGATCTTCTTGATCTTCGCCTCGCGGCGCTCGCTTTCCTCCTCGTCATCTGCGGCCGGCAGGGTCGTCTGCAGCTTGTCCAACTCGGTTCGAAGAGCCTTGCCGCGATGCTCTGCATCGTCGTCGATCTTCTTCTTGAACGCTTCGACGATGGCGGCAAAAAAGCCGTAGTCGAGGTTTTCCTGGCAGCGCACGAACCAGGCTTCCACCGTCTCAAGAATCTTTTCCTTTTTATCTTCGATGGCCGATTCGATCTGCCCGTAGCTCTGTGCAAGCTCAAGGCTCTCGATGAATCCCTTCTTCACGCGCTCGGCATGGGCGATGATGCTGTCCGGCTCCATGCGTTCGAGCATGGCACGCACCTCGGGCGCGGGAGGCTCTCCTGTCGCATCGAGATACGAGACGATGAGACGCGCCGAGCCGAGGTCGTCGCTTCCATCGAGGATCTCCTGCAGGCGCACGGCAAAGGCGGGTTTTTCCGCTGCAAAATGCTGCTCAATGCGCCGCATGGGGAAGAAACTTTCGAGGTCGCCGACAGGCTGTGTGACATGCGGCAAGAAGTCTTCGTCGAGAAGCACGTACGGCGTCCGCAGGAAGTCGGCGTAGAAGAAGCGCTGCTCCTTCTCGTCGTAGTCGCCGCGCAGACGGCGCACGATCTCGCCGATCGTACGGGAAATGACCTGCCGCTCCCAAGCAGGGAGCGCCGTCTCTTGGACGGACTCCTGCGCCTTTTCCAGCTGTTCGAGGAGCCTCCCGTGCATCTTGCGATAGGCGGGCAGGCAGCTGTTCATCTCGTCAATGCCAAGCGCGTCCGAGCATTTCACCCACTGCGTCAGCAAAACGGCGATCTTTTCGAGGCGCTTCTGCAGGGAACTGCGAAACGCGCCAACGAGCTTGGACGATCGCCTCTGTATGAGGACGAGGCTGCCCGCCCTGTGCCAGCAGTCGTCAATCAGGCGATCGATCTTGTCCGCGCTGACATTCTGCATTTCAAAATGGGGAGCGCCCTCTTCTGCATCTTCCAGAAACGCCTCTGCAACATAGTCGCGTACAAGGTCAAACATCTCCCTTTCCCCCTCAGCAACGGAATGCAGGGCGTTGGCGAGGTTGCCGTCGGGAGCAAACATCAGCTTCTGCGTCTCGATAAAGCGGCGATTGCTGCCGTTTTCCGTAATATGACCGCGAACGAACGTGTTCTCGTATTCCCTAGCTTTCCTCTGCAGCTCCTTGACGCGCTCTTCCATGCGGCTCTTGTCCTTGAGCCGGTAGTCGGCATACTTGTCCGCGCCGCTCTGCGCTTCCGTCTTGAATTGCATGAGGGTGTAGAGCGCGTCGCTGAGTCCTGCGCCTTCCTTGAGCAAGTCGAAGCTCTTCGCCGTGCCGAGGAGGCTCTGCATCCCGTAGTCATAAGGCGTATGATCGAGATAGAAGTTCCAGAGCATGGCAGAGACGGCCAATCCTTCATGCGGTTCGCCCATGCTCTGCGTGAAATAGACGTCCGTGAGAACATCGGAGGAGTAGCGGACTTTTTGCAGCGGTGCAAAGAGCGCGTAGGCAAGCTCCTGATTCAGCTGCTTCCACGAATCCGGCGCGAAGTGCGCCGCAGCATGAAGGTACGCCGAGGCGCTGGCGAAATCGCCGCATTCTAGCATCGCATGGAGATTCTGCTCGACGGATATGCCTTTCATGATCGCGCTCATGCCAGGGAGCGCAGCAGCTTTGGCAGGAGCAGAAGATGCTTCTTCGGCAGACGGCTCCCCGACGAATGGAATCGCAACAGTCGCGGCGGGCGGCATATCCTGTGCAGCCGATGCCGCATCTTCCGCCATCGGCTGTGTCGACTCGGCAACGATCGTCGCTGCGTCAGCCGTCGGCGTCTCCGTCACGAGTTGCACCCGCGCCGATGCGGCTTCCATCGTCGGCATTTCTCCTGAAGCCGCGCCTTCGCCTAAAACCTCTTCGTCGCCCACTCCTCTCGCATCCGCCGAGGCGCTTTTCGGCTCCTGCAGACTGTCCGCCGTCGTTTCCTCTTTCGGCGCATTCTTTTCTATCGCGGCGTTTCCCGCACCTTCCGCGCGAAGCTTCGCTTCATCGGCGTTCGTCTCTTTCCACACATCTTCTTCCCAGACATACGTTCCTGCGATATTCAGCGCACTCTCGCAATGCTCTTCAAGGAAGGCGCGAATTTCCTCGATATGCTGTGCATCCGCGCCCAGAAGGTACAGGGCGCTCTCGGGAGCTTTCCTGCGTGCCGCCCGCACCTTTTCCAACCACTTGACGGTCGGCGG
>ERZ772967.1863-NODE-1863-length-14005-cov-3.307384_pt1 | contig 14005 bp, 13 predicted proteins | sample MGYA00511677_ERZ772967 | MGnify/ENA primary metagenome ERZ772967 (study PRJEB29015, sample SAMEA2737931) | human oral metagenome | biome: human oral; feature: human-associated habitat; material: dental | place: China | collected 2146 ...
TTCTTTGCTGACTTTCTTTGGCGAGGCAAAGAAAGTCAGCGGGGCGCGCTGCCGCACAGCGCAACGGCATTAAAAGAAGCTTCGCGGGGAAAGGTCAGCGCGCAGGCTGTGGCGATTCCTATATTTAAAGTATCTCAGGGTACCTACCTGCTAGCCCGCGTATTTAGGCCGTTTCAGAGGTGGGCGCCCGAAAACCCACGTAAACAGGGCATTTCCGGGCACCCTATCCGCCAGCCCTTTATTTACAAGGGTTACAGAGGCGCCTGCCCGGAAACGCCCTATTTATAAGGATCTCCCGGCAGCGCTACAATCTTTACATTCCGCCATGACCACGCACCCGACCTTGCCCGATACCAACACCGCCCCCACGCCAACCATGCCGGCAGAATGGCAGCCGGCATTGGCGCACAGTTTTTTCCTGCGCCAACTGCTCGATACCCGCCCCGACGTGGCGGCCTGGCTGGCTGAACATTGGCGGCAGCCGGTGGATATGCAGACGATGCGCGCCTATCTCGACGCCCATTTCACGCCTGCCGAACAGGGCGAAGAGGCGCTGCGCGCCGCCCTGCGCGGGCTGCGCCAGCGCGTCATGGCGGCACTGATCGTGCGCGACCTTGGCGGCCTGGCGCCGCTGGCTGAAGTCATGGAGAGCATGACGCAGCTGGCCGAGTTGACGACGAATACGGCGCTCGCTTTTCTGCATCGTCAGCTCGCCGGCCAGTACGGCGAGCCGCTTGACCGGCAAGGCCAGCCGCAGCGCCTGATCGTCGTCGGCATGGGCAAACTGGGCGGCCGCGAACTCAACGTATCGTCCGACGTCGATTTCATCTTCATTTACCCGGAAGACGGCGAAACGGCCGGCGTACCGGCGGGCGAAGGGCAGGCACGCCGCGCTGGCCGGAAGATCGAGGCCTACGAATTTTTTGTCCGCCTCGGCAAGCGTCTGATTGCGATGCTCGATGAAATCACCGGCGATGGCCGCGTTTTCCGCGTCGATATGCGTCTGCGCCCGAATGGCGATGCCGGCCCTCTGGTCTGCTCATTCGTCTCGCTCGAAAACTATCTGATCACCCAGGGGCGCGAATGGGAGCGTTATGCCTGGATCCGGGCGCGCATCCTGAATACGGGCGAGAACCACCAGCCGCACTGGACGGAGATGCTGGAGAAAATCGTCCGCCCGTTCATTTACCGCAAGTATCTGGATTTCGGCGCGATCAACGCCATGCGCGACCTGCACGCGCAGATTCGCCGCGAGGTGGTGCGCAAGGATCGGGCCGACCACATCAAGCTCGGGCCGGGCGGCATCCGTGAAATCGAATTCATCGCCCAGGTGTTCCAGCTCATCCGCGGCGGACGCGACGGCGCCCTGCAAGTCCGCCCGACGCGCACCGTGCTGGCGCGGCTCATCGAACGCTGCCTGCTGAGTCCGGAAGGCGGCAACGAACTGCTCGCCGCCTATGCGTTTTTGCGCCGCCTCGAACACCGCCTGCAGTACGTCAACGATGAGCAGACCCACCGGCTGCCGACCGGCGATGCGGAGCGCGCGCAGATCGCCCGTTCGATGGGCTTTTCCGGCTGGATGGAATTTGCCGCTGAGCTGGAAAGGCAGCGGGCGCGCGTCGCCCGTCATTTCAGCGGCATCTTTTCCGATTCCGTGGAAGACGCCCATCCGCTGGACGGTCTCTGGCGGGAGCAGATCGACGGGGACGATGCGCTGGAATCGGCCTCGACGCTGGGCTTCCAGCACCCCAAAGAAATGCTCGAACGCCTGCACGCCTTCCGCAAAAGCGCCAAATACCAGCAGTTGCCGACCTCCGGCCGGGAACGGCTGGATGCGCTCGGCCCGCGCCTGATCGAAGTTTCGGCGGCGACCCGCACGCCGGACGCCACCTGGCAGCGCGGACTCGACTTTTTTGAAACGATCAGCCGACGCGGCGCCTATCTCGCCCTCTTGCAGGAGTACCCGCAAGCCCTGCGCAAGCTGGCGGAAATTATCGGCAGTTCGGCCTGGGCGGCGACTTATCTGACGCGCCATCCGATTCTGCTCGACGAGATCCTCGATCCGCATCTCTACGAAACCGCCATCGACTGGCCGGCCTTCCGCCAGCGGATGGCACAGCGGCTGGCCGAGGCTGACGGGGACGCCGAACGCGAGATGGACATTCTGCGCGAAGAACACCACGCCCAGGTTTTCCGCTTGCTGGCGCAGGATATTGCCGGCCTGCACACCGTCGAACAGCTGGCCGACCATCTGACCGAACTGGCCGACATCATCGTTCAGACGGCGCTGGATTTATGCTGGGAAAAATTGCGCAGCCGCCACCCGCAGCAACTGGCCGCGCCGCGCCTGGTCGTCATCGCCTACGGCAAGCTCGGCGGCAAGGAGCTGGGCTACGGTTCCGACCTCGATCTGGTGCTGCTGCACGACGACCCGGAACCGGGCGCCGGCGAACTGTACGCCCGCCTCGGCCAGCGCCTTAGCAACTGGCTTTCGGCGCAGACGCCGGCCGGACAGTTATTCGATGTCGATTACCGCCTGCGCCCGAACGGCGATGCCGGCATGCTCGTCAATCCGATCGAGGCTTTCCGCGACTACCAGCTTGAAAAAGCCTGGACGTTCGAGCACCAGGCCCTGACCCGTGCGCGGTTTTGCGCCGGCGACGCGGCGCTGGGCGCGCGTTTTGAAGCCCTGCGCACCGACGTCCTGCGCCGGCCGCGCGATCTGGCGCAGCTGAAAGATGACGTACTCGCCATGCGCCAGCGCATCCATGACGCGCACGCCTCGCACAGCGAGGCCTTTTTCGATTTCAAGCGCGACACCGGCGGCCTCGTCGATGTTGAATTCACCGTCCAGTATCTCGTGCTCGGCCACGCGCATCGGTACGAGCCACTCTGCGGCAACCTCGGCAACATCGCGCTGCTCCGCATCGCCACCGAACTCGGCCTGATTCCGGAAAACTTAAGCGCCCCGGCGCGCGCCGCTTATCGCGAGTACCGCCGCATCCAGCACCATCTTCGGCTCGACGGCATCACCAGCAATCGGGTTGAGCGCGAGGCGCACATCCATCAAATCGAGGCGATACGGGCATTGTGGTCTGCTGTTTTCGACGCCTGAGCCGGACTGCAAAATCAATGCGTAAAAAAACGGCGCGCCCGAAAGCGCGCCTGTTTAAGCGTTAACCGACCCAACAACTCAGCCGCCGCGGCCGGCCGTCATTTATTTTTTCAGGCTGTCGCGGATTTCGCGCAGCAGCACGATGTCTTCCGGCGTTTCCGGTTCCGGCGCAGGCGCTTCCGGCTTGCGCAGCTTGTTCATCTGTTTGACCATCATGAAGATGATGAAAGCCAGAATGATGAAGTTGACCAGAATCGTAATGAAGTTGCCGTAAGCGAAGACCGGCACGCCAGCCTTTTTGAGCGCATCAAGCGTCATCGCCGTGCCGGCGGGCACATCACCGAGCACGACGAACAGGTTGGAGAAGTCGAATTTCCCGCCCATGAGCATCGAAACGATCGGCATGACCAGATCGTTCACCGCAGAATCGACGATCTTGCCGAACGCGCCGCCGATGATGACGCCCACGGCCAGATCCATGACATTGCCCCGCATGGCAAATTCTTTGAATTCTTGAAACATGTCGTTAGCTTTCTGAAAAATTAGGGTAATTTCATTTTACATGGCAATTTACATCCGATGTTTGACGAAACGTTGCCGACTTTAGGCCAGCATTGATCTTCTTGTCCGCAGTGCAATTGGATAGAATTTCACGAACATTTCACGAACCATTCCAGGCGGGCGCGCCGGGTAGTGCGCCGCGCCGCCGGGATCATCGGCATTGGCTGGAATTGGTCGTAATTGGCCCTGATTGGTCGTGATTCGCCGTGACTGGTTCTGACTGGGCCTGATTGACCGGAATTTTCTGCCATTGCCTGCCCTTGAGACGAAAACATGCCTGCGAGAAGAGCGGTCATCGCGCACAGACTCTACTGGATTGCATTCATGCTGCCCGGATGGGCGGGGCGCAAAGCCCTGGCCGCGCCACACAGCAACATGCACGCCAATGAAGCCTTGCCCGGCGGCCAGCGCCGGCAATCGAATGCGGAGGTGGAGTTAGGAATGAAGGGAGTGAAGGCAGATGCGGATGTGCATGCGCCGCCCATGCCCGGCCGGCGCATCGTCGATCATGGCGCCCAAGCGCCCAAGGAAATCCAATAAACTTAAAGCGCGCCAGCCATAGCGCAGGCCGGCAGGCCGCGCGGACAGTTGACACGGAAGGACAGAAAGGACAGTGCATTGAACGCCCCACACAGCGCAGAAGCGCCCTACACCCAGCGCACGCTCTGGACAGAAACGGATCGGGACGGAGAACACGTCTGCACGCTCGACCAGACGATGCTGCCGCATGCCCTTCGCACCCTGCGCCTGAGCACACTGGACGAAGCGGCGCACGCCATCCGCACCATGCAGGTGCGCGGCGCGCCGCTGATCGGCGTGACCGCCGCCTACGGCCTCGCGCTGGCCATGCGTCAGGATGCTGGCGATGCCGCGCTGGAAGCCGCTGTTGCGCGGCTGGCAGCCACCCGCCCGACCGCCGTCAACCTCGCTTGGGCGCTGGCGCGCATGCGCAAGCGCCTGACGCCGCTGCGCCCCGCACAGCGCGCCGACGCCGCCTGGCGCGAAGCGGCCGCCATCGCCGACGAAGACGCCACTCAGTGTCAACGCATCGGCGCACACGGGCTGACGCTTCTGCGCGCGCTGACGCCCCCTGGGCGACGCCTGAATCTGATGACGCATTGCAATGCCGGCGCCCTGGCGACCGTGGCGCATGGCACCGCGCTGGCGCCCATCTATGCCGCTCAGGCAGCCGGCATCGATCTGCACGTCTGGGTTTCTGAAACCCGTCCGCGCAACCAGGGCCTGCTCACGGCCTGGGAGCTGAAACAGCGCGGCGTGCCGCATACCGTCCTGGCCGACAACGCCGCCGGCCTGCTGCTCGCGCAAGGCCGGGTCGATGCCGTCCTCGTCGGCGCCGACCGCATCGCCGCCAACGGCGATGTCGCCAACAAGGTCGGCACCTACCTGAAAGCCCTGGCGGCGCGGGCGGCCGCGATTCCCTTTTACGTCGCCGCGCCCGCCTCGACCATCGACTTCGGCTGTCCGAACGGCGGCGCCATCCCTATCGAAGAACGTGATGGAGACGAGGTGCGCCTGATCGGGGGGACGGCGGAATGCGACGCGCCCACCGCCACGCATGCCAACAGGCCCGGCGACATGGACGAATGTGCGCACGGCAAGGCGTGCGACGGGCGCGTAATGGCGCGCATCCTGCCGGCGGATGCGGCCGTCGCCAATCCGGCGTTCGACATCACCCCCGCCGCCTACATCACGGCGCTGATCACCGAACGCGGCGTCTGCCCGGCCTCGGCGGCAGGGCTGGGCGACCTTTATCGTGATACTTCTGACACTCCTGACACGTCCGATACGCCCGAGAACCCCGACAGGAAGCAGCCATGAAGACGACCGACCACGCCCGCCACCGCCTGATCGCCGCCGCGCACGGCATGCTCGCCGCCGGCCTGAACAAAGGCACCGCCGGCAACCTCAGCCTGCGCCTTACCCAAAACGATGAAAACAGCGAAAGCGGCTTCCTGATCACGCCCTCCAGCATGGACTACACCACGCTGGAAGCCGAAGACATCGTATTCATGCGCTTTGACGGCACGGCCTGCGGCCGCCGTCAGCCGTCCTCCGAATGGCGCTTTCACCGCGACCTCTACCTGGCCTACCCGCAGGCCGGCGCCGTGCTGCACGCGCATTCCCCCTTTGCCGTCAGCCTCGCCTGCCTGCGTTGGGACATCCCCCCTTTCCACTACATGATCGCCCGCTTCGGCGGCGACAACATCCGCTGCGCCCGCTACGCCACCTTCGGCACCCAAGCGCTGTCCGACGCGGCGCTGGAAGCGCTGAACGGCCGCACGGCCTGCCTGCTCGCCAATCACGGCTTTCTGCTCTACGCCGAGACGCCGGAACGCGCGCTGGCGCTGGGCATTGAATTTGAGGCGCTGTGCGAACAGTACTGGCGCGCCTGCCAGCTCGGCGCTCCCGTTCTGCTCGACGCCGACGAAATGGCGGTGATCCTGAAAAAATTCGCGCACTACGGGCAGCCGCAAAACGCGAAATAAATACGCAGCAAAGATGCTTGATTCTCTGCTTAATCTCCTGCTCGACTTCCTGCTCAACCTGCTGGATATCGTACTGTTCCTCCGGCGCCCGCTTCGCCTGCTCCTCTGCCTCCTCGTCTCCGGACTCCTGGCGATCTCACTCGCCTACAACTTCGCAGCCTTCACGTTCGGACACGGCGTCGCGCTAATCATCGCCGGATGCGCGCTCGGCCTCTACCTGGAATCCCGCGCCAGAGGCTAAAAAACGGGGCGACCGCTCACCCGCGCAAAATGGGTAGCGCTGGCCGGGACGCTGGCGGTACTACTCACCGTCGGCCGGGATGCTGGCGGTACTACTTACCGTCGGCCGCTAGCCCGCGTGGAATGGGCGTTTCCGGCCACCCTGCCCGGAAGCCCTTATGGAATAATCCTTCCAGCGATGGGCATCCGGAAACCCTTATAGGACGTGGGCTTCAGGGGTGATCGGCCGGAAATCCTTATAGGACGCGGGCTTCAGAGGTGCCTATCCATGCCCCCATCCCTGCAGCAGCGGGCGGGCGCAGGGCGCGTCATTCCTGCGCAATACCCCGGTGAAATGGAAATGGCTAAAATACTGAAAAAATTTGCGCATTACGCGCCACCATCCATCCGGGTTCACAACACATAGCATGCGTCATCATCTGGGGATTTTTCTGGTTCTGTTGTATTACGCCCATTGCGTCATGGCCATGTTTTATGCGGCAACGATCATCGACCCCAAAGGGCAGGCCGTCTGGCTTTCTGCGCCGCTTTGGTTAACGCCGCCCTCCTTGCTGCAATTCATGCCCTTGATCGGTGGGGAGCAATCCCATGAGCGATGGGTCTTACAAACATTGATTTATTTTCCGGCAGGCTTTGCCTTTACTTCCATCAGCCTGTACGGGGTCGGCGCCGTACTCCAGCGCATCTGGCAACTTGGCCTTTATTTTGCCATTGCGGTCGGCGCATCGCTGGGGTTTTTCCTGGGATGGCTGTGGTTTGCCATCACGCATGAACAAAATCTCCTGTGGTTTTCCGCACCATTGATCAGCGGTCTGATCAGCGCCCTGATATTCAGGCATGATGCCCAACGCCCCCGGGCGGATTGAACGGTGCGGTCGATGCGCGGGATTCCGAGTCGCCTCTTTTTGATGAGCACGATGCCGGCAGGGTGCTGCTCACCAATAAAACAGAGTGGCCGCCAGCCCGCGTTGAATGGGCGTTTCCGGCCACCCTGCCCGGAAGCCCTTATGGAATAAGCCTTTCAGCGATGGGCATCCGCAAACCCTTATAGGACGTGGGCTTCAGGGGTGGGCATCCGGAAACCCTTATAGGGCGCGGGCTCCAGAGGCGCCTATCCATGCCCCCATCCCCTGCAGCAGCCAGCGGGCGCAGCACGCTTTATTCCTGCTCGACGAATACGGCTTCGCGCTTTTTGCCGATCGCCGGGAGGGCGATCATCACCATCAAGGCGATGGCAAGCGCGATCATCGTCGCCGCGATCGGGCGGGTGAGGAAAACGCTCCAGTCGCCGCGCGCCATGAGCAGGGCGCGGCGCAGGTTTTCTTCCATCATCGGGCCGAGGACAAAGCCGAGAATCAGCGGCGCCGGTTCAAAGCCGAGCTTGTGAAAGGCAAAGCCGATGACGGCGAAAACCGCCGCGCAGTAGACGTCAAAGGTATTGTTCGACAGCGAGTAAACGCCGATGGCACAAAAGGCCATGATGGCGGGGAACAGGAAGCGATAAGGCACGGTCAGCAAACGGACCCAGATGCCGATCAGCGGCAGGTTGAGGATGACGAGCATCAGGTTGCCGATCCACATTGATGTCACCAGCCCCCAGAACAGGCTGGGGTTGGCTGTCATGACCTGAGGGCCGGGCTGAATGCCCATGATCGTCATGGCGCCCACCATCAATGCCATGACTGCGCTGGTCGGGATGCCGAGCGTGAGCATGGGAATGAACGAAGTCTGGGCGCCGGAATTGTTTGCCGCCTCGGGCGCAGCGACGCCTTCGATGGCGCCTTTGCCGAAGGCCTGCGGCGTTTTCGAGAGCTTTTTCTCGATCGTGTAGGAGGAGAACGAGGCCAGCATCGGGCCGGCGCCAGGCAGCACGCCGAGCAGGCATCCAAGCAGCGTTCCGCGTACCGTCGCCGGCGCGGCGGCCTTGAAATCTTCTTTGTCAGGCATGAGATTGGTCACCTTCCGCACGAAGGTTTCGCGTTGCCCGGGCGGCCTGCCCAGGTTGGCGATGATTTCACCGAAGCTGAAAATCCCCATGGCGATGACGGTGAAGTTGATGCCGTCCATCAGTTCGGGGATGCCGAAGCTAAAACGCGGCACCGCCGTGATCACATCGGTATTGATCTGGCCGAGCAGCAGGCCAAGCACGACCATCGCCATCGCCTTGGGCAGCGAACCGGAGGCCAGGACGACGGCGCCGACCAGCCCCAGGAACATCAGGGCGCAGTATTCCGGCGCGCCGAATTCAAAGGCCAGGCCGGTCAGCGGCGGGGCGAAGGCGGCAACGACGAGCGTTCCTACCGTGCCGGCAAAAAAGGACGCCAGCGCGGCCGTCGCCAGCGCCTTGCCGGCGTGCCCGCGGCGCGCCATCTGGTAGCCGTCGAGCGCCGTCACCACAGACGAGGCTTCGCCCGGCACATTGATCAGGATCGCCGTTGTCGAGCCGCCATACTGCGCGCCGTAATAAATTCCGGCCAGCATGATCAGCGCGGAAGTCGGCGGCAGGGTGTACATCGAGGGAAGCAGCATGGCGATCGTGGCGATCGGCCCCAACCCCGGCAGCACGCCGATCAGCGTGCCGAGCAAGGCGCCGAGAAAAGCGTATCCCAGGTTGGCCTGTGACAGCGAGGTCTGGAAACCCAGCACCAGATTCTGCAAAAGATCCATGAGCGCTCTTTCCGGGGAAACCCTATATTGACTGGATTGATTGGCGTCGGCGCCGCGCCGGGGCGCCAGAACCTTCAGGCTGCATGACGAGCAATGACAATGAAGGCCTCAAGCAGCCGTATGCGCCGAGCAAAGCGGGCGGAACGGACAGAACGGGCGGCGAAACCATCGGCAGCATCGGCAGCATCGGCTTCATCGGCTACAGCGCCGGCCACAGGGGCATCGTCAATTGCAGGCCGTAAATGAAAATCGCGTAAGAGGCCAGCGTCAGAACCGCCGCATTGAGCAGCGCATCCCGCCAGGAAAATTCACGGCTGCCTGCCGAAGTCAGGACAATCATGACCGGCAGACTGATGAAGAAGCCGAGCCGTGGCAAGGCAACGCCGAAAAACACAATCGCGCCAACCACGCAAAGCAGCGGCCGCCACGGAATTCTGCCGACCGGGTCGCCGTCCGTGCGATCCGTGCGTTGGCTGGTGAACGCCGAAAGCAGCACGACGATACCGAGCAGCGCAAGAATGATCCCCAGACCGAAGGGAAAGTATCCCGGCCCCGGACGCACGGCGGTGCCAAAGCTGTAGTCGGTCGCGCCAACGGCAAACGCCAGGCCGATCAGGATGAGCAGCAGTCCGGCGACAAAATCTTTCTGGCTCCTGATCTTCATGAATTCCTGAATTCCTCCGCATCGGCCGGGCAAAACGCGCCGCCATTCCGGCGGTTTTATCTTTTGCCTCGGCCTGCTTTTTGCTGTCTGCGCTTTTTTATTTCCGTGGGATCGCGCCGGCATTCCGGCGCGCGCTTTCCGATTGCTTATACGACCAGCGTCTGCGCCTCGCCTTCGCCCCGCGCCTCGATATGGCCGATTTCCACCGCCTCTTCTCCCGCCGCACGCAGCAGTCGCAGCGCCTGCGAAACGTTTTCGCGGGCAACGATAACCGCCATGCCGATGCCGCAGTTGAACACGCGGTGCATTTCATCCTCGGCCACGCCGCCTTCGCTTTGCAGCCACTGGAAAATCTTCGGGCGCTGCCAGGACGATTGTTCGATGACCGCCTTGACCGTTTTTGGCAGCACGCGCGGGATATTTTCGCGCAGACCGCCGCCGGTAATATGCGCCATGCCCTTGACCGGCAGAGCAGCCAGTACGGATAGCATTGGTTTGACGTAAATGCGCGTCGGCGCCATGACCGCCTCCGCCAGCGTCTTGCCGCCCTCAAAGGGGGCATCAAGCGCCGGTTTGGCGCGCTCGATGATCTTGCGCACCAGCGAATAGCCATTGGAATGCGCGCCGGACGAGGGCAGACCGAGCACGACGTCGCCGGCCGCGATGTCCTGCCCCGTGATAATCTTCGATTTTTCGACCGCGCCGACGGCAAAGCCGGCCAGATCGTATTCACCGGGCGGATACATGCCGGGCATTTCCGCCGTCTCGCCGCCGATCAGCGCGCAGCCGGCCTGCTCGCAGCCTTGGGCGATACCGGCAACAACCGTCGCCGCGGTATCCACATCCAGCTTGCCGCAGGCAAAGTAATCAAGGAAAAACAACGGTTCCGCGCCCTGCACCAGCACATCGTTGACGCTCATGGCGACGAGGTCGATGCCCACCGTATCGTGGCGATTGAGTGCAAAGGCCAGGCGCAGTTTGGTCCCCACGCCGTCGGTGCCGGAAACAAGCACCGGCTCGCGGTAGCGTTTGGGCACCTCGAACAGCGCGCCAAACCCCCCCAGACCGCCGAGCACGCCCTCTCGCAGCGTTCTTTTGGCAAGCGGTTTAATGCGTTCGACCAGCGCATCACCGGCATCGATATCGACACCGGAATCGCGGTAAAACAACGGAGACGGGGAAGAAGGCGGTGCGGGCTGGGTCATCTCGTTCATCATCCTTGAAGATTGAATGGGCAGGGGAAAACGGCAGGAAGCCGGGGAAGGCGGGAAAAGCAGGAAAAGCGGCGGAAGCCGGAATGGTAATGCTAGAATACGCAGCCTCCTCGACGCGCTGCGATTTTATCCAAATTCACTGCCCTGCGGGCGGCCCGCTCCGTCGTCATGCCTTAGCGTCACGCCATCGCCATTTTCCATTGCGTCCTGCATTGCAGGCGCGCTGAGCTTTCCATGACCTGCTCTCCATAACCTTTATTCCATGCATCAACTGATTCTCGACCTGCTGCCGGAAACACCCCCGTCGCTCGACAATTTTGTCGTTGGCAGCAATGGGGAGGCGCTGGCCGGGCTGGCCGGCTGGCTGGCCGCCGATAGTCGTGAAACCTTGCTGCTGCTGTGGGGCGAGCCGGCGTCCGGCAAAACGCATCTGCTGCGCGCCAGCGGCGCACGCTATATCGACGCGCAGAACGATTGTGCACTCGCCAGTCTGGAGGCGGCGGAGGGCGCGGACGATACGATGGCGACGACGATGACTCCGGGAAGCATCCCTGGCATCCCCACTCGCGCCTCGCCCGTCCGTTACGCCATCGACAATATCGAAGCCCTCAATGAACGCGGCCAGATCGCCCTGTTCAACCTGTTCAACCGCCTGCGCGCGACAAATGGCGCCGGGCGTCTGCTCGCCGCCGCCGCCGCGCCGCCGCAACAGCTCGCCGTGCGCGAAGACCTGCGCACCCGCCTTGGCTCCGGGCTTGTTTACCGGATCCAGCCGCTGTCCGAAGCCGAACAGGACGCCGCCCTGACAGCCCAGGCCGCCCGCCGCGGACTCCGCCTGCCGACGGGCGCCCTCGCCTATCTGCGCAGCCGCGCGCCGCGTGACATGCGCAGCTTGTCCGCCTTGCTCGACGCGCTCGACCGTTACTCGCTGGAACGGCGGCGGCCGATTACCCTTCCCCTGCTGCGCGAAGTTCTGCACCCTGCCCCGCACACCGCCGCTTTTCAAAATAATTCAGAATAAATAGCCGCCATGCAACTTGCCCTGTTCGACCTTGACCATACCCTGCTGCCCTGCGACAGCGATTACGCCTGGACACAGTATCTGATCGATGCAGGAGTCGTCGATCGGGAGGATTTCACGCGAAAGAATGACGACTTTTATGCGCAATATCGTGCCGGCACGCTGGACGTTCAAGCTTTCCTCGACTTCCAGTTCGCGCCGCTGGCCGACAACCCGCGCGCCCGGCTCGACGCCTGGCACGCCGACTTCATGGCGCGCACGATCGTGCCGGTCATCGGCCAGGCGGCGCGCGCGCTGGTTAACCGCCACCAGGAACAAGGCGACCTGTGCGCGCTGATCACGGCAACCAACAGCTTCGTGACCGGGCCGATCGCCCGTGAATTCGGCATTCCGCACCTGATCGCCACCATCCCGGCGCAGGACGGACACGGCCAGTTTACCGGCCGGGTGCGCGGTACGCCGGCTTTTCGTGCAGGCAAGCTTGAGCGCCTGGACGCCTGGCTGGAAGCGATGGGATCGTGGCGCGGCGCATTCACGCGCATCTGGTTTTACAGCGACTCGTTCAATGACCTGCCGCTGTTGCAGGCGGTCAGCGATCCGGTCGCCGTACACCCCGACGCCCCCCTGCGTGCCCATGCCGAGCAGGCCGGCTGGCCGATTCTGGAACTGTATCCCTGATCTTATGGAAAGAGACTCCACAACGCGATGATTCGCCAACTGATTGCCCGCGTTTTCGGGCGCAAGGCCGCCAAACAAACCGGCGCATATAACAAGCCGAACACTCTGCCCGCCAGCCGCTACGGTATCCGCCGCGAGGCGGTCAGCAACGGCAGCCGGCACACGGTCGAAACCTTGCAGCAGAACGGTTATCAGGCCTATATCGTCGGCGGCGCGGTGCGCGACCTGCTCGCCGGCATTCCGCCCAAAGACTACGACGTAGCCACCAACGCCACGCCGGAACAGGTGCGCCGCTGTTTTCGCCGCGCGCGCATCATCGGCCGCCGTTTCCAGATCGTCCATGTCATGATGGGGCGCGAAACCATCGAGGTCACGACCTTCCGCGGCAGCCACGAGGCGCACGGCAACGGGCCGGCGCAAACCGATGTGCATGGCCGCGTATTGCGCGACAACGTGTTCGGTTCGCAGCAGGAAGATGCCGCGCGCCGCGACTTCACCGTCAATGCACTGTATTACGACCCGATCTCGGAAACGGTCATCGACTACCATCACGGCATTGACGATCTGCACAATAAAACCCTGCGCATGATCGGCGATCCGGCGACCCGCTACCGCGAAGATCCGGTGCGCATGCTGCGCGCCGTGCGCCTGGCCGCCAAGCTCGACCTCACGCTCGACCCGGCGACGCGCGCGCCCATTGGCGAACTGGCCGGTTTGATCGGCAACGTGCCGCTCTCGCGCCTGTTCGACGAGATGCTCAAACTGCTCACCTCCGGCCATGCGCTCAAATGCCTGCACAGCCTGCGTGAAGCGGGGCTGCATCACGGCCTGCTGCCGCTGCTCGATGTCATTCTCGAACGTCCGGCCGGGCAGCGTTTCATCCAGCTGGCGCTGGAAAACACCGACCGCCGTATCCGCGAGGGCAAACCGATTTCTCCCGGCTTTTTGTTCGCAACACTGCTCTGGCACGAAATGCTGGCGCAGTGGGAGACGCATAAAGCCGACGGCGAACGCCCGCTGCCCGCGCTCTTCCGCGCCATGGACAGCGTTCTTGAAACGCAGGCCAGAACGCTGGCGATCACCCGCCGCGTCGCGGCCGACATCAAAGACATCTGGGTCTTGCAGCCGCGCTTCGAGCAGCGCAGCGGCAAGCGGCCTTTCTCGCTCATCGAACAGCCGCGTTTCCGCGCCGGTTACGACTTTCTTCTGTTGCGCGCGCAGGCCGGGGAAATCGACCACGAACTGGCCGCATGGTGGACGACTTTTCTCGACGCCGACGGCGCAGCGCGCAGCGCCATGCTGCAACCACCCCGCGCGGGCGAAGGCAGAAAGCGCCGG
>ERZ772967.1866-NODE-1866-length-13991-cov-3.958668_pt1 | contig 13991 bp, 10 predicted proteins | sample MGYA00511677_ERZ772967 | MGnify/ENA primary metagenome ERZ772967 (study PRJEB29015, sample SAMEA2737931) | human oral metagenome | biome: human oral; feature: human-associated habitat; material: dental | place: China | collected 2146 ...
TACATCGTTACCCTCGACGGACAAATCAGACAGAAGGTGGTGATACGGTAAAAAGCCGGGAGAGGAAAAGAAAAATACAATAAAGATGCAAAGAGGGTGTGCTCAAACGCAATGTTGCGGGTGCGCCCTCTTTCGGTGTAAGAACGTGTGAAATAATTTTTCACCTCGGCCCTTACCCTACGGTAATCGTAATTTGTAATTATTTAAGATTTCTCCTGTATGTCAGGTAGCCGATCAGCAAGTTGATCAGTCCGAGCATGCATTCTTTTGTATGATTGAGAAAAGCGAAGGCAATCATCCATAATGAAGCGGCGATAAAGATGATCTGAAAAAGAGGAAAGGCCGGACTTTTGAAATTCTCCGTGTTGTCAGGATGTGCTTTCTTCTTGTATCGGACAAGAATGACACCGAGTACGACGAGCAGGGTTGAGATGCTCAACAACACCCCGCAATAGATCATGATTTGTTCGAAGGTACCGCTCAGCAGCAGGGTCGTGCTGATGGCAAACTGCAGCCATAAGGCTCTCCGCGGTACATCATTGTCGCGCGCCTTGAAGAAGCGCCAAAGCGGATATTCACGGGCGATGCTTGCCGTTACTCTCGGACCGATCCAGATCATGGCACTGATGCCTGAGATAAGCAGCGCCGAGAATCCCCATCCAAAACATGTTGCTGCTTGTTCGCCGAGCATCAAACGGATACCGGGAGTGGCAATGTCCAATTGCCCGACCAGTTCGTGCAAAGGGGTGTGTTTCAGAAAGACGAATTGCAGGAGCGTATACAGCGTCGTTACGATACATGTCCCGTAAATCAGCGATCGGGGAATAGCCTTTCTCGGATGCTTAAACTCTTCCGTAATGTATGTCGCCGCATTCCATCCCGAATAGGAATAGCTGACGTAGATCAGGCTGACGGCAAAGGCCGATGAACTGCATTCCCACAGGTAGTCGGTGTTGAAGAGGAGAGCATTATCTTTATTCGCAGGGAGATACAGGCCGACAATGATGATAGCCAGTATTAAGAGTACTTTAAAGACGGTGCTTATATTCTGGAAACGTGCGCTGTAACGCAGGTTGAACGTATGGATTGATGTAATCAGCAGGATGACGGAAATAGCTGTCCATACAGGGGATATCAGTCTTATGGGTAGATAATCGGCGAAAGCGAAAGCCGAGAGTGCGATTGGGGCAGCGAATCCGACGGTCAGCGAAATCCAGCCGGATAAATATCCGACGACGGGGTGATAGATGCGGGAGAGAAATGTAAATTCTCCTCCCGATTTCTTAATGAGTGTGCCGATTTCGGCATAACTGAAGGCACCGCTTAACGCGATAACGCCTCCGCATAACCATAGCGTCAGAATCGTAGCGGTGTTATGTAGCGAAACGAGCTGAAAGCCTAAGCTGGTAAATACTCCGGCACCGATCATGTTGGCTACCACGATCGATGTGCCGGTAAGTATGTTAATCTTGTTTTTCGACACCGGAGCCGGTCTATTTTAAACGTCCTTCTGCTGTCGCAGCATCGAGCAACAACCGATATGCCCGTACCGTACTGTCGGCATTCAGGTAACGGTCTCTTAATTTTTCATACGTCTCCAACACCTTCGTCGAGCGGTGATAGAGCAAGGAATCCACTTCGCGTGAGGGTTCGTAGTCTTTGGGATACGCATAGACGAAATAACCTTCTTTGGATTGATGTGTGGGGATATTGAAAAAATTACGAGGCGTCGGTTGCTGTATGTCACGATGCGTATGGCTAGCCTCAACGAAAAAGTCGACGGCATAATCCGGATAACCGAACAGATACCCATACCCCCGGTACCGTTCGTAGATTCCTGCGTTCTCGATGGTCGAGACGACGGTGGCCGGGTCCGTACCGGGCACAAGACCATATTGTCCGAAGAAACTCTCCTTTGCCTTGAGTAGACTGTCTAAAAGACTGACACGCACAACGCTTAACTGTATCGTGCGGATGCTGTCCTGATGTGCCCGGTAAGGAATAAGGACAAAAGCCAGATCGGGCAGGCGGATTTCGTTGACGGCTTTCTGTACACGCGACAGGCGGTCTAAGTACCGGCCTTTTTGGGTTCTGTCCACAATATTGGGACTGCTCCGTTTGGCAGAATCGGTATTGGCCAAAGGCATCCTGTACAGCTTTAACGAACTCATCGGCTTGATGCGTCCCATAAGGGTGTAGACTGCTTCGCGGTCTAACCCTGTCTGTAAGATGGAATCGATTAATAAAGCGCTTTCATCGGGGGGAGTTTGTTCCGCTACCGTTCTTGGAAGGGTATGCTGGCTGCTTCTGCAACCGAGCAGTAAAAAAACGAGCAAGAACATACCCCAGCAATATTTCATTACCATACTTGTTTCTTATTTTCTGTGTTTCGATTTTGTCGTTAAAAATTGCATCCTATGCTGAATGATAGCATATTTCTGTTGCCGAAACTCTTGTTTTGCGCTTTGGCGTAAGAGGCATCCGCACGTACATATACGTTCACGTCGGCGGAGCGGTTTATTTTCTGCGAATAAACGCCCGAAAGATGCACGGCAAAAAATCCCGATGTATCATACTCGTTATCTCTCTTCTCTAACTGCGAATGAATCGGGTATTCTTTATAAGCCCCACCGTACAGATAGCTTCCGTCAATGTTTTTTCCGTAGATCAGCCGGGTGCCCACCAGCAGCTTTTTCGACAACTTGTCCGACAAGGTAAAATTGCGCTTCCCGAAACCTTCGAATATGATATTTCGTGCGTGTTTTCTGCTTTTGGGCAAAAGATAATTGTCATCCAGATCAGTATAGTTTACTTTACCGCCAAGCAGATAGGTGTACTCGTCGCCCTGATTCTTTGTCCACGAATATCCGACACTCAGGAATTTGCTCGCATAGGTCGAACGGATGCTCTTATACAGTGTGACGTATCCTTTGAATGTCTCGGTATCGTCGAACTTCGTAACATATTCGATGCCCTTCACCATGCGTTGCATATATTCGAGATCAAGGTAATGCGTATGATCCTGCCCTTTCGTTTTGAATGATGCTTTTTGATGCCACACACGATCGATGACCGTACCCTCTTTCCGCGGGTTCGTAAACGAAACTTCGGCGTCTTCTACACTCGTGAGATAGTTACCCGTCAACATCAGATCGATGCTTCCCGAGTAGTGATACTGCAAGCCTGCTCCAAGGCTTTTACGGATGTAATTCGTCGTTCTTCCGCTACCGATACCGATGATGGCATTGCCCAAACCGCGCAGTTCGTAGAACGGCTGATCGATATAGACGTTTACATTAGACATATTCGATTCTTCCTTGAATACCCCATATTCGAGATTCAAGCCGATGTGATTGCCACTATTGAGGGAATAAACCACTCCGGGACGGACGGAAAGTTTCATCGCATAATTCTCCGTGCGGATATCGCGTTGCTTGGCTGCCAGATAAGCGTAATATTCCCCTCCGACACCGAATAACCATTTCTCTCCGATAGCCGGAAAATTGATCTTATATTCCAGTTCGTAATACTGGTTGTTCCAGTCGCTCGAGAGCGTATCGGCCACGAAGTAAGGCATGCCGCGGTAAGGATTAATCAGCGAAGCGTTAAACCGCGCGTCCTTGACCACATTTCGTGCATAATCGAATCGTCCCCAGAAATAGAAGTCACGAATGTTTACCCCGCCTTCGGTATTTAGCGTAAGGCTCTTATTCTTGTCTCCTTCCATCACCCGATGATAATTGCCGTTCTCCAGCGTATATCCTCCGGAGAGTGTCGCGTAGCTTTTCGATGGATCGAGCTTCAGACCGGCTGCGTTCGACGATTGATTCCAAACCCAAGTCATTTTCATCTTTTCGGTTGCTGCCGGCGAGAGGCCGGCTTCCTGTGCTGACATAACGGCGACCGACGAAAGGAAAAGCCAGAAGAGAAATTGCTTCTTATATGTTGTTCGTTGCATAGCGTTTTTTTACTTAAAAATGATACTTATTTTAGGGTGTGATTCCAGCTCGGCATTTTGGCGTTGTAGCGTCTGAACATGGGAACGACCCCTCTTTCAAAATCTTCCGTGCTATTGTTGGTATCTTGCAAAAAAGGAGTCCCATCCGGGTTCTCTCCGATCTTTTTACGGGTTACTCCAAGTGAATTATAGGTCGCACCGACGGTCGTGATTCCGGCATCCAGTACGCCCGGCATGCGCTTGGCATTAACCTTCGTCTCGTCGTCTACGGCTTCTACACCGTCCAACACGTACTCAATCGGAATCTTTGCATAGAGCTTCTTGGATGAACTACTCTGATCCTTTGCTTGTAATGCCGGATTGTTTACCGGATCATACGTTTCTCCTTCGGGTACTTTGAAAATAACGTAGGCGCCACCGAAAATAGAAGTTAAATATTGGGGTGACCTTCCTTTGTCGGCCTTCCCATCAAAGTAGACATGTTCCATATCGAAAGCCGGTTGATCCGGGAACTTCGGATTATTCATATTGAACTCGAACTCGGAGCTGGAACAGTCGACCGGTGAATTCGGATTGTAAATATCGAGTTTATGATTGGCTGCGAACTGTGAGATCACGCAGCTTTCACCGGGTTTCAGAGGGTAAGTCGTTCCATTTCCGGGGAATTTCCATATCCGATCGGTGTAGACATATTTGTCGCCGTCCTCCTGAGGCCACACGGGAAGGATGGGAGTGGCTTTCGTCGGATACAGATTCGCAAAATAAATGTCATCTAAGTAAAGCGTTTCTTCCGAATTGTTATAAATTTCGTAAAACTGATTTCGGAAATAGAATTTGGCCGTTCCCGCGTAAAAGATTTCTTTAAACACGAGAGGGCTTATTTTCTGACCGGAAATAGGCAAATCAATCGTCGAACGATGATTCAATACGGGATGGTTCACTAAACTGCCGTTTAAATAATACCATACGCCTTCCTTGTTTTTTAATTTTCCCGAGACGACGATGCTGTACATTCCGGGAATCAGATCGCCAATCTCTACGGTCGAGGAAGTGAGTTCTTTTTCCACGCGGATCCCTTCGGTATAGTTGTTCAAAATAAGTTTCAGTCCGCTTGTGCCGTCAAAACCGGGCACTGTGATTTCGGGACGAATGGTGACGGATATCGGCGTTATTTCTTTTGTTCCGAGTGCATCGGAAAACGAGTCGCATGATGCCAGAAAAGACACCAGCCCGATGAGTGCAAGATATATTTTTTTGTGCATAGTCCAACGTATATTAATGGATTAATAAATTTACTTCTAATCCGAAGAAGAAGTCTTTTACAGGGAGAAATCCTTCGCCCCCTTGATGATACGAGCCGGGGTTGCGCTTGGATTCCACAACCGGATAATATCTGAACATGTTGTTCGCAAAGAAGGAAACACGCATAAAATTACGTATTTCTTTTGTTATATTGATATTGAAATTGAATAACGGCGGGATGGATTCAACAATGTACAAGGCATCGTTGCGTCGACGAAGGATGGATTTAAACTCTGGTTCATCCTTCTTCGAAGGGTCGAAGTCGTATTGTTTTCCGTCGTTCTTGGAGATATAAGCTACAGGGACGGTATCATTGCCGAAAGTATAACGGTCTCGCTGGCTCCAAACGGTTTCCATCGTGAGGGTAACCACAAATCCTATTTCGGGGATGTTATGTGTTGCCCGTAGAGCTGTCGAGAACCGGTCGGTTTTATGTTTGGACATCGCAGGGCCGTACAGTCCGACGTGGGTGCGCGAAGCGCCTCCTTCACCGCTATTGTCATAATAGGTATAGGTGTCCTGATAATTCTCGTTCTCCATGTAGGCGCCCGAAAAAGAAAAGGCGGTGCGAATGGCGTCAATCCGGTTGATGCGTAAATCGAACTCAACGCCTTGGCTGTTCATGACCAAATGGTTGGAAGGAACATAATATTTCGCCAACACGGGATGAGCGGCCGATAATTTGTAAACCGGTTGATTCTTGCCTCCCGCGCGTTTATATTGTTTAAAAGTAACCGGATTGAACCTGGGCGACATGGAATAGCCATTCTTCAAGTGTTCTTTAAATGCGGTGACATACAGTTGGAAGTCATCGAACAGGAAATCTGCTCCGAGCTCCGCTTTCGTGTTGGTCGCCGCTTTCAGGTCATGATTTCGGGTGTCGAAGACCCGTGTCGTTGTCATAAAGATACGCTGATCTTCGGGAATCTTATCGTTCGGCATCTCGTTGATGTTGATGTATTCGAAGTATGCTTTCTCCGGATACAAATAAACCAGAGTAGGCATCTTCGCTGTCACGCCGTATCCCGCTTTTAGGAAAACCTTTTGAGGAATCACTTCGAATGAGGCGTTAATACGGGGGGATAAGACGTTCTCTACGTCTTTCATCATATCGTATCGTAATCCCGCCTGAACACGTAATTGGTTGTTAGGGGTAAGGTGTGCGGTCAAGTTCTCTTCCACAAAGAACGAACCGTGCCGGATAAAGGGTATGTCTTTGTAAGCACGCGGTCTGAACGTGGCGTTGAGCGCTTGTAAATTACGGTAAGGCGGAGCCATCCGGTCAAAGACTTTCCCTTTCCCTACATTACCCTCCAAGCGGTATTCTCCTCCGAGCAGTATCCGATGATCCGTTTTACCCCATCGTTTAAACAACGTGGCCGATAATTTGGCAAAGGCGTTGATCTCTTTTCCGTAAATATCATATTTCCCTTTATAGGTGGAAGGCAGGAATACGGCCCGATCCGAAGGATTTACGTGCGTATAGTCGGTAATCTTTTTCCCGTCCACGTCATATAAATCAAAACTGGGCTTGTTGGTGATGACTGCTCCGTCGACCGTTGTCATGGAATAGGGAGCATTCGCCGCTGTATACAATTCTTCGTAATGACTTTTTTTATCCGTATAGCTTCCGGATAATGCGTACCTGATATTCTTCAGCCAGCTTTTATCTTTAAAATAGATGGTCCCGTTCGTGTTTAAAGATAACTTGGCATCTTTACCGCTTGATACGGTTTCCGTGATTTTATCGTCCGGATTACGGTCTCGTTTAGCCTGTCCGTACATGAAATCGACGATAGTATTACTCTTCCATCGATTGTCTAAATATACATTGGAGTAGATGGCCTTGGATGAGAAGCGCCGATAATATCGATACGACTGAACCGGCGTATTTACATTATAAGTATAGTCGGCGCTCAGGTTTAAATCACCGCGGTTCTTCCCGAGATTGGTCCCTTTCTGTGCAAAGAAATGGTAGATATTCGGGTTCGTCCGCGCCTTAACGGTTAATGGGGTCTTACCGGCTTTCGATTTGACCAAGACGGCCCCCGACGTTAAATCGCCATATTCTGCCGAGGGGATACCCCGTATCACTTCGACCGATTCGATATTCTCGAGCGAGATGTTTCTCGTGTCAAGCCCTCCTCCCGGCGAAGCCGTTCCTCCCAACGCACCTAAATTTCCTAACACGGCAGGGTGCATAGCTTGCAGGTTTGCATTGTTCGAGAGCGGTGATCCGTCTTGTATAATGGTGGCACCAAGGGCATTCATCGCCGATTCGCCCCAGCCGTTTGGATTGCCTACGGTGCGGATATTGATCTGAGAAGCATAGTTCAGATTGGGATTAGCGGTGATTCCTCCCGGCAGTAAGGCTAGTACATTATTTAAACTGACCGATTGAAGGTGTTCGATCGCTTTATGAGAGATTGTTGAGGAAGTCGATTGTCCGCTCTGTCCGGGTTCTACGGTTACAACGACCTCTTTTAATCGGAAATTGTCTTCTTTTAAGATAAAGTCAACACTCGTATCGGTATGTATTTTTAAGAGTGTGTCTACGGTGACTTTCCCAATGAAAGATACTTTTAACCTGATTTCACCTTCGAAAATGGGAGTAAGAGTGTAATCTCCGTTTACATCGCTTGTTGTGCCGATGCCGGAAGCTTCAATGATAAGTGAAGCACCGGGAAGAGGCTGTTTTTGATGCCTTGTTGACATTTCATATACGGTTCCCCGCAGAGAAAACTTCTTTTGGCTCAACAGAGGAACCGCGTTAAAAGACAGACCTGCTATTCCGAAGAGGATAAGCAGGATTTTTCGTTTTGTTGTTATCATAGTTCTTAGTGCATATATTGGTCAGATATTCATATTATTTTTTGTACCCAACCATCTTTCTTTTGTCTGTGTTTTTTTTTGAGGCGCAAAGATAAAAAATCACAGGTTACAAATCAATCCCTATTTTTGGGGATATTGAAAAGTGGGTTTTTCGATTAGGGGCCATGAGAAAGATAAGGATGGATCAAAGATTCGTGATAAAAAACAGATCCTGTACCGGTTGTTCATCCGAAAAAAAAACTATACCTTTGCCAGACAAAGTTTGAGGGTGATGAAAAAAGGCACAAGAAAACGATATCGATTGGGATTGGCGCTAAGTGGAGGCGGAGCAAGAGGCTTTGCACATATTGGCGTGTTCAAGCTATTGGAAGAGTGTGGTATTCGTCCGGATGTGATCGTCGGAACGAGTGCCGGAGCACTGATGGGGACTTTATTTGCTGCCGGTCATGCGGCAGATGAAATCAAACGGATGTTTACGGGGCGGGAATTTTCGGAGTTTGCACAACTGCAAATCCCGAAGGCCGGTTTATTTGACAGTAACCGTTTTAGCCGGTTTGTCGAACGTCATCTGCGGGTGAAGACATTCGAGGAACTTCAAACTCCGATGATTGTTGTCGCCACGGATCTCGATCACGGGTGCAGCCATCACTTCTCATCCGGTCCTATTGCTGAACCGATTCGTGCATCATGCAGTATTCCGATCATTTTTAATCCAGTGATAATCGACGGAATCCATTATGTGGATGGTGGACTTTTTCATAATTTTCCCGTGTCGGTGATCCGTGATCTCTGCGATGTGGTGATTGGGGTGAATGTGAACCCATACACGTCACCCAAATACAGCCAAAACATTTACAGCATTGCCGAACGATCGTTTCACTATCTCTTTGAGGCGAACACAGCAAAAGACCGCACCAATTGCGATTTGTTGATTGAGACGGCAGAGTTCGGAAAATATAGAATGTTCGATCTGAAGAATGTCGACCTTATCGTGGATGTCGGGTATCGTACAGCTCTCAAGACATTCCACAAGTTCGTGAAGGCTTCGGACAAGAAAGAGTTACTCATTCATGCCTTTTTGGACAGAAATGCGATTATTACTTAATAAATGTTATGGAAAGAGATGAAAAAGTATTTATCTATCAGGTGTTTCCGAGGATTTTCGGAAACAGGACGCACCCTTGTGTGAAGCATGGAAGTTTGCAGCAAAACGGGTCAGGTAAATTTGACGACTTCACATCGACCGCTTTAAAGGAGATCAAAGATTTCGGTATCACGCATGTGTGGTATACCGGTGTCATTGAGCATGCCACGCAGACCGACTATACCGTGTTCGGCATACCTAAAGACCATGATGCCGTAGTAAAAGGGAAGGCCGGATCACCGTACGCAATCAAAGACTATTACGATGTGACGCCCGATCTTGCCCGAGAGGTCCCTAATCGTATGGCCGAATTTGAGGCACTTGTCGATCGTACGCATGAGGCTGGCTTGAAAGTTATCATTGACTTTGTGCCTAACCACGTCGCCCGGCAGTACCATTCCGATGCCAAAAATCCGCTTATGCAGGATCTGGGACAAAATGATCAGACTCATCTTGCTTTCGATCCGAACAATAACTTTTACTATCTGCCGGGACAGACTCTCCAACTGCATTTCGGTGCACAGCAGGAAGATTTTGAATACAGTGAATTTCCAGCCAAAGTGACCGGTAACGATTGCTTTTCTGCGCATCCCGGCCAAAATGACTGGTATGAAACGGTTAAGCTGAATTATGGCATTGATTTCCAAAACGGAAAACTCGGACATTTCTATCCGGTGCCTGACACATGGAAGAAGATGCTCGATATCCTGAGGTTCTGGCTTGGAAAAGGGGTAGACGGCTTTCGTTGTGATATGGCGGAGATGGTGCCGATCGAATTTTGGGAATGGGTTATTCCACGTGTGCGTAGCTGGAAGAATGTGATTTTTATTGCCGAAGTATATCATCCGTCACTTTATCGCGATTTCTTGAAACGTGGTCAATTCGATTATCTGTATGACAAGGTTGGTCTGTATGATACGCTTCGGGAGGTCATGTGCGGACGAGCTCCGGCCGGCCGGCTGACCGAATGCTGGCAGGCTGTCGACGATATCCGCCCTCACATGTTGGCTTTTCTCGAAAATCACGACGAACAGCGGATCGCCTCCGACTTCTTCGCCGGGGAAGCACAAGCCGGGATACCCGCTTTCCTTACGGCAGCTACGATGGGTACTAACCCGGTGATGATCTATTGCGGACAGGAACTGGGCGAACGGGGTATGGACGAAGAAGGCTTCAGCGGACGTGACGGACGCACAACGATATTCGATTACTGGAGCCTTGAGTGCTTGCGTAAATGGAACAACGACGGACGGTTCGATGAAGGACAGCTAACCGACGAACAGAAAACGTTGCGTCGCCAATATGCCGCCATTCTCCGCATCGCTGCCGCAGAGAAGGCAATTTGTCAAGGGAAATTTTTCGATCTGATGTACGTGAATCGGAACAACCCGTATTTCGATCCGCACCGGCAGTATGCATTCTTGCGCAAGTCGGACCGTGAAGTCTTGCTTATTGTCGCGAATTTCGACCGGACGCCCCGGACGGTACGCGTCAACATCCCCGACGAAGCTTTCCGAAGCCTGCCGATTCCGGATAATCAAGCGGCCGAGCTGACGGACCTGTTTTCAGGAACGAAGACTGTCGGCACATTGACGGCCGCCTGCCCTTACGAGATGGCTTTGCCCGCATGCTCCGGAAAAATCTTGAAATTCCATTACAATACTCAGGGGTGAATATTTTAAGCGAGTGAAGGGTTTTTTTCATAAACAGACCCGTTATTTCGGAATAAGTTCCTACTTTTGTACGATATTACTTTTAAATAAAATTCGATCTGATGAGTGCACATACTCCTTTTGCTGTCTTTTCGGGAACAAACTCCCGTTATCTTGCAGAGAAAATCTGTAATAGTCTGGGTTGTTCGATGGGACAGATGAATATTGAACATTTCTCCGACGGTGAGTTTTCCGTCTCATACGAAGAAAGTATCCGTGGCAAAGACGTGTTTTTAGTACAATCTACATTCCCCAATGCGGACAACCTGATGGAACTCCTGCTGATGATGGATGCCGCCAAACGTGCTTCGGCACATTCGGTCATTGCCGTCATTCCGTATTTCGGATGGGCGCGTCAAGACCGGAAAGATAAGCCGCGGGTCTCCATTGGGGCGAAAATGATTGCGGATCTGTTGAGTGTGTCCGGTTTGGACCGGCTCATCACGATGGATTTGCATGCGGATCAGATTCAAGGTTTCTTCGATGTGCCGGTCGACCATTTGTACGCCTCGTCCGTATTCCTTGACTACATCAAAGCGCAACTTCCGCTCGATAACCTCGTGATGGCTACACCTGATGTGGGCGGGACGAAACGTGCCAGCAGCTATTCGAAATTTCTTGAAATACCGATGGTCATCTGTTATAAGAAACGACTTAAAGCCAATGAGATTGCCGACATGAGGATCATCGGTGATGTAGATGGCAGAGATGTGCTGTTAGTCGACGATATTGTCGATACCGCCGGAACGATTACGAAAGCCGCCGATCTGATGATGCAAAATGGAGCGAAATCCGTGCGGGCAATGGCAAGCCATGCCGTAATGTCTGACCCTGCTACGATGCGTATTGATCAGTCGTCGTTAAAAGAAATGATTTTCACCGATTCGATTCCCTATACGAAGAAAAGCGAAAAGATTACAGTACTGTCGGTGGCCGACATGTTTGCCGAAGCCATCCGGCGTGTGTGCCACGACGAATCGATCAGTTCGCTTTATGCTATCAAGTAACGGGCGGGGAACAGATGATTATGAGTTAAGTATGCTGACAGCTGACAACTGAATACTGACAACTGAAAAACAATGATCAAACAATGCCATGATTTTGGATTTTCCGAACATTAAAGAAGAACGGTTACCGCGTTTTAAAGGCGGTGAAAAGGAATATATCGCACGTATGTTTGTCGATGAGCATAACCGTATCATGTACGGCCGGCTTGAATCCGGCGCATCTATCGGCATGCATATGCACGATACGAGTAGCGAAACTATTTATGTCCTGCAAGGAAGCGGTAAGGTGTTGATCGACGACGGGGAAGAGAACGTGAGCGCAGGGCAGTGTCATTACTGCCCGAAAGGTCATGCGCACAGTCTTGTGAACGACAGTGATGCCGATCTGATCTTTTTTGCCGTTATCCCTCAACATGAAAGCGTAGGCTAAGCCTCCTGCTGTCACTTTTATCAGATAATCATTCCGCTCCCAATGCAGAGATGATGCTCCTTGTCGTATACGACAGCGAACTGCCCGGGCGCAATGCCCTGTATCTTGTCGTCGCTACGGATCGTATATAAGTCGCCGAAGCGACGAATATAGCCATGCGTGAACTCGGGTGTGTGACGAATCTTGAATGTGATTTCTTTCTCATCGTCGAACGTCCCCCAGATATCTTCGGTGATAAAATGGAAACCTTCCATACGAATCGTTTTGCCGTATTGTGTTTCCGGATCGTAGCCGTTCGAGACATAAATAATATTATCGTCCACATCTTTCCGGATCACGAACCACGGTCCTCCGCTCAATCCTAACCCTTTGCGCTGACCGATGGTGTGAAACCAGTAGCCTTGATGTTTACCGATCACCTTACCGGTTTCCAGTTCGATGATTTTCCCTTCACGACGGCCGAGATAACGCTCGATAAAATCGTTGTAATCAATTTTACCGAGAAAGCAGATGCCCTGACTGTCTCTGCGCTGTGCGCTCGGCAGGTTCTGTGCCGAAGCAATGGCACGCACTTCACTCTTCATCAGGTGGCCGATCGGAAACATCAGCTTGGAAATTTGCAGATTCGTGATCTGACCGAGGAAATCCGTCTGATCTTTCACGGGGTCTTTCGCTGTTGACAACCACGTCCGACCGTTGATCTCCGTTGTTGTCGCGTAATGTCCCGTAGCGATTTTGTCGAAATCTTTTCCCCATCGGTCTTCAAAGTATCCGAATTTGATGTAGCGATTGCACATCATATCGGGATTGGGAGTCAGGCCACGTTTTACGGACTCGATCGTATAGCTGACCACTTTGTCCCAATATTCGTCGTGAAGCGAAACCACCTCCATCCGGCAGCCGTATTTCTTTGCTATATATGTGGTCATTTCGATATCTTCTTCCGCCGGACAGTCGATGTATCCGTCCTTATCCTCCATCCCGATACGGATGTAGAAAATCGTCGGGTCGTAGCCCGCCTCTTTCAGCAGATGTACGACGACCGAACTGTCTACCCCTCCGGAAACCAATGCGACTATTTCCATACTCTTACCGATAACTTTTTGGCAAAAGTACAAAAAAGACATCTTTCGGACAACGAAACCGCTTCGTTCCTGCTTATTGGCATAGAGAATCCCCTCTTTGGGGGATTGCGGCGTTCCTTCGTTCGACGTACCTTTGAAGCCGGATGAACAAGCGCAATCAACGACCATACCCACTATGCCCGTGGGGAGATGATGTACCTCACCGAAGCTCTTATTGCTTTGACTGCCCGCCACGGATTCGAACTGAAGGAGTTTAAGCGGCTCTTGCCGCATTATTCACGCTAAAACGAAGATTTCGTCTCCATCCTGATGTTTTTCTCCCTCCCTAACAAAGGGGATATAGTCCTCAAAAATCCCCTTTTTTAGGGATTGTGAACACTGTTCATTTGGCGTAATTTTGCAATTGTAATTTTACTGTTTAAGTAGATAAATGGCACAAGTACAGAAAGAGGATATACGCCGTATCATTCTGCAAGCGGCACGGGGAGAGTTTCTGCAAAAGGGATTCAAAGATACTTCTA
>ERZ772967.1867-NODE-1867-length-13991-cov-2.292265_pt1 | contig 13991 bp, 21 predicted proteins | sample MGYA00511677_ERZ772967 | MGnify/ENA primary metagenome ERZ772967 (study PRJEB29015, sample SAMEA2737931) | human oral metagenome | biome: human oral; feature: human-associated habitat; material: dental | place: China | collected 2146 ...
AATTTCACAGTATCCAGTAAAAAAATAGCTCGTATAGATGAAAAAATACAATTTAACCAACCCATAATGGTTTTATATTTCAACACTCCTTTATATTCAGTATATTTTATATTATTTCAAGAATTTATTTAACAACTGTAATTTTAACTCCATTATCATCTGTTAAAACTAAATTTTCATTTTCAAGAAAAAATTTATTGAAATTTGTATTATATTCTCCCCTTAAATTCAAATCTCTAAAAGAAAGTTGATTTAAGTCTTCTTCCCAAATAATAGATATCCTATATTGCATATAACCTGAATCATAAACAATTCTAACATCTACATTTTTATACAGATAAGATTCATTGTTTTTTAAAACAACCACATCAAGTTTTTTTTGGAAAGATATTTTATTTCCTGTAAAATTTAAGATAGCCTCATATGATGCTAATTTTATATTCATATCTTCAATCATTTTGTACCACTCCTTTTTTATAATATGCAGATATTAGTATTAATACACCTATTTTGTATAAAAGTCAAGAAAAAAAGAGGGTAGGAAAAAATCCTACCCATTTCTTCTATTAAAATTCAGTAGATGATCATAAATCTTTTGATAATCTGCTTCCACCTTATCTCCTAACTTGGCTATCATTGCTTTTATTTCATCTTTTTGTTTTTCAGAGCTATTCTTTATTTCTTCAAGTTGCTTATCTAATTTTTCTTGATCTATATAATATGTTTCTTTTTTTAATCTTTTGTTAATTTGTCTCATTAGATAATTATGATAGCCTAAGATAACTCCACCAACTGTAATTAAAGATGTTCCAAGCATTCCTAATAATGTTAAAGTGATTTCTAATTCCATTAATCCTCCTTGTATGCAAACCTCCCAAATATTCTAACAGCTCTATACATTAACTGTCTTTTGAAAAAGCCAACCCCTTGTTCTTTCATAACTGCTAAAAATACTCTATCTGCTTCCTTTCTACTTACTCCCAAATTATGACCATTTCTATATAGCCAGTCATGAATAACGGCTGCTTTTGTATGGTCCCCATAAGTATTAATAACATTTCTGAAAATTCTAGGTACACTAGCTAAATCACACTTAAAACCTGCAGGAATATGAATTAATTTTTCTCCTATCATATATCTATAATCTTTTTCTAAAATAAAATCTTTTCCATCATAATATTTTAAATCAAATTCATCTAGTTCTGACATTATATCCTCCTTTTATCTTTTAAATTGAATATTATCAGCTGTTCCTAATTGGAAATGTACCAAATCTTTTTGCTTCCAATTTCCACCCCAAACTATTCCATATTTATCAATAAGACCTTTGCTTTTTGCAACATCATAAATAGCTTTATAATATTTATAATCCCATCTAGCAACTGTCTTTTCTTTTTCTTCTCCAGTTTTTATATCTTTATATTTTTCTTTTTCTAAGACTGCTATATCAACAGCATATCCATATCCATCAACTTTTACTTGGTGTTTTGATTTTAATTTATATCCATCGCACCAACTAACTTTTGGTTGCTTATTGCCATTGCTATCATATAAAACAGTTCTTCCTTTTTGATATTCACGATTTTGTTCTTCAGCAGTTCTAACTCCACAAGTTATTTTAAAATCGTATGGAGATTCTTTTATTAATTCTTCCATAAAAACTACTAATTTTGGATGAACTCCATTTAATTTTTCTAAACTATTTTCAGATAAAACAAACATATATACCTCCTTAAAAAAAATGACCTCGTAATAAGCCATATAACACATTTAAAAAGAGGTAGCTATACTAAACTACCTCTAATTTTTTAATTCCATTCTATTTTTTCTAAATCTTCAACTGTCTTAGCTTTTTCAATTTCAATAAATATTGCTGTATATTTATTTTGAGCAGTTATAACTTTTAAAATCCATTTAAGATATACTTGATTTATATCTCCTAAACTTATGTCTATTACAGAGTTATCTTGAAGTCTCCATTTTGTATTTAAAGATTTTAAGAACTCTTTTAATTTTCCTGATTTTATCACATTTTTTAACTTTTCTTCTAAATCTGGAGTAACAGTAATTTCTAAATCACGTAAAGCTTCTTTTAAAATTTCTATATCTGTTGTTTCTGAAGCTATGTCCAATGCTATTTTTACTCTTATAAAATTTATTTCATCGTACTCTCTCATTTGAAAAACTTTTCCTTTATATTCAAAACTTCCAAATAATTTTTCCAGTAAAATAGCTTGAAACTTATGTTTAAAAGTTTTCTTTACTCCATTCATATCAATATCCCATTCGTGAGAAACTGGATTCCAAGTATGATATGATGTGGGTTGAGGTACAGTTATAAGTTTCTTATTTTCTATGTATTCACCTTGATTTAATTGGACTTCTATTTCTTCTTCAATTAACTCTTGTCTTGTCATTTCTCTTATTGAGTTGGTTGAAGGATCATAGGTTGCATTTTTAAATGCTTCATTTCTTTCAACAACTACATAATCCTTTTGATCTAACTCAGGATAATCTAAAAATAAATTGTTATCCATAAAGTTTTTTACTTCATCAGCAGTTAAATTTACAGTGAATACAACTTGTGATTTTTTATCTTTTGTGTAAATATAAAACATATTTTTCTCCTTTCTTTTATAAAAAACATTTAAAATATTCCTAACTTCTTTCTTTGTAAGATAAGTGAGTTTCTTATCTCTACAGGGCTTGCTTTCTGTATATAATGCTTTCTTGTGACAGTACTACTAACATGATTTGCATAACTAGAAGCAAGTCCTAATCCTCCTAAATTATTTATAAGATTTATTGATGTTTTCCTAAGAGTATGAGGATATAAATCAGAAATATCTAAAATAAATCTCATTTTCTTTACTCTTTGCCGTATAGCTCCTTGACTCATCTTTCTATATTCATTTCCATATTTTTTTATAAATAGCCATTCTGAATCTATCCATTTTTCTATTCTTGTATTTATCCACTCTTGTAGTAATTCTTTGCATTTATCAAAAAAGAATACATTTACAATATATCCTTCCTTTTCTCTAACCTCTTCAAAAAAACCTTCATCTAATCTAAGTTGCTCAATTTTTAAATTCTGAATAGCACTTATTCTGCAAGCACTATCTAAAAAAGTTCCCATAAAATCTGGTCCTGGATATCATATTTCTTACTTTGGAATTTCATGACAAGTCTAACAGTTAATATTTGCTCGGTATTTAAAAAGTAACTTTTTCTAATTTTATCCTTTTCCGTAAACTTTAGCTTATCTAATTTATCTGTGAAAGGATGAAATTTTATTTTATTTCTTCTCACACACCAAGAATAAAAACTACTAATTGCAGTAACTTTATTCATCAAAGTTCTTTTACTGTTGCCTTTACTTCTACAATAATTACGATATTTTTCTATTATTGAAGGCATATCTTTTAAAGTATCTTTTCCTAATAAACTCCTGTTCTTATATGTGCTTTCCAACCAAATTAAAAATAATTTAAAATTATTGATATAGGTCTTATAAGTTGTATTCCATGTGTCCCAGTTATTAGCTTTGCAACTTTCTAAATACTCTAGATAAATTTCACCATTTTCTTTTTTGAATTTCCTTAACATTATTTCTTCCATAATGCACCTCCTAAAATTGTTAGGTACATTATATAAAGTAAAAGTGAATAGATTTAAAAATCTATACAGAATCTAATAGTCCATTTGAAATGGAATATAACAAAAATAGTATTAAAAATTTGAAAGGAGTAAATAATTATGAAAACAATAAATTTTTATAAAGGTACAGAATTAAAATATTCAGTATATTCAAATAGTTTAGAAGATGTTAAAAAGAATCCTCTTAGTTACTTTCCTGAATATACTGATGATATGTTTATAACAGATAAGAATTTTCAATATCCAATAGTTAAGAATCATGAGCTAATGGAAATGACAAAAGAAGAAAAAATAGAACAAGGGATAGAAACTCAACTAGAACCAGGGGAATTTATAAAAAATAAAAAACTTGTTAAAGTTCCTCAGCCAAGTAAATACCATTTTTGGAATAAAGAGACTAATAAATGGGATTTAGACCTAGAAGGGTTAAAACATATTACAAGAAGAAAATTTAGACAAGTTTTACTGGATAAAATTTATGCTGATTTTGATTATAATGGAAAAATCTTTCAGATGGGTGAAGCAGATGAAATCAATTTCTTAAGAGTAAAATCAGCAATAGATATAGCAACAACAAGTAATGATCCAAAAGCAATTATAGAAGCTGTTAAGTTTCTAAAAGTTGAAGTTCCAGAAGGGTTTGAAGAAAAAATAAAAGAAATTATAAAAGATAAGACAACATTATCAGAAGTAATTCAAAATTTAAAAATTAACTGGAGATTAAAAGATAATTCAGTAGATTCCTTTACCTTTGGAGAAATTAATCATATTTATCTATTATGGATCCTAAGAGGAACAGCTGCACAAGAGGAATACACAGCAATAGCAACAAAAACAATGAAAGCTAAATCTTTAGAAGAATTGGAATCTATTGAATGGAAATAAAAGGGGTGATGTAAATGTTTAGTTTATCACAAACAAGTAAAAACATGATGGTAGGGGTTCATCCTGATCTAGTGAGATTTATGGAAGAACTAATAGGATTAAGTCCTCATGATTTCAAAATAACTTGTGGAATGAGAACAGCAGAGGAGCAAAATAAGCTATATCAATATGGTAGAACTATTCCAGGAACATGGCGAACAAATTGTGATGGATACAAAGTTCAATCAAATCATCAAGAAAAAATTGATGGGCTTGGTTATGCTATTGATATTGGTGTATTAGTTAAAGAAAAAACTAAAAAAATAGTAGTAGAAAATGGTAAAAAAGTGGAAAAAGAAGTGGAAAAACAGTTTACAAAGCAGGTCCACAAGACTTTCATTATTATAAAGATATCTATGAAACTGCCAAAAAACATGGGTTAATAGATAAATATAATATTGAATGGGGTGGAGAATGGAAAAAAGTAGATGCTGTACATTTCCAAATCAGAGGAGCAGGAAAAATACCTTACAAGGTAGTTTATAAAAAATAGGAGGATTAGAAAATGGTTAATCAAGTAATTGCATATTTGAAAGGATTTAGTCAAGAACAATGGCTATGGATAGTACTAGCAGGGGTAATTTCAGGATATATTGTTTATAATAGAAAGCAATATGTAAACTTATTTGATGCCGCAGTTATTGCTTCAGAAGAAAGTTTTAAACATGGAGACAATAAGAAGAAACTTAATGCAGCATTAAAATTTGTTGAATACAGAACAGACAAATTACCATATCTAGTTAGAATCTTATTAAGAAAATTTTTCAGTAGGAAAAAAATAGAAAAAGCAATAGAAAAAGCTTTAAAAAAATTTTCTGATGTCTTTGATACAGGTAGAAAAATAGACATTGAAGAAGCTGAAAATGATGAAGAATAACATAAAATTAAAGAAAGTAAATAATGTATTTAGTGTAGTTGTTGAAGACTACACTAGATATATAAAAGACTTTCCAATAGTAATTCCAGCAGGTTTCAGAACTGATGGTGCTAGTATTCCACTTATACTTAGACCATTTTTTGAGAGATATGGGAAAAATACAGAGGCTGCGGTGGTACATGACTATTTATATTCTAAGTTCAATGATACAGGTATAAATAGAGAACTAGCTGATAAAATATTTCTATTTATCTTAAAAGAAAATGGAGTATCTTGGAGAGTTAGAAATATGATGTATAAGGCTGTAAGAATGTTTGGAGAAGTTTTTTGGGAGAAGAAACTTAAAAATGAAGGTTATAAGAATCAAGCTATAATAGATAAAACAGAAGAAGCGAAACTGTATTATAGTGAATGGGAGAAAAAATTAGGAAAACTTTAGGAGATTAAAATGGGGAAGATGAATGGGTTATTTGAGCATTGGTTTATAAGAAGTACAATTGCTTTTATATTATATTTATTAGGAGGGTGGAGTAAATCACTAGAAATAATGATGACATTTATAATAGTTGATTATATAAGTGGATATTTAAAAAGTATCTATAAGAAAGAAATATCATCTAAAAAGGCTTTTAGAGGTATTATAAAAAAAGCATCTTGTATTTTAGCTGTTATAATAGGTGCTTCACTTGATAAATTAATAGAAGGAACTCCTATAAATGTTCCAATTAGCTTATTCAATATTCCCTTGTCTTTTAAAGAGTTAATAATATTTTCAGTAATAGGAAATGAGGGAATAAGTATAATTGAAAATTTGGGAGAAATGAATTTTCCATTTCCTTTGTTTATAAAAAAGTTCTTCAAGCAGTTAAAACAGCAAGACGAGACAGATAAAGATAATAAATAAGATAAAAATAAAAGGAGTATTCAAACTCCTTTTTTGTTTAGTTCAAAGATTTATTTTTTATCATTTTGTTTTGACATAAAATTATCATTTCATTTTAAAATTTTTATCAAATTGTTTTGCGCCTTACATCTATACAACCACAACCAATACAGAAATATATTCCATGTAATTTTGCTCTCCATCTATCTTTCATTACTCTATCTCCTTTAATTTAGCATTATTCTCAAGACTTGGCTTCATATTCATAAATCCAATCTTGTTTATATTTTTAGTTCCATTTTGCATATCATAGAACCCAATATAATAATTGCTGACTTGATATTTATTTCTAGCATATGCTTTATAAATTTTTGAAAATTCAAAAGTTAAAAACTTCTCTAATTCATCACTATTCATTGCACATAACTTTTGCCAACCATCAAAAGCATCAATCACTGCATGTATAGATTTATCTTCAAATTCTACTGATCCATAGCTTCCATATCTGACAATAGCATTTTTTAGCATTCTTTTTGCTATAACAATTCTGTCATCTAATTCATTCTCTGTAGTTCCAGAAGCATATTGAAGTATTTCAGCTATCTGTGGAAAATTCTTATATACTCTGTTTTTTACCATTGCAATAAAAGCTTTATTTAACTGCTCAACAGTTAAACTTGAAAGTGCTAAATAATATATATTTAATTTTTCTTTAGTCATTTCTCCAGTAGGAAAATAATCTAAAAATGGTTGAAATACTGTATTAAATTCTTGGTTTGTCATTATACTCCATACCTCACTTTCATTTGTTCCATAAAATCATCATCAACTTTTAAATGGCTTGTGTCTTTACTTTCAGCAATTTTATTTTCATTGTTATTAAAAACTTTAGATTTTTTATGTTTCTCTATCCATTCAGGCTCTAGTCCAGTCCACTCTTTTTCCATCGCAATATTAATAGCTTCATCTAAAACAAACCAATTAGGAAAGTCTTGAACTATTTTTTTAATAGGAAGTATCGTTTTTATTGGCTTTTTAATAGATTTTCTATATTCTACATACTTAAATAAAAGTTCCTTATAGTCTTTATTAGTTTCTAAGTTAGTGATAAAGTCTTGAACTTCATTTTTAGTTTTTTCTTTTGCTTTTAGCTTCAAAGGTCTTGATAATTTTTTAAGAGGTAATGATTTTACTTACGGTATTTATATATACCATATGTTTTTTGTAAATATTTTTGTCCAAATAGGTGAGGGGGGCAGCATTTATGTAGTATATGTCGCTATTTTATCTATGTGCTGCGCTATAATCAGCTGGTTTTTTGTAGAGAAACCGTGTTTAAACTTAAAAAGTAAAAGCTTATATCGACTCATACAACGAAGAAAACCAAGACGTATTCGACGTAAAAATCATCGGTAAAAATAAAGGCGGTTTCGTCGCTCAAAATAGCGACGGAGTAGAGTTTTTCTTGCCTCGCTCTCAAGGAGGTTTTAAAGATGCAAACGCAGTCGTCGGAAAGTCGTTTAAAGTAAAGGTCATAAAGATAGACAAAGACGAGCAAAGCATCATCGTATCGAGAAAAAAACTCCTCGACGAAGATAGAAAAAGAAAAAGAGAAGCGATATCTGCAGTCGCTGAAAATACGGACGTGATAGAAGGCGTGGTCAAGAAAATCACCACCTACGGTATGTTTGTTGATGTCGGCGGCGTAGATGGCCTTGTGCATTACAGCGAGATAAGCTACAAAGGCCCCGTAAATCCAGGCTCTATCTACAAAGAGGGCGATAAAGTTTTAGTAAGGGTTATCAAATACGACAACGAGAAAAAGCACCTATCTCTATCTATAAAAGCCGCGACCCCGGATCCTTGGGAAGAGATAAAAGACGGACTAGAAGTAGGCGATACGATAAAAGTAACCGTCAGCAACATCGAGCCTTACGGCGCATTTGTAGATCTTGGCAACGATATAGAAGGCTTTTTGCACATTTCTGAAATTTCATGGGATAAAAATATCAAAAACCCTAAAGACCATATTAGCGAAGGCGAGGAGCTTGACGTCGAGGTCATCGAGATAGATGCAAACGATCGCCGCCTAAGAGTAAGCCTTAAAAATTTACTTAAAAAACCGTTTGACGAATTTAAAGCTAAATTTAAAGAAGGCGACGTTACAAAAGGGGTGGTTACTAGCGTGACGAACTTTGGCGCATTCGTTAGGATCGGCGCGGTTGAGGGCTTGCTTCACAACGAAGACGCTTCTTGGGACAGAAACGATAAGTGCAAGGATTTGTTTAAAATAGGCGACGAGATCGAGGTTAAAATCATCAAAATCGATGCTAACGAGCAAAAAATTTCACATAGCCAAAAAGATCTAAAACAAAGTCCGGTGCAAGCCTATGCGAAAAAATTTAACGTAGGCGATATCGTAACGGGTAAAATTCGCGACATTAAGGATTTTGGCGTATTTGTGGAGCTCGGCGATAACGTAGATGCGCTCATCCGCAAAGAGGACCTCGGCAACGTAAGCGCTGAAAGCCTAAACATAAACAACAATATCGAAGCCGCGATAGCCTTTATCGACGAGAAGAAAAACAGAATCCGCCTAAGCATCAGACGCTTAGCTCGTCAAAAAGAGCGCGAGGTGCTAAACGAGATAAACAGCGACGATAAAGTTACCTTGGGCGATATTATCAAAGAGCAGCTATCATAACTAAATGAAGCGATATCTGCTCTGGGGCGCGATGGCTTTTTTATCGGTTTTTGTCTGTATGTGCGGCGCTTTGCTGTATAAGTACGCGGACGTAAATTTAAAAGAGCAAACGCCTACGGAGCTAAAAATGTCGCAAAATAACGAGGAGCAAAATTTGAGCGCCAGCCCTGCTTTATGGGTCGGCGAAATGGCAAATTTAGCTCCTAAAAAATACGCACTGGCAAGCAACGAGATATTTATAGAATTTAGAGATGAACCAAAAGCCGCTATCAAAACGGCTTATCAGTTAATGATCGATAAAAACGATCTTTACTCGATGTTTTGCCTTACTCAAATTTTAAAAAACATACCCGTCGATTTTAGCGTAGTAAAAGAAAATTCGCAAAATTTAATTTACATCAACACGCAAGATAACGGCGTTTTAGACCGCATTATAAACGAGCTTAAAGCGTATGATATACGCTCAACATTCAAGGAGATCAGGCTATGAAAACGATAATGGTGTGCGACGCGATACATAAAGTCGGCTTTGAAATTTTAAATCGCGAAGAGGATATAAAAGTAATAGACGCGGTGAGCGTGCCTAAAGATAAGCTTTTAGAGATATTGGGCGAGGCCGATGTAGCCATCACGCGAAGCTCGACCGAGGTCGGCGAGGCGTTTTTAAGCGCGGCGAAAAATCTAAAAGCTCTCGTGCGCGCGGGCGTGGGCGTGGATAACGTGGATATGGACGGCTGCTCAAAGCGCGGTATCATCGCGATGAACGTCCCTACGGCAAACACAATCGCCGCAGTGGAGCTAACGATGGCTCATATGTTAGCTGCCGCCAGATCCTTTCCCTATGCTCACAACGACCTAAAAATCGACCGAATTTGGAAGCGCGAGAAATGGTACGGCGTCGAGCTTTTTAACAAAACTCTAGGCGTTATCGGCTTTGGCAATATCGGCTCTCGCGTGGCGATTAGAGCCGCGGCTTTCGGTATGAAGATCGTCGCTTACGATCCTTATATCGATCCTTCGAAAGTAACCGATATGGGCGGCGTTTATACGAGAAATTTCGATGACATCCTTGCGTGCGACTTTATCACGATCCACACGCCAAAGACCAAAGAGACGACCAATATGATCGGCGAGGCGGAGATCGCAAAGATGAAAGACAGCGTGCGCCTCATAAACTGCGCTCGCGGCGGTCTTTACAACGAAGAGGCACTGTATAACGGTCTAAAAAGCGGCAAGATCGCGTTTGCGGGTATCGACGTATTTGCAAAAGAGCCCGCAACCAATCATCCGCTGCTTGAGCTAAACAACGTCAGCGTCACGCCTCATCTTGGCGCAAATACGTTAGAGTCTCAAGCTAACATCGCCGTAGCGGCTGCCGAGCAGGCTATATCCGCAGCACGCGGTATCAGTTATCCAAACGCGCTAAATTTACCGATAAAAACGGAAGATTTGCCGCCCTTTGTCGAGCCTTATATCGAGCTTACGAGCAAGATGGCCTTCCTCGCCGCTCAGATCAACAAAAAGGCGATCAAGGCTATTCGTATCGAGACGCACGGCCCGATCAGCGAGTATGCAAACTCTATGCTCACTTTCGCCATCGTCGGCGCTTTAAAAGAGAGCCTCGGCGACACGATAAACTACATAAACGCTAAATTTTTGTGCGATGAAAAAGGCATAACGACCGAGAGTAGCGTCGGCGGCGACAGTATTTTCAAAAATAAAATCACCGTTCGCATCACGACCGAAAACGACGTCGTGACGATCGGCGGAACGGTGTTCGGCGAAAATCAGCAGCGTATCGTAACCATAAACGGATTTAAAACGGACTTTAAACCTAAGGGCAAGATGATTATCTTTAAAAACAACGACGTTCCCGGCGTTATCGCGCAGATAAGCACTATTTTAGCGGCAGAAAAGATAAACATCGCCGATTTCCGCCTAGGACGCGACGATCACGGCATGGCGCTTGCGGTGGTGCTGGTCGATGAAAAGATCACTAAAGAGACGCTGGCCAAGCTAAACGAGCTTGACGTCTGCGTCTGGGCGAAATACGCTGTCGTCTAAATTTAAGCTCGAATTCGGTCTTAAATTTAAAGAAAGAGTAGAAAAATGAAAATTTTATTTTTTATTCCGATTTTATTTTTGATCGCCGGCTGCGAGAGCGAGGCGCAAAAGCAAAGCACGAAAAATTTCGAGAAAATTTTGACCGAAAAAAAGAAATTTCAAAAGATACAAAAAGACGAGCCTAGCGTGAGCGAGCAGTTAAAAAGGGAGATCTACTCGCAGTCCGAGCAAAGTAAAAGCAAGGAAAAAGGCGAGTTTAAATTTAAACCCTAAATTTAAGCGTTTTTTATTTTGGCGAGCGCGGTCAAATTTTGCCGCCTCGCCGCTTCTTAAACTGAACTAAAAATTTTTTTGATATAATCACCCTTTAAAACCACAAGGAGAAAAAATGGCAACCTATTCTATGGGCGACCTAAAAAAAGGACTAAAGATCGAGCTGGACGGCGTTCCGTATAAGGTCGTCGAGTATCAGCACGTAAAACCGGGCAAGGGAGCGGCTTTCGTGCGCGCGAAAATAAAATCTTTCATCGACGGCAAAGTGCTTGAAAAGACGTTCCACGCGGGCGACAAATGCGACCAGCCGAATTTGGAAGAAAAAGAGATGCAGTATCTCTACGACGACGGCGAGTTCTGTCAGTTTATGGACACCGCGACCTACGAGCAAGTGGCGATCAGCGACGAGGACGTGGGCGATGTCAAAAAATGGATGATAGATGGTATGATGGTTGAGATTTTGTTTCATAACGGCAAGGCTATCGGCGTAGAGGTGCCGCAGGTGGTCGAGCTAAAGATCGTCGAGACTCCGCCGAATTTCAAAGGCGACACGCAAGGCGGTAAAAAGCCTGCTACGCTTGAGAGTGGCGCAGTCGTGCAGATACCTTTTCACGTGCTAGAGGGCGAAGTCATCCGCGTAGATACCGTCCGCGGCGAATACATCGAGCGAGCGAATAAATAATCGCAGTCGTCAAATTTGATGAAAGCAAAATTTGACGAGCTCATAGCCCAAGTAAAGCCGCTATTTAAAGATAACGGCTTTACTAAAAACGGGCTAAATTTCTACAAAAATACTCCCGAATTTATATATGTCGTAAATTTTCAAAAAAGTAGCGGCAATACCGCATTTAAAACCAGATTTTACGTAAATTGCGGCATTTACGGCGCATTTATCGACGCCGCAACCCGTAAAGAAACCGTATCAAAACCCAAAGAATACGAATGCCATTTCAGAGAAAGAATTTCATCTATCATAGACTCCAAGACCGCCTACTATGAAATCAATGAAAATACCGACACGGCAGCGCTTTGCAAAAATTTATCAAGCGATTTAAAAGCAGTGTTTAGATTTTTTGACGAGATAAAAACCGAACGAAATTTGATTGATTTGATGCTGGAGCGAAACGGTCTAGCGGTGATTGACCAGCTTTTTGAATATTTACTCATAAAGCATGAACAAGAAATTTTGATCCACCAAGCGTTAAATTTATTTCAAAAATACGGAAATGAAGCTAGATGGAAAATTTTCGAGGGGCGTATAAACGGATTGCTTAAAAAATACGAAAAAGACGAGATAAAATTTGAAAGAATTTAAAGCCAAAGCCTAAGCCTCGGCTTAGACTCTAAACTGATTTTTTAACGTTATCGACTAGAGCAACGATCTCTTCGTAATTTGGCAGGGCATTTACCTCCGTGCCGATGAGATCTTTTTTAGAAAAGATTATCTTTCCGTCTACTTCGATTATGAAGTTTCCGCCGCTACCGACGATTTTGCTAACATTAGCGCCTGGAATTTGACTTAAAAATTCATCTTCTACACGAGAAGCTACCGGTCTATAGTTTCAAGAATTGCAATATGTAATCTTTACTTCCATTTTCCTTCCTTTCGAATTTAAAGTGCGCCGATTATAGCGTAAATTTAGCAAACGGCGGTATAATTATGAAAAATTTAAGGAGACGATATGAAAAAAGTTGCCGTGATTTTTGCCGACGGGTTTGAGGAGATAGAGGGCGTTAGTATTGTGGACGTGCTTAGACGAGGCGGCGTGGAGGCCCATATGGTCGGGCTTGACAAGCTACCTATCACAGGCGCTCACGGGATGAAATTCGTATGCGATATGACGCTTTACGACCTTGAGATCGAGGAGTATGATATGCTGGTTTTGCCGGGCGGGTATCCCGGCGTCACAAACCTCTCCGGCAATCTAAAAATGAGAGAGACGATCAAAAAGTTTGATAAAAAAGGCAAATTCGTCGCCGCTATTTGCGCCGCGCCGATAGCTCTTGGGGTGGCCGAGGTGATGAAGGGCGAGTTTACTTGCTATCCTAGCTGCGAGGCTAACGTCGAGGGCGGAACTTACGTGAGCGACAAAAACGTCGTGCAAAGCGGAAATATCATCACTTCAAAGGGCCCCGCCACCGCGATGGAGTTTGCTTTGCAGTTGGTTAAAATTTTAAACGGCGAGCAAGTTTATAACGAAGTGAAAGACGGTCTTTTGTTCGTAAAATAGCCTTGTTGCGTTAAATTTGACGAGTATGAAATACGTCCGCGTATCTGTTTAGGCAAAAGGCGTCGAAGTCAAATTTGATAAAATGTATAAAATTTGCCGAATTTAATATACTATATAAATTTTGGCTCTAAAAAAATAGGGCGCAGCCTGAAAGGGCTAAAGCCGGCGCGGTTACGGCGGTTTGCGGCGGGCGTAAGTCGAGATAAAGCGCCGGGTAGCGCCAATTTATCGCTAAACAAAATAAGCTCAACTAAATTCGAGCTTATTTTTAAAGGCGTTAAAATTTAGCAATTTAGTAAAATTTGTTTCGGTAGAAATGCGTAGATTGTTAAAGCGGTCGCGTTTTATTCGGCTCACGTAAAAATATGCGAGGCG